>Ga0310811_10001429_pt1 | contig 30083 bp, 20 predicted proteins | sample YCmetagenome_FD_207642 | JGI IMG/M metagenome (GOLD analysis project Ga0310811, IMG submission 207642) | Soil microbial communities from experimental microcosm in Duke University, North Carolina, United States - YC | ecosystem: Engineered > Artificial ecosystem > Soil microcosm > Unclassified ...
TCGACGCGTTCATCCTGCGCTCGCTGGCCATCGCCGGCTACGCGCCGTCCTTCCGGGACTGCGCCGGCTGCGGGCAGGAGCCGCCGGACGGGATACCGTGGCGGTTCTTCTCGCTGCCCGCCGGCGGGGTCGTGTGCCCCGCGTGCAAGCCGGGCGGTTCCGCGGTGCCGCAGCACCCGACGGTGGAGCTGCTCGGCGCGCTGCTGGCCGGCGAGTGGTCGATAGCCGACGCGAGCGAGGCGCGGCACCGGCGCGAGGCGAGCGGCCTGGTGGCCGCGTATCTGCAGTGGCACCTGGAGCGGGGGCTGCGGTCCCTGCGCCTGGTCGAGCGGTGACGACGGCGCGGGGCACGAACACCCCGGGCGGCACGAGGAAGAGAACGAGAGTCTGATGGTTCTGCGCAGGAAGTCCGGTCCGGGCGAGCAGTCGGAGCACCCCGACGGTCCGCGGGTCCCCCGCGACCCGCGGTCGTACCGGGAGCCCAAGCCGCACAAGGACGGCGCGCTGCCGCCGAAGATCCCGGCGGAGCTGGTGCCCCGGCACGTGGCGATCGTGATGGACGGCAACGGCCGCTGGGCCAAGGAGCGCGGCCTGTCCCGCACCGAGGGCCACGAGGTCGGCGAGAAGTCGCTGTTCGACGTCGTCGAGGGCGCGGTGCAGATCGGCGTCACGCACATCTCCGCGTACGCGTTCTCCACCGAGAACTGGCGGCGCTCGCCGGAGGAGGTGCGCTGGCTGATGGGCTTCAACCGGCTCACCATCCGGCGCCGGATCGACGAGATGGACGAGCTCGGCGTGCGCATCCGCTGGTCGGGGCGGCGGCCGCGGCTGTGGAAGTCGGTCATCGACGAGCTGGAGATGGCCGAGGAGCGGACGCGGTACAACGACCGGTTCACGCTCAACATGTGCGTCAACTACGGCGGGCGCGCGGAGATCGCGGACGCGGCGGCGCAGCTGGCCAGGGACGCGGTCGCCGGGAAGATCAACCCGAACCGGATCGACGAGCGGATGTTCGCGAAGTACGTCTACGAGGCGGACATGCCGGACGTGGACCTGTTCCTGCGCCCCTCCGGCGAGCAGCGCACCTCGAACTTCATGATGTGGAAGTCCGCGTACGCGGAGATGGTGTTCCTCGAGACGCTCTGGCCGGACTTCGACCGCACCGAACTGTGGCGGGCGATCGAGATCTACGCCGGCCGCGACCGGCGCTTCGGCGGCGCGAAGCCCAACCCGGTGGCGGACGACGCGTCCCGCACCCCCTCGCCGCTGTAGGTCCGGCGGCCTGCAACATGCCGCCGCGCGCCCGCCGACGCGTCAGCCCGTCGCCTCGAGCAGCCGCGGCGCCAACTGCTCGAGCAGGCCGGCGGCCTCGGCCATGCTGCGCAGCGGGTCGGGTTCGAGTTCGGCCAGCGCGAACGCGTCGCGGATCCCGGCCTGGCGCAACTGCTCCGGCGTCAACAGCAGCCGCCCGCAGACCGCGACCACCGGAACGCCGTGCAGCGCTGCCAGCCGGGCGACGCCCACCGGCGCCTTGCCGTGCAGGCTCTGCTCGTCGAGCGAGCCCTCGCCGGTCACCACCAGGAGCGCGCCGCGCACCGCCTGCTCCACACCGAGCAGTTCGAGCATCAGCTCGATGCCCGGGCGCACGCTCGCGCCGAGGCCGACGATCGCGCCGTAGCCCACGCCGCCGGCCGCACCCGCGCCCGGCTGCGCGGCCGCCGCCACCGCGTGCTCGCCGAGCTGCTTGGTGAGCACGTCGACCAGCCGGCCGAGGCCGGTCTCCAGCGCCAGCACGTCCTGCGGCGCCGCGCCCTTCTGCGGGCCGTAGACGGCGGCCGCGCCGAACGTGCCGAGCAGCGGGTTGTCCACGTCGGTCGCCAGGATCACCTCGGCGTGCGCGATCCGCTCGTCCAGCCCGGACAGGTCGACGGAGACGAGGTCGGCCAGCGCCGCGCCGTTGGGCTCGAGCGGGTGGCCCGCGGCGTCCAGGAAGCGCGCGCCGAGTGCGGCGAGCAGCCCGGCACCGCCGTCCGTGCTGGCGCTGCCGCCGACGCCGAGCACGAGGGTGCGCGCGCCGGCGTCGAGCGCGGCGCGGATCAGCTCGCCGGTGCCGTAGGTGGAGGCGTGCAGCGGGTCGAACACGCCGGGCGGCAGCAGGCGCAGGCCGCTGGCCTCGGCCAGTTCCAGCACGGCGGTGTGGTTGGAGACGGCGAACGCGGCCTGCGCCGGTTCGCCGAGGGGCCCGCGGACGGTGACCGCGCGGCGTTCGAAGCCGGCCGAGACCGCCGCGTCGACGGTGCCGTCACCGCCGTCCGCGACGGGGATGGCGCGCACCTCGAGGGCCGGATCGGCCCGGCGCAGACCCGCGGCGACCGCGTCGGCCACTTCGGCCGCGGTCAGCGAGCCCTTGAACTTGTCCGGCGCGATCACTATCCAGCCCTCGGTCACGAGGGGAGTCTACGCACGTGCGCGGCCGGCGCGGCCTCGACGTCCGGCACAGTATGGTCTCCGGTCGGCCACGCGCGGGGAGGATCCGCGCCAACCGGACAAAGCGCGCGCCCTCCGGCGCCCGCGCCGCGGTGGCGCCATGTATGCGCCACGTTGGCGCCACACCCGCGGCATGCACGTGCCGCGTCGGCGCGGCTGATGACGGGTGCCGGCCCATGGCTCGCGCCGGCCGGAGACAGGCGAACGCCCCGGGCGCCGGCCCTGCCCGTCCGGCGCCCGAGGCGCGACCCGCCGCGCTCCGCGCGGCCCCTCCCGTTCCCCGCCCCGTCTCCCTCCCGGTCCCCGCGGTCCCCTCCTCTTTCTCCCCCGGCTCTCGCCCCGCCGCGGAGCGGCCTCGGCGCCCCCGCCTCAGCGCCTCGGCCGCCGCGCTTCAGCGACCCTCAGCCGCCGGCAGCCAGCCTCAGCCGTCCTCGCCGGGACGGGCGTCGCGCGGCCCGTCGAGCAGGTCCCGCAGCTCCTGCATCGCCCGGTCCAGGATCGCCCGCACCTGCGCCTGCTCCTGCGCGCTGAGCGAACCGTGCCGGCGGAACGCGTCCGCCACCGGGCCGCCCTCACGCCGCAGGTAGCCGAGCAGGTCCCCGATCTGGCTGAAGTCCGCGTCCCCCGCCAGGCCGCCGAACCAGCTGCGCCACTGCTGTCCCATGCCGCCCTCCCATTCGCGCTGCTGCTGCTGCCACTGTTCCTTCCACTGGCTGGCCCACTGCTCCTTCCAGTCGCGCTGCCAGTCGCGCTGGCGCTGGCGCCACTCGCGCTGGTGCTCCTTCTGCTGCTGCTTCCATTCCTGCTGGTGCTGCTTCCACTCCTGGGCCTGCTCCTTCATCTGCTGCTTCCAGTCCCGCCACTGGTCACGGCTCCAGTCAGCGGATCCCTGCGGCAGCCCGAAGGGGAACCCAGGAGGAAAACCGGGGAAACCGGCACCACCTCCCGGCGGCACCGGCGGCACCGGGGGCATCGGCGGGACGGCGTCCTCGGGCCCCGGGGGCGTCGGCGGGGTCGGCGCCCACGGCGGCACCCCGGCCCAGCCCGGCGCCGACTTGCCGCCGCCGCCCTGCGCCTCCTCGCGCTGGGCGCGCCTGGCCTGGTCGGCCAGCTCCTGCTGCACCGCCTTCGCCGTCTCGCGCACCTCCTGTCTGATGCCCTCGGCCAGGTCCCTGGCCGAGGCGCGGATCTCGCTCTCGAGCTCCTCGAGCTCCGTGGCGCGCGCGGCGAGCTCGGCCCGGCCCGCGTCGGTGATCTGGTAGACCTTGCGCCCGCCGTCGGTCTCGTGCCGGATCAGGCCCTCGGTCTCGAGCCTGGCCAGCCGGGGGTAGACGGTGCCGGCGCTGGGCGAGTAGAGCCCGGCGAAGCGCTCGCGCAGCTGCTGGATGATCTCGTAGCCGTGCCTGGGGCTCTCGTCCAGGAGCTTGAGCAGGTACAGCCGCAGGCGGCCGTGGCCGAAGACCGGAGTCATCGTGCGTCCTCGATTCCCTCATCGCCGGTGAAGTGGTCCGGCATCTCGTCCTGGATCTCCTCGTCCGCCGCCCGCCGCAGCAGGGTGATCGCCCCGGAGACGGCGTGGCCGGTCAGGTGGGAGGTGCCCGCGCCGAGCACGCCGTGCATCCGCGAGCTGCCCGGCTGCCGGCTGCGGCTGATCTCCGGGAACGCGGTGGTGGCCCGGCCGCTGGTGGAGGTCAGGTTCACCTCCACATCGGGGTCGTGCGGCAGCCGCACTGTCAGGCCGCCGGAGACGCAGGTGGCGTGCACCCGGCGGGGCATCGGGACCGCGAGGTCGACGGTGATCGCGCCGGACACGGTGTTCAGGTCGATGTCGCCGCCCGCCCCGGCGATCACGGTGATCGCGCCGGAGACCGCCTTCACCCTCAGGTCGTCCGTCGCCTGCTCCACCGTGATCGCGCCGGAGACGGTGGACACGCTGGTCGGGCCGTACATGCCGGCGAGGGTCAGCTCCCCGGACACGCCCTTGACGACGACCCGCTCGTGGAAGTTCGAGAGCACCACGGGGCCGGACACGACCGTGATCTCCACCAGGGCGTCCGGCGGGATGGAGAGGGAGAGCTCGACCTCCTGCCGGGCTCCCCGGGTGAGCCAGCCGAGCAGGCCGAAGCGCAGGTCCTCGCCGTGCTTGACGGTCAGTTCCCCGTCGTCCAGCTCGACGTTGAGCGGGGGCCCGCTGATCCGGCTGACCTCGAGGTTCGCCGGCCCGTCCACGCCGAGCACGTTGATCCGCCCGCCCACGGCGGTCAGCCGGAGCCGGTGCACGCCCTCCCCGAGGCTGAGCTGCTCCGGTTGCTCGATCTTCCAGTTCTCCACCATGGGTCCTCCCCATCCTCCGGTCTCTCCGCCGCCCGAAAACGCGATACATCGCGTCCGTCGAGAACCACGATATATCGCGTCCCTGGAAAGTCAAGCGGTACCGCGCGACGGGCCGCGGCGAACCGGAACCGCCCGTGCCGCCTGGGCCGGAGGCGTCGCCGCCGCGCGCGGCGGCCCGGGCCGCGCGGTTTCGCCACGATCGCGCCACGGCGTGCGAGGGGAGCGTACCGGCCCGGCGATGCCTCGATTGCCTCCTTTTGTGCCCTAGCCTGCAGGAAACGCCCGTTCGTACGGTGCTGTGCATCGCCCGCGCGGAGCCGTGCGAAGCCTGCGAGCCCGCGCGAACCGGTCATCTCCGGCCGGCCGGAACGGCCCGGCCCGGCGAGCCCGGTCCCCATCCCCGTAGGAAGGACACCCGGTGCGGATCCTGCTGATCGCGACCGCCTTCAACAGCCTCTCCCAACGTGTGCACGCCGAGCTCTCGGACGAGGGGCACGAGATCGCGGTCGCGGTGGCCGCCTGCGGGGAGCGGGAGCTGCGCGAGGCGGTGTTCGGGCCGGGCGGCGGCGGTCCCGGCTCGGTGCCCCGCTTCGACCTGTGCATCGCGCCGATGCTCACCACCGCGATCCCGGAGGACGTCTGGAGCGCGCTGCCCTGCCTGATCGTGCACCCCGGCCCGCCCGGCGACCGCGGCCCGGCGTCGCTGGACTGGGCGCTGCACCACGGCGTGGAGACGTGGGGCGTGACCGTGCTGCAGGCGGTCGAAGAGATGGACGCCGGACCGGTGTGGGCCTACGCGCCCTTCCGCATCCCGCCGGGAGTTGCCAAGTCGGACGTCTACCGCGGCGAGCTCGCGGACGCGGCGAGCCTCGCGGTGCAGCGGGCGGTGCGCCGCTTCACCGCCGGCGAGCGGCCGAACCGGCCGGACGCGAGCACCACCCGTGGGTCGTTCCCGCAGCACCTGCGCCGCATCGACTGGGAAGCGGACCCCACCGAGCGCGTCAGTGCCCTGCTGCGCGCGGCGGACTCCAGCCCGGGCGTGCTCGACGAGGCGGGCGACCGGGCGTACTACCTGTACGGCGGCGAACCCGAGTACGCGCTGCGCGGCCGGCCCGGCACGTTGCTGGCCACCCGGGCCGGTTCGGTGTGCCGGGCCACCGCCGACGGCGCGGTGTGGCTCACCCATGCGAAGCCGAAGAAGACGCCGGGCGGCCCGCGCGGGATCAAGCAGCCCGCCGCGCTCGCCCTGGCCGAGCAGGTCGCCGGCCTGCCCGAATGCCCCGGGTTGCCGGAGATCGCCTACCGGGAGCGAGGCAGGGTGGGCATGCTCAGCTTCAGCTTCCCGGGCGGCGCAGTGAGCACTGAACAGTGCCGACGGCTGCTGAGCGCCTACCGCCACACGCTGCGCCGCCGGACCAAGGTGCTGGTCCTCGGCGGCCGGCGGGACTTCTTCGGCAACGGCATCCACCTCGGCGTGATCGACGCGGCGGCGAGCCCGGCGGACGAGTCCTGGGCGAACATCAACGCGATCGACGACATGGTCGAGGCCGTGCTGCGCACCACCGATCGCCTGGTGGTCGCCGCGCTCGGCGGCAACGCCGCGGCCGGAGGGGCCGTGCTGGGCCTGGCCGCGGACGAGGTGTGGCTCAGACGCGGGGTCGTTCTCAATCCGCACTACCGGCTGATGGGCCTGTACGGCTCGGAGTACTGGACGTACCTGCTGCCGCGCCGGGTCGGCCCGGCCGAGGCGGACCGGCTCATGCAGACCACGCTGCCGGTCGGAACACGTGCCGCGGTGCGCGGCGGCCTGGCGGACCGGCTGGTCGACGCGTCCCCGCAGGACTTCACCGACGCCGTCTGGGCGGCCGCGCACGAGCTCGCCGCCGCGCCCGACCTCGGCGCCCGGATCGCCGCGAAGGCGCGCAGGCTGGCCAAGGACGAGGCGGAGCGCCCGCTCGAGGACTACCGGCGCGAGGAGCTCGAGCGGATGCGGGAGATCTTCTACGACCCGCACGCGCCGTACCACGCGCTGCGCTCGGCGTTCGTGCGCAAGGCGGTGCCGGAGCGCACGCCGGAGCACCTGACCGGGCTGGTCACGGCGGCGCGCTGAGCAGTGCGCTGAGCGCGGGGCTGAGCGCGGGGCTTAACCGGTTGCCCCGTACGGGTGATCGTGGGCAGGATCAGCTCGTATGACAGACACGACAGACGCCACCGAAGGGCCCGAACGGCCCGCCCGCGCCCTGACCGCCGACGTCCGCCTCCCCGAGCGGATCGACCTGGGCGGCGAGGACGGCGTGCACCTGCGCCGCATCACCCTGGACGACGTGCCGACCCTGCACGACGCCATCGTGTTCAGCTTCGCCGAACTGCATCCCTGGATGCCCTGGTGCACCGAGCCGGTCAAGATCGAGGAGCAGCGCGAGTTCGTCGAGCGCGGAACCAAGAGCTGGGAGAGCGCCGAGGCGTTCAACTCGGGCATCTTCGACGCGGACGGCACTTTCCTCGGGACGATCTCGCTGATGGACCGCGTCGGGCCCGGCGGGCTGGAGATCGGCTACTGGCTGCGCAGTGACGCCACCGGCAAGGGCGTGATGACCCGCGCGGCGAAGATGCTGACCGAGCTCGGCCTCGGGCTGCCCGGCATCGACCGGATCGAGATCCACTGCGACGCCGACAACCTGCGCAGCGCCGCCGTCCCGCGGCGCCTCGGCTTCCGGCTCGACCGTGAGGAGGACCGCCCCGTGACCGCCCCCGGCGAGTCCGGGCGGCTGCAGAACTGGATCACGCCCTGATGTCCTGACCGGCCGTTTCGCGGCGGCGGCCCGGCGGCGCGACTCCGGCAGCGCCGCCGCGGGCGCCGTCCGGGCGCGGCCGCCGCCCGCCGGGCCGTCGCCCAAGCAGCCGCCGCTCAGCCCTTGGCGGCGCAGTTCGCGCAGGTGCCGAAGATCTCGAGAGTGTGCTCGACCTTGGTGAAGCCGTGCTCGGCCGCGACCTTCCCGGCCCACGCCTCGACCGCCGGCCCCTCGACCTCGACCGCGGTGCCGCAGCTGCGGCACACTAGGTGGTGGTGATGAGTGCCGCTGGAACAGCGGCGGTAGACGGCTTCGCCCTCGTCGGTGCGTACCACATCGACCATGCCGGTCTCGGCCAGAGACTGGAGCGTCCGGTAGACGGTGGTCAGGCCGACCGAGTCGCCCCGGTGCCGCAGCCGGTCGTGCAACTGCTGCGCCGAGACGAAGTCCTCCGTCTCGCCCAGAAGCGCCGTCACCGCGGCCCGCTGCCGGGTGGCGCGACCTGGCGCGGGGATGGCGGAGCGCGCCCCGGTTTCTTCTTGCGGCATGGCCGGTACTCCTCGCTTCACGTCCCTACGGCGCAATCCCTCATTGTGCCACTCACCCGACCCCGGCGCGCTCGGCCGTTCGAGCGAGCCGCGGCGGGGGCGCGGGTGCGCATTCACGTTGGAAAGACGCGCAACGGACCGGATACGATGCGCCGTGACCGCACGCCAGCCGGGCGTGATGGCAGAAATTCAGAGGAAAGAATCATCGTGGCCGCCGACAAGATCGACACCATCGTCCGACTGGCCAAGGCCAGGGGCATCGTCTTCCCCTCCAGCGAGATCTACGGCGGCTCCCGCGCCGCGTACGACTACGGACCGCTCGGTGTCGAGCTCAAGGAGAACATCAAGCGCCAGTGGTGGCAGGCGGTGGTGCGCGGCCGCGAGGACGTCGTCGGTCTCGACTCCTCGGTGATCCTCGCCCGCGAGGTGTGGGAGGCGTCCGGCCACGTCAAGGAGTTCTCCGACCCGCTCACCGAGTGCCTCTCCTGCCACAAGCGCTTCCGTGCCGACCACCTCGAAGAGGCGTACGAGGCCAAGCACAAGCACTTGCCCGAGCACGGCCTGGCCGACGTCAACTGCCCCAACTGCGGCGTGAAGGGCCAGTTCACCGAGCCCAAGCCGTTCAACGGGATGCTGGTGACGCACCTCGGCGCGGTGGCCGACGGCTCCGGCCTGCACTACCTGCGGCCGGAGACCGCGCAGGGCATCTTCGTGTCCTACAAGAACGTGCTGGAGACCAGCCGGCGCAAGATCCCCTTCGGCATCGGCCAGACCGGCAAGTCCTTCCGCAACGAGATCACGCCGGGCAACTTCATCTTCCGCACGCGCGAGTTCGAGCAGATGGAGATGGAGTACTTCGTCCGGCCGGGCGAGGACGAGCAGTGGCACGACTACTGGATCCAGGAGCGCTGGGACTGGTACACGGGCCTGGGCATCAACCCGGACAACATGCGGCTGTTCGAGCACCCGAAGGAGAAGCTGTCGCACTACTCGAAGCGCACCGTCGACATCGAGTACCGCTTCAACTTCGGCGGCAGCGAGTTCGGCGAGCTCGAGGGCATCGCGAACCGGACCGACTTCGACCTGACCACGCACTCCAAGGCCTCCGGCCAGGACCTGTCGTACTTCGACCAGCAGAACAACGAGCGGTTCACCCCGTACGTGATCGAGCCGGCGGCGGGCCTGACCCGCGCGCTGCTCGCCTTCCTGCTCGACGCGTACGTCGAGGAGGAGGCGCTGAGCGCGGCGGGCAAGATGGAGAAGCGCGCGGTGCTCAAGCTGGACCGCCGCCTGGCCCCGATCAAGGTCGCGGTGCTCCCGCTCTCGCGCAACACCGACCTCTCGCCGAAGGCGAAGGATCTGGCGAACGCGCTGCGCCGCACCTGGAACGTCGACTTCGACGACGCCCAGGGCATCGGCCGCCGCTACCGCAGGCACGACGAGATCGGCACGCCGTTCTGCGTCACCGTGGACTTCGACACCCTCGAGGACAACGCGGTGACCGTGCGCGAGCGGGACACGATGGAGCAGGAGCGCGTCTCCCTCGACCGTGTCGAGGCCTATCTCGCCGAGCGCCTGCCCGGCTGCTAGCAAGACACGGCTCAGCAGGCCGGCCTGTCACGAAGGGCCCCGATGTCCGGGAACGGATGTCGGGGCCCTTCGGCATTCCGGAAAGCTGAAGCCGGTTTCAGGAATCGGGGTACGCCCGTCCGGGAATCGTCGAATGTTCAACAAATCATCGACAGTCGATCGACAATACGGGAACACCGCAGGGCATCGCACACAGTCTCGAGGCAATCGCTCCACCCGAAGAATCCCGGCGCCGTCGCGACAACCCGACGGCCGGAATCGTGCCAGCGTATTGATCAAAGGCTTTGCCAGCGTATTGACGAATGGCATGGACCACCGCGCCCGGACACCGGCGCGACAAGGGCGAATTCCCCGCGCCGCGACAGACCACCGCGAGAAACCCTGCTTTCGCAGGGGCATTGTGCAGAGGCGTCCGCACGGGCGGGAGCGGACGCGGAGACAGGGCGTTCACCCGCTACGGTCGCAGCGTTCTGAGCAGCCGGTGGTGCGGGTGCTGCTGCGGCAGGGCCGCGACGGAGCGCTCGGCCAGGCGCACGGCGCGGGCCCTGGCCTGCGCTGGGATCTCGGCGACGGTCGCCTCCAGCAGCGCCCAGGACAGTTCGTCCAGGCGGGCGCGCACCTGCGCCGGGTCGGGCTCCGCGCTCGTCGCGGGCACGCAGGCCGCCTCCAGCGCGGCCAGGGCGCGCACGGCCGGCTCGTCGTCGCTCAGGGCGTCGGGCGTGAACACGTCCACCTGCTCCGAGGACGCGGCCTTCGCGCCGACCGCCTCGAACACGTTGATCAGCGGGCTGACGTCGCCGGCGGTCATCGGGTCGTACAGGCCCGGGAACGCCTGCTCCTCGTAGCCGTCGTCGTACCCTGAGATGTAGATCGGCGCCGCCGAACCGGTCTGCGCGACCGCGCCGAGCGCGACCTCCAGCAGGCTCGCCGGCCAGTCCAGGTCGCGCAGCGCGTTCAGCCGCAGCGCGCCCTCGTGGGCGTCCAGCATGCCGCACAGCAGCAGCTGCGCAGACTCCGTCGCCGACTGGATGTAGAAGCCGATGTCCGCGCTGTGCAGGCGGATCGGCTCGTCCTTCGCGCACCAGGAGCGCAGCCGCTCGCCGACGATCGAGTTGTCCACCACGTGCGTGAACCGGGAGGCCGAGAGCCGCACGTCGAGCGTCGCCGCGTCCCGGGCGAGCACCCACTCGCCGATCCGCTTGGAGGCCGCGTACACGTCCGGGGAGTACGGGCGCAGCGCCTTGCCCGTCGAGGCGCAGGAGACGGTGGACGCCCCGGCGCGCGCCGCGGCCTGCACCACGTTGCGGGTGCCGAAGACGTTGGTGGCGACGGTGCGCAGCACCTCGAGCTCGGCCCGGCCCGGATCGCGCTGCGCGGCCGCGTGGAAGACCACGTCCGGCCGGATCTCGGCGAACACCTCGTCCAGGCCGGAGCGGTGGCGCACATCGCCGTAGACGAATTCGACCCCTTCGATCACCGGCGCCGGGGTGCGTCCGCGGCTCAGGCTCACCAGCCGGGCCGGGCGGTAGGAGTGCAGCTTGCGCAACAGGATCCGACCGATGCAGCCGGTACCCCCGGTCACCAGCACGGTGGCGCCCTCGAGGCGGGCCGCGAGCTCCTCGCCCGGCAGCTCGATGCCGCGGGAGCGCACGTCCTCGAAGCGGCGGTATTCGGCGGCGGCCTGGGGCTTGAGCTCGAGAAGTTCACGGGTCAGCGCGCGCAGCCGGTCGATCTGCCCGGGCGTGAGCGTCTCGGCCCGCGCGGGCGCGGCGTTCTTCACATCGCCCAGCAGATCATTGATGCTTCTCACAGCTGTCCCTCCCCCAAACGCGCAATCGGCGCCATTCAGCCGGGCGACGTCCGCACACCACGCCCCGGGTACCGCGCTACACTGCGGCACCGAAGACTAATGAAGCTAGCACAGGATCTCGCCGATTACCCGGCGCATTCGGAAAATTCATGTGGCCGGGATCAGATCGCCCGGCGCACACGGTAGCATCTCGACCCGGCGGCCTGTGAAGAGTACGTAGAGGGGCGGAAAGATCCATGTCCGATGTCCTCGGCAGACGGCGTGCCCGGCCGAGACAATCCGGTTTCTCCTCGATGGCGCGGCCCGGATTCCCCTCCGTCACCGTGAAACCGGCCGATCCGGCCGCGACCCGGCAGGACGAGGGCGGGCTGCTCCCCCTGCCCCCGGACGACGTGGAGAAGTATTCGTACGCGAAGCGCGGCACCCGTTCCATGGCGATCTTCTCGATCTGCAGCTTCTTCCTGGTCGCATACACCCAGGTGCTGCTCACCCGGCTGTCACCGTGGATGTGGTCTTACGTGCCCTTCCTCGCGTTCACGATCATCTACATCCTGGTGTCGCAGATCTCCACGATCATGACGAAGGACTTCGACCTCGAAGCACACCAGAAGCTGGTCGACGCGTGGAAGCCGGAGACCTACCCGGCGGTGGACGTCATGCTCCCGGTGTGCGGCGAGCCCGACGCGGTGCTGCGCAACACCTGGGAGAACGTCGCGGCGCTGCGCGACGCATACCCCGGCACGGTGACCGCGTACGTGCTCGACGACTCCTCGAGCCCGCGGCTGCAGCGGATGGCGGGCGAGTTCGGCTTCGTATACGCGGGCCGGGCGAACCGCGGCTGGTACAAGAAGGCCGGGAACCTGCTCTACGGCTACCGGATCTCGCACGCGCCCTACATGATGGTGCTGGACGCGGACTTCTGCCCGCGGACGGACTTCCTGCACGAGGTGCTGCCGCACCTCGAGGGCGACCCGACCCTCGGCATCGTGCAGACCCCGCAGTTCTTCCGGGTGCTCGACCAGCAGAGCTGGCTCGAGCGCGGCGCCGGCGCGGTGCAGGAGCTGTTCTACCGCAGCGTGCAGACCTCCCAGTCCACGTGGGACGGCGCGGTGTGCGTGGGCAGCTGCGCGGTCTACCGCAGGGCCGCGATCGAGGACAACGGCGGCATGACGCTGATCGAGCACTCCGAGGACCTGCACACCGGCTTCGACCTCTACCTGCGCGGCTGGCACCTGCGCTACCTGCCGATCGCGCTGTCCGCCGGCGTGTGCCCGGACAACATATCCGCGTACGTCAACCAGCAGTACCGCTGGTGCTCGGGCACCATGAGCATGCTCGGCAGCCGCAAGTTCTGGCGCACCAAGCTGCCGCTGCGCACCCGCACGTGCTATCTGTCAGGCTTCTTCTACTACGTGCACACCGCGCTCTCGACCTTCTTCTTCCCGCTCGTGCCGATCGCGATGCTGCTGTTCTGGCCGCAGGCCATCCAGTTCAAGACCCTGATGTGGGTACTGCCCGGCCTGTTCTACACGGGCGTGCTCTTCCCGCTCTGGCACCGCGCGCCCTACCGGCTCGAGGCGGCCGCCTGCCGGATGATCTACAACTGGGCGCACGTGTTCACCATCTGGGACGTGCTGCGCAAGCGGCAGCAGGGCTGGCAGCCGAGCGGCTCCTCGGCGAAGAAGCAGGGCCGCAACCGCCGCTTCTGGATCGGCATGACCTGCTGGACGTCGCTGACCGCGGCCGTGTGGATCGGCGCCGACCTGTGGCGGATGAAGAACGGCTCGCCGATCGACTTCTCCGTCTTCCTCGCCTCAGGGCTCTTCTATGCCGCCACCGCTGCGCGCGTGTTCGTACAACCGAAGGGAGCCGGCACGTGATACGCGCACGCAAGCGCGGCCGCTGGCACGGCCGCATATCCGCCGGCCTGCTCGCGGCGGCCCTGGTCGGCGCGCTGGTCTCGGGCTGCTCGACCGTCCGCGCCACCGCCACGTGGAACGATCCGCGCAAGCCGGTCGCCGCGGGCTCGGCCGCCGCGGGATCCGCGGCGGCGCAGGCGTCCGCGGGCACCACCGCCTCGGCGACGCCGCTGGCGCCGGTCTACGACGTCTCCCCGCTGCTGCATCCGAGCAAGAAGTACCTCGGCGTCGAGATCCCGGACGCCCCCGACTCGATCGCGCCGGCCGAGAAGTTCGCCGGCTGGGTCGGCGGGAAGCCGAACATCATCGGCCAGTACCTGGCCTGGGGCACCTCGTTCGACGCGGCAGCCGCGTCGCACGCGTGGTCCTACGGCGCGATGGACTTCGTGGTCTGGGAGCCGTGGACCACGACGCTGGCGCAGATCGCCGCGGGCGCGAGCGACGCCTACGTCACCCGGTTCGCCACCGCGGTGCGCGCGCTCAACGTGCCGATCGTGATCAGCTTCGGCCACGAGTTCAACGGCAGCTGGTACCCGTGGGGCACGAACGACGCGACGGCCGCGCAGTTCGTCGCGGCGTGGCGGCACGTCCACGACCTGTTCGCCACCGCGGGCGCCACCAACGTGATCTGGATCTGGGATCCGAACGACATCCTGACGAACGTGAGCCTCCCGCTCAAGGACTACTACCCGGGCGACTCCTACGTGGACTGGGTGGGGGTGACCGGCTACTGGTCGCAGGGCGGGCCGAACTCGTACGCCGGGCTCTACCTGCCGACACTCGAGGAGATCCGGGAGTTCACGCAGAAGCCGTTCATCATCGCGGAGACGGCCGTGGAGCCCGGATCGGCCCAGTCGCAGTCGCTGACGAACCTCTTCCAAGCGGTGGAGCAGCATGCGGACATCCTCGGCTTCGTCTGGTACGACTTCGACGTGAACGGGGACTGGCGGGTCGAGAACCGGCCCTCGATCATGAGCCAGTTCAAGAGTGAACTCTCCTCCGGCGACTTCGGCTTCAACGTGAGCGAGGTCAAGTGACTCAGCGGCAGAACGAGACGGACGCGCACGCGGAGACCGAGCTGCTGCCGAAGATCGACGCGGCGAAGATCGAGATCCCGGCGCGGGCCGAGCGGCAGCCGGCCGCGGCTCCCGCTCCGACCGCCGCGCCCGCTTCACCCGCCGCACCGGCCGCTCCGTCCCCGGCCGGCCACCGGCGCCGGGCGGCCTCTGCGACCGAGACGGCCGCGGTGCCCGCGGCGGCCGAGACGGTGCCCCCGCCGCGCGCTGCCTCGCACCGCAAACCCATCGCGGTGCCGGAGGAGTTCTTCGTCAGGACTCCGCCGCCGACCGCCGCGACCGAACCGGCCGAACCGTCCTCCGGAACCGAGACGGAGCAGGGCAACGCCGCGGCCGCCACGGCCGGCGCCGCCGCCGACCCGGCGGAGAAGGACCCTGCCGACAAGAAGCGGCCGGCCGCCGGCCAGTCGAAGCAGTGGCGCGAGAGCGTCCCGTTCGACGAGACCGGCGTGCTGCTGCGCCCGGAGATGCTGCGCCACCGGGCGATGGTCGCCGAGACCGAGCTGATCAGCGCGATCAAGCTCAAGGAGGCCGAGGACGACGGTTCCGAGGCCGCGCAGTCGCAGCGTCCCGGGTTCTGGACGGGCGTGTGGCCGCGCCGGATGCTGCTGCTCGCGATCATGCTGATCCAGGCGGTCCTGTCGCTGCGCAACAACAACTCGCCGTTCGAGGACGAGTCGCTCTACCTCTACTCCGGCCACCTCGAACTCGGGCACCTGCTCAACGGCACGTCCACCGTCACTGACTTCTGGGCCGAGTTCTCCGGCGCGCCCGTGTTCTACCCGATCTTCGGCGCGCTCGCCGACCAGCTCGGCGGGCTGTTCCTGGCCCGGCTGTGCAGCCTGCTTTTCATGCTCGGGGCGACCGGCCTGGTGTACCTGATGGGCCGCAGGCTCTTCGGCGCCCGCGCCGGGCTGTACGCGGCGGCGCTGTTCGCGTGCACCGAGCCGACGATCTTCCTGGGGAACCTGGCCACCTACGACGCGCCGGCGCTGTTCCTGCTCGCGCTCTCCGCGTGGATCGTGGTGCGGTTCGCCGCCAAGTCCTTCCCCTGGTACCTGATCGCCGTCTTCCCGGCCGCGCTGGCCGTGGGCACGAAGTACGTCTCGCTGCTGTTCCTGCCGAGTATCGTGGCGCTCGCGCTGCTGGTGAGCCTGCCGCACTTCGGCCGCTGGGCGCTGATCCGGCCGGTCGCGCTGACCGCCGGGCTCTCGATGCTGGTGTACACGATGTACGAGGCGGCCGGCCCGTCCGGGCGCACCGGCATCAGCCTGACCACGACGAACCGCCCGCACGGCACCGACTCGCTGTGGAAGGTGATGAGCGAGTCGGGCGAGTGGGTCGGCTGGGTCGTCATGGTCGCGGTGGCCGGGGCGGTCTGCCTGATCAGGCTGCCGAGCTCGCATACCCACGCCGCGCTGCCGAAGGCGCTGTGGCAGCGGATATGCCTGGGCCTGCTGATGGTGGGCAGCGCGCTGCTGGCACCGGTGTACCAGGCGCACCTGCACACGGTCGTCTCGCTGCAGAAGCACGTGGGCTTCGGCCTGATCTTCGCCGCGCCGCTGGCCGGGTACGGCCTGGTGCGGCTGGTGGGGCCGAACTTCCACCGCGTCCAGCTCGGGATCGGCGTGCTCGTGATCGCGTTCGCGCTGGCCATGGGGCAGTCGATCTTCCAGTTCCACTACTGGCCGAACTCCTACTCGCTGGTCACGGAGCTCGCGAAGTACCAGAAGCCGGGCGCGCACTACTTCTTCAGCAACGCGTCCAACGCGATCTACGAACTGCGCGGGGACCCGGACGCCGAGCCGGCCCAGTTCATCGACGCGTTCTACTTCGGCTATGTGCAGGACGGGAAGTACATCACCGGCGACGCCGCGTACGCGGCCGCCATCCAGTCCGGCTACTTCCAGGTCATCGCCTACGACTACAGCGCCGATCCGGCGACCGAGGCGTCGATCGCCGAGGACCTCTACCACTCGCCGAACTACAAGCTGGTCGCACGGGTCCCCGAACTGACCTGGGGCGCCCCCGGCTACGGGTATGTCTGGGTTCTGAAGAAGTAGGCCGGCCCGCCCGGCCCGGCGCCCAGCGCGCCGAGGCCGGCCGAGGCCGGGTCGCTACGCCGCGCGAGAGGCCGGGATTATCCTTTCTGGCATGTCGGAGTCGACCTCTTCGCGGCGCGGGCGGCACCGCGTGTTCGCGACCTGGTATCCGGGACGGGCCGCGGCGATGGACCGCGGCGGGTTCGCCGTGTACCGCGGGCGGCTGCTGGCCGGGCTGCGCGGGCAGGTGCTCGAACTCGGCGCGGGCAGCGGGCTCAACTTCGCGCACTACCCGCCCGAGGTGGAACGGGTGGTCGCGATCGAGCCGGAGCCCGGGCTGCGCGCACGGGCCCGGGCGGCGGCGGACAGGGCCCCGGTGCCGATCGAGGTGGTGGACGGCGTCGCCGACGACCTTTCGGCGTACGCGGGGCGCTTCGACGCGGCGGTCTGCTCGCTGGTGCTGTGCTCGGTCCCGGACCAGCGGACGGCGCTCACGCAACTGCGCGCGGTGCTGCGGCCGCGGGAGCACGGCGAGGTCGGCGAGGTGCGCCTGCTCGAGCACGTGCGCGCGGACGGCGGCGCTTTGCTGCGGGTGCAGCGGACGCTGGACGCAACGGTGTGGCCGTGGATCGGCGCCGGCTGCCACTGCTCGCGCGACGTCGTCCAGGCGCTGGCGCCCGCCGGGCTGGCCGCGAAGTCGGTGGAGCGCTTCGTGTTCCCGCCGAAGCCGACGCTGCCCACCTCGCCGCACGTGCTGATCGTCGCCGTGCCGGAACGCCGCGCCGAACGCCGGAACCAACCCGGTTGAGGCGCCGTAACCTCAGGACAGCACCGCCTGAGGGACAACACCGCCTCAGTTACAGCGCGGCGAGTCGGCGCTGAGCTGCACCGACACCACCCGCCAGCGCCGATCGGCCGCACGCTCGAGGGCGAGCTGCTCGTACGTCGGCCGGACGCCCTTCGCCTGCACGGCCGTGCCGACCACGTGCGTGCGAGCCTCGCCGCGCACCACGTCGGACCAGTCGGCGCAGAAGCCGACGGCGGCGGCCCGGTGCCCGGAGGCCGCGGTGTAGCCGGTGTTCTCGAGGACGATCACGCCGACCGGCTGCTGCCTGTTCGCGGTCCACTGCTTTATCTGCGCGTCCACGGCGGCGAGCCCGGCGCCGGACCAGTACTGGGCGAGCTGGGAGTCCCGAGTGTCGACGGAGTATTCGGCCTGCACCATCGCGCGCATCGCCTGCTGGACGGTGAACAGCACCTCGTACTCGGTGCGGTCGGACAAGGCCGGGTGGTGGAACGCGAGCCCCACGGTGACCGGCAGCGTGATCCGTGCGTCATGGTGCACGGCCGCCGCGGTCGTGCTGACCGGGGTGCCGGCGGTCGGCGGAATCTGCGGCGGGGCGGTCGGCGCCGCCGCGCAGCCGGCCGCGAACACCGCGAGGAACCCCGCGGTCACCGCCGTGGCCGGGCCGCGCATCCGGCGGTCGGTCTGCGACGTCCGAGGCGTCCGCAGCGACCATGGCTGCTGCGGCTGCTGCAGCTGTCTCGTCGGGACCGTCGTCGTCACACGCACCTCCCTAAGGTAACGCTGCGTACACAGTTGCGCACCAGCTGTCACCCGAAGTGTGACGTTCTCCTTCCTGGCCGCGTCACACCAGGTCAGCCGCCCGAGTCGTCGAGTTCCGCGCCCGCCGGGACCGTGTCGTCGTCGCGGTCGTCGAGCCAGCCGTAGGGCAGCACGACGCGCGAGGGCGAGTTGGTCCGGCCCCGGGGCTTGCCGAGCACGTCCGCCGGGAACGGGACGTCCTGGTCGAGCTTGCCGAGCAGATCGTCGAGTTCCATCAGGGACGACGCCATCGCCATGTTCCGGCGCAGCTCCGCGCCGACCGGGAAGCCCTTCAGGTACCACGCCACGTGCTTGCGGAAACCGGTGACGCCCTCGCGCTCGTCCTGCAGCCAGTCCACCAGCAGCTCCGCGTGCCGGCGCATCACGCCGGCCACCTCGCCGAGGTTCGGCATGGTGCGCTCGTCGCTGCCGGCGAAGGCGTTCGCCAGGTCACGGAACAGCCACGGGCGGCCGAGGCAGCCGCGGCCGATCACCACGCCGTCGCAGCCCGTCTCGCGCATCATCCGCAGCGCGTCGTCCGCCTCCCAGATGTCGCCGTTGCCGAGCACCGGGATGTCCAACTCCTGCTTGAGCAGTGCGATCGACTCCCAGTCGGCCTCACCCGAATAGCGCTGCTCGCCGGTGCGGGCGTGCAGCGCGACGGCGTCCACGCCCTCCTCCTGGGCGATCCGCCCGGCCTCGAGGTACGTCAGGTGCCCGTCGTCGATTCCCTTGCGCATCTTGATCGTGACCGGAATGCCGGCCTCGCGGGCGGGTTCGACCATGGCGCGCACGATCTGCCGGAACAGCGCGCGCTTCCACGGCAGCGCCGAGCCGCCGCCGCGCCGGGTCACCTTCTTCACCGAACAGCCGAAATTCGCGTCGATGTGGTCGGCCAGGTTCTCCCGCACCACCTGCTCGGCCGCCTTGCGCACGGTGGCCGGGTCGACCCCGTAGAGCTGCAGCGAGCGCGGCTTCTCCTGCTCGCCGAACTCGATCATCCGATACGTCTTCGGGTTGCGCGCGACCAGCGCCTGAGTCGTGATCATCTCGCAGACGTAGATCCCGGCCCCCTGCTCACGGCACAGCTGCCGGAAGGCGACGTTGGTGATCCCGGCCATCGGCGCCAGCACGACCGGCGGGTCGACGGCGTAGGGACCGAAGCTGAGCGGCGCGTTCGCGGAGTCGGAGGTCACCGTCCAAGGATCTCACGTCGCGACGTGGGGCCTCTCACGTCGACAGCGTTCCTACTCGCAGGTAGTGTCTATAGACGTCAACGGGGTTGCGGATCGTGCGGATCGGCAACCCATTTATGTAATGTACGCGCGGACTTCAGGGAGCCCCACGTGCCGAATGTTGCGCCCACCCCTCAGGCGCCCAAGTACGTCTACGACTTCACCGAAGGCCACAAGGACCTCAAGGATCTGCTCGGCGGCAAGGGTGCGAACCTCGCCGAGATGACGAACCTCGGGCTCCCGGTGCCTCCGGGCTTCACCATCAGCACCGACGCCTGCCGCGCGTATCTCGAGGTCGGCACCACCCCGGACGGCCTGGACGGACAGGTCGCCGAATACCTGCTGGCGCTCGAGGAGAAGATGGGCCGCAAGCTCGGCGACCCGTCCGACCCGCTGCTCGTCTCCGTCCGCTCCGGCGCGAAGTTCTCCATGCCCGGAATGATGGAGACGGTGCTCAACATCGGCCTGTCCGACCGGTCGGTGACCGGTCTCGCGTCCGTGGCCGGCGACGAGCGCTTCGCCTGGGACTCCTACCGGCGGCTGATCCAGATGTTCGGCAAGACCGTGCTGGACATCGACGGCGAGCACTTCGAGGAGGCCCTGGACGCGGTCAAGCGGGCCAAGGGCGTGGCCAGCGACGTGGACCTGGACGCGGCCGACCTGGCGCTGCTGGTCGACGCGTACAAGGCGATCGTGCGCGAGCAGGCCGGGCGGGACTTCCCGCAGGACCCCCGCGAGCAGATGGACCTGGCGATCCGGGCGGTGTTCGACTCGTGGAACACCGAGCGGGCCAAGCTCTACCGGCGGCAGGAGCGCATCCCGCACGACCTGGGCACCGCGGTCAACATCTGCTCGATGGTCTTCGGCAACCTGGGCGCGGACAGCGGCACGGGCGTGGCCTTCACCCGGGACCCGGCCACCGGCCACAGCGGCGTCTACGGCGACTACCTGGCGAACGCGCAGGGCGAGGACGTGGTCGCGGGCATCCGCAACACCCTGAGCCTGGCCGAGCTCGAGCAGCTGGACAAGGCCAGCTACGACGAGCTGATGCGCATCATGAAGGTGCTCGAGGGCCACTACCGCGATCTGTGCGACATCGAGTTCACGATCGAGCGCGGCAAGCTGTGGATGCTGCAGACCCGCGTGGGCAAGCGCACCGCGGCCGCGGCCTTCCTGATCGCCGCGAACCTCGTCGACGAGGGCGTGATCACCCAGGACGAGGCGCTCGAGCGGGTCAACGGCAACCAGCTCGCCCAGCTGATGTTCCCGCAGTTCGACCTGACCGGCGACGGCGCGAAGCGGATCGCCAAGGGCATGAACGCCTCCCCCGGCGCCGCGGTCGGCAAGGCCGTGTTCGACTCCTACACCGCCGTGAAGTGGTCGCGCTCCGGCGAGCGGGTCATCCTGATCCGGCGCGAGACCAACCCCGACGACCTCGGCGGCATGATCGCGGCGCAGGGCATCCTCACCTCCCGCGGCGGCAAGACCTCGCACGCCGCCGTCGTCGCGCGCGGCATGGGCAAGACGTGCGTGTGCGGCGCCGAGGAGCTCGACGTCGACACCAAGGCGCGCAAGTTCACCGCGCCCGGCGGGATCGTCGTGGAGGAGGGCGACCTCGTCTCCATCGACGGCTCCACCGGCGCGATCTACCTCGGCGAGGTGCCGGTCGCCCCCTCCCCCGTCGTCGAGTACTTCGAAGGCCGCCTCGGCGCGGACTCGCAGCGCGCCGACGAACTGGTGCGGGCCGTGCACCGGATCATGACCTGGGCCGACGAGAAGCGCGACCTCTACATCCGCGCGAACGCCGACACCCCCGACGACTCCGCCCGCGCCCGCCGCTTCGGCGCCCAGGGCATCGGCCTGTGCCGCACCGAGCACATGTTCCTCGGCGAACGCCGCGCCCTGGTCGAGCGCCTGATCCTCGCCGAGGACGACAGCGAGCGGGAGAAGGTCCTCGCCGAACTGCTGCCGATGCAGCGCGAGGACTTCGTCGGCATCCTCACGGCCATGGGCGGGCTGCCGGTCACCGTGCGGCTGCTCGACCCGCCGCTGCACGAGTTCCTGCCCGACCTGACCGAGCTGTCCGTGCGCGTCGCGGTGGCCGAGGCGCGCGGCGAGGACAACGAGGCGGACCTGCGTCTGCTGCAGGCCGTGCACAAGCTGCACGAGCAGAATCCGATGCTCGGGCTGCGCGGCGTGCGCCTCGGCCTGGTCGTGCCCGGCCTGTTCATCATGCAGGTGCGCGCGATCGCCGAGGCCGCGGCCCAGGTCGCCAAGGCCGGCGGCGTGGCCCGGGTGGAGATCATGGTGCCGCTCGTCGGCGCGGTCCAGGAGCTCGAGATCATCCGCGACGAGGCGCGCGGCGTGCTCGACGAGGTCACCGAGCGCACCGGCGCCGACATCCGCGCCCTGATCGGCACGATGATCGAGCTGCCGCGCGCGGCGCTCACGGCCGGGCAGATCGCCGAGGCCGCGGAGTTCTTCTCCTTCGGCACCAACGACCTGACCCAGACCACCTGGGGCTTCTCCCGCGACGACGTGGAGGCCGCGTTCTTCTCCGCGTACCTGGACCGCGGGATCTTCGGCGTGAGCCCGTTCGAGACCCTCGACCGCGACGGCGTCGGCCGGCTCGTCGAGCTCGCCGCCCAGGAGGGCCGCGCCACCCGCCCCGCCCTCAAGCTCGGCGTGTGCGGCGAGCACGGCGGCGACCCCGACTCCGTCCACTTCTTCCACAAGGTCGGGCTCGACTACGTCTCCTGCTCCCCGTTCCGCGTGCCGGTGGCGAGGCTGGAGGCCGCCCGCGCCGCCGTCATGCACCCGCGGGGCTGAGGAAGGCCGCGGGGCTGAAAAACCGCAGGGCTGAGGCAAACCGCAGGGCTGAGCACGAGCCTCTGGGATAACACCAGCACCACGGCGCCCGCTTCGTGCACACAGCGCACGCGGCGGGCGCCGCGGTGTATCCGGATCTGTGGAGGCCACCGCGGGTATACGGCAGAATGAGGCGCGTGACCGGTCGCCTCAGGATGCTGATCATCGGCGTTGTGCTCGTGTGCCTCGGCGCCGGTGCGTGGTCGGCGTTCGCGATGACGAACCACCCGGGCCCGGCGGGCGCCAAGTTCGCGCCCGCGGACGGCGACGTCTACCTCGGCGTGTCCACGGACATCGGCAGGCTGGACGCGTTCGACAAATCGGCGGGCCTGCCCGCCGGTCAGCATCCTGCGATCTACGACCAGTGGACCACGCCGAACGGCGAGGTGCAGCCGATCCTGAACAACGCCAGGACGCGGCAGAGCATGGCGCCGATGATCTCCTGGAACCTGTCGATGACGGGCGGCCAGATCACCAGCGGCAGACAGGACGCGTACATCGAGAAGCAGGCCGAGGCGGTGAAGGCGTACGGCGGCCCGGTGTTCATCCGCCTGGACTGGGAGATGAACGCCACCTGGTACCCGGACTGGAACACTCCCGCCGTCTCCCCGGCCGACTTCATCGCCGGCTGGAAGCACGTCTACGAGCTCTTCCAGCAGCAGGGCGCGGGCAACGCGGCGTTCGTGTGGTGCCCGACGCTGTGGAACGGCCCCGGCAACCTCAGTCCCGGCACCTGGTATCCCGGCGACGCTTACGTCGACTGGCTCGCGGTGGACGCGTATCCCCAGAGCGCCGTGCAGAGCTTCGTCATGACCGGCCCCGGCGGCCTCGACGACACCGCCGCCTTCGCCGTGAAGCACAACAAGCCTCTGATGATCGCCGAGTGGGCGCCCGCCCTCCCCCAGCCCGACACCGCCGCGGCCATGGACCTCATCTTCGCCTTCGCCGCCGCACACCCGCAGACGGTCAAGGCTCTGGTCTACTTCGACTTCACCACCGGCGGCAAGGACTACACCCTGAAGGACCACCCCGTCGGCGCCGCCGACTTCCGCAAGCGGGTAGACGGCAACGCGCACTTCCTGCTGACGCTGAAGTAGCCGACTCTGAAGTAGCCGAACCCTGAAGTGGCCGAGCGGCAGGGCGGCGGCGTGCCGCCCTGCCGCCGGCGTGTCAGGAGTTGTTGGAACGCCAGATGTAGTAGTAGCCGGTGCCGTACTGATCCGAGTCGGGGACCTTCGCGATGAGCTTGTATCCCTTCTGCGCCATCAGCGGACCGTCGATCTGGTTGTCCAGGCCGGCGGTCGGTCCGAAGCGCAGCACGATGAGGCTGAAGTACTCGTCAGTGATGGCCTGCTGGTAGGCGGGCACACCGCTCAGCACCTGGCCCGTCTTCGTCGTGTAGGTGAAAGAGAAGGTGCTGTACCACTGGTACGGCTCGGTCAGGTTGCTGAGATAGTAGCGGGGCACCTCGTCCTCTTCGGCGAGGATGCGGTCGGTGACCGGGCGCACCTGGGTCTGGAGATCGGCGACCATCCGGCTGGAGTTCGGCCAGCCGTCGTAGAGCTGGGTGGACTGGGCGATCGCGGCCCACGTCAGCACGAGCGAGACCACCAGGCCGGCGAAGAGCCTGCGCGGGTCGCGGGCGCCGACACGCAGTAGCGCGGCAAGGGCGACACCGGCGACCGGGGCGGCGAACAGCAGGCCGAAGCCGACGTGTTTCTGCAGCGATGTGGCGGTGTGCAGGTGCACCTGGTAGGCGGGCGCGAGCAGCGCGGTGCCGGCCAGCGCGAGGCTGAGCAGCACCCGGGTGGCCAGTTCGCCGCGGTTGGCGCCGTTCTCCTTAGCCAGCCGCGCGTCCACCCAGATCCCGATGAACGCGAGCGCCGCAACGCCCGCGCCGAGTTCGGCGGCGAGGGTCAGGATGTAGCCGAGCGAGTCGCCGCCGCTGGCCCGATCGGTCGTGGTGGACGTGATACCGGCGACGTATGAGGGCCCGAGCAGCTTGAGCCAGCCGTAGACGAGTGCTGCGAAAGCGAGCGTGAACAGCAGACCTCTGCCGATCGCCGCGATCCAGCCGCGGTACCTGGCCTCTCCGGTGCCGCGGATGCGTCCGCCGTAGCGGCCGACGAAGACGGCGACCAGCACGATCGTCGGCACGTACAACAGTCCGGCGTACTTGGTGCCGACGGCGAGCACCGCGGGCGGCACCGCCAACAGCACCAGCGGAGCCATGCGGCGCGCGGTGGCGACCACGATCCACAACGAGAACGAGAGCAGGAACAACGACATCGGGTCGTACGTCGCCAGCCGACTCAGGAACAGCGTCGGCGCGGCGACCGCGAACAGCGCGGCCGCGCATGCGGCGGCTGGGCGGCCGTAGAGCCGCCGGGTGACGCCCCACACGAAGCAGGTCGCGCCGAGCATGAACACCAGGCTCAGCGCGCGGGCGCCTTCGAGCCCGAATACGCCGTCCATCGCGCCGCCGAGCACCGGGTAGAGGAACGGTGCGCCGGAGAAGTACGTCGAGTAGTTGTCGTACGTGGAAGTGTGGTGCAGCAGCCAGGCGATTTCATGGTGCCCGGCGTAAAGGTAGAGCGCCTCGTCTTCGAAGGCTGTGTTGTGCAGTCGGAGCGCGAGCGAGGCCTGCAGCGCGAGCACGGCGAACAGCGGCAGCCGGCCGACGAGCCAGCGCCCGACCGGATGCGCGGAGAGGCGTTGCCACGGGCTGGGTCCTCCGTACGTCGCGGGGTCGACGGTGTGCACCACCACAGGGCTCTGCGTCGTCTCAGGTGCCGGCGCCGGTGCTGCCGGTGCTGCCGGCGCGGCGGTCGCCACTGAAGCGGCAGCCGCTTCAGTGGCGACCGCCGGCGACCCGGCCGGGCCCGGCTCGGTGGTCGGGCTCGCGGTCATCGGTTCTCCACTCCCGTCATCGCGAGGGCGAGTTGCTGGAAGGCCGTCACGGTCTCCTGGTCCGCGGTCAGCGCCCACGGCTTGGCGTCGGCGCCGGTCAGATCGTCGACCGGGCCGGCTTCCTGGTAGACCACGGCGGCCACGTCGTGCCGGGCGGCGACCGCGTCGGCGAGCGTGTTCAGCCAGGCGGCCCGCTGCGCGGCCGTGCCGTCCGCCGCGACCTGCAGCAGCAACTGCTTGCCCGGGTGCTGCGCGGCGGCCGCGGCGAGCAGCGTCGCGGGATCGGCCCAGGTGGTCTTCGGGAATTCGGCCATGGTCAGCGCGACGGCGTCGATCTGGTCGGCCGGAGGGGCGTAGGCCTTGTCGCTCCCGGCGTCGCCGGGCGTCCAGACCCAGGACACGTTCTCGGCGCCGGCCTGCGTGAACAGCTGCCTGATATGCGCCCAGGCGCGCGGCACGTCCTGCGGGATGCCGCCGTTGGCGACACCGGAGCTGGCCGCGTAGTTGCGGTCGGCCTGCGGCAGCACGGTCAGGTAGAGCGGCCTGCCGTATGCGGCGATCTGCTGTGCCCAGCGGGTGATCGCGGAGTCGTCGCTGCCGTTGGCGATCGCGGTGAGCGCCGAGTCCAGGTTCGCCTTCCCGTTGACGGAGAAGACGACCGTGAGCCACGGCACGCCGTCGTTCGCGGCGATCGAGTCGGCCCACCCGTAATCGAAGGAGTCTCCTATCTCCTGCGTGCGGGCCGTCGTGCCGAACTTCAGGTCCAGCTGCTTCTCGATCGCCTCCACTCCGCTGCCGCCGTACGGCGTGGCCAGTGCGCCGACGCCGACGTACGGGTGCTCGGGCAGTGCGGCCTTGGCCAGGTGCAGCAGATCGGACTGCGCCGCCACCGTGCTGGTGTCCAGGACGAACAGCATGGCGCTGCCGACGACGATGCCGGCGAAAGCGGTGCGCGGCTTGGGCAGCCGGCGCGCCCGGCGGCGGACGCGGTGCCTGCGCTGGTGCGGGTCGGGGCGCGGGATCAGCGCCTGCGGCGGGGCGGCGCCGCCGAACAGCGCGTGCTCACGGCGTTCCTTGCGGGCCTGGCGGGAGTCGAGCATCACCAGGATCATGTGCATCCCGGACATCAGGCACAGGTAGACCAGCCAGAACCCTGCGAGCCAGTACGCGGTGCCGCCCGGCCTTATCGCCAGCTTGACGAGCGCGACGAGACAGAACGCGACGACGATCAGGTGCAGCTGAGCGGTGCGCCACGGGGACATCGTGCCGCGCCGCTTCGGGGTGAGCGTGAAGTCGCCCTTGCGACCGATCACCACGCGGAACGCCGCCTGCAGCAGCACCGGGAAGGACCCGTAGTTGATGATGATGCAGCGCCAGCTGGTCAGGTCCCACGCGGCATGCCAGAACCCGGCGATGGACAGCGCGAAGTAGGGCACGAAGTAGAGCAGGAAGTCGGTCGCGGTGGCGCCGCGCACGCCGCTGATCCCGGTGAGCACGAACAGGACCGGCGCGATGCAGAAGATCAGGTCCCGTACACCGCACCAGTAGTGTGTGGTGGCCAGCAGGTAGTGCGCGCGCTGCTGGGCGGTCAGGCCCTTCCTGCCCTCGGGCGCCGGCAGCAGCAGGTCGCGCCAGTGGTCCCACATGATGTTGAGGGTGCCGCGGGCCCAGCGGTCCTGCTGCTTGAAGTAGGAGGCGAGGTCGAGCGGTCCCAGTCCGACGGCGAGGATCCCGGTGAAGTAGACCGCCCGCCAGTTCGCCGCCATCCGGATCGAGGCCGCGAAGTCCTCGGTGATCGAGCCGGTCGGGATGCCGCCGATGGAGTCGATCGCCTTGGCGCGCATCAGGAAGTTGGTGCCGCAGATGAACGCCGAGTTGTGCGCGGCCTTGCCGGGGCACAGCAGCCGGTAGAACAGCGACTGCTGGTCGTCGGCCCAGCGGGCGACGGGGTTGGTGCGGTTGCCGTAGAACTGGCCGGACTGCACCCAGCCGACGTCCGGGTCGTCGAACGCGGGAATGAGGCGGAGGAAGAAGTCGCGGCGCGGGACCTGGTCGCAGTCGAAGATGCACAGCAGCACGTCGCCCTCGGCGCCGACGACCTCGCGCGCGTTGTTGATGTTGCCCGCCTTGGCGCCGCCGCCGATGTCGCGCACCACGTGGATCACGCCGAGGGCCTCGCACAGCGCGGCGATCTCCGGCACCGTCGTCTTCTTCGCGACCCGGCCGTCGTCGCAGACCACGACGACGATCTCGGTGTACGGGTGTTGTTCCAGATAGGCGTCGCGGGCGGCCAGGATGCCGGTGAGGGTGGGGCGCAGCACCTCTTCGCCCTCGTCCACGGTCGGTACGAACACGTACACCGGATAGGTGAACGGGTTGACACGCCGTTCCTCGGGCACGTAGCGGCGGCCGTAGAAGGCCTCCGGCTCGGCCGGGGGGTTGCGCGGCCACAGGCCGATGTGCAGGCCCATGGTGTGGACGGCCGCGTGCATCTCCGCGACGTACAACGGGATCCCTATGATCCAGCCGGGCAGCGGATGTCCGCCGATCGCGATCACCGTGAACCGCCACGACAGGTAGTTGACACCACTCGTGAACACGGCGAGGGCGAAGGCGATGTTGCGCAGCTGCCTGCCGCGCCAGCCGGCCACCCAGGCCAGGCCGAGGGCGAAGGCGAAGGCCGCGGCGGGCAGCCACGGTCCGGGCCGTTCCACCGCGATGACCACCGCGGTCGCGAACAGGCCGAGCCGGCTGAACCAGACGATCCACTGCGCCGGCTCGACCGGCGGCGCCGCGATCGGATCGGGCAGCGGCGCCGCCGGAGCGGCGCCGTCGACGTCCTGATGCCCCGCCAGAAGCGGGGCAGGGCGTGGTCGATCCTCGAGTACGGTCACGTGCTGAACCCCCACCCTTTCACGCCGCGTCGGCCCCCTAGGAGCTGTTTGCAGTCCAGATCTCGATCAGCGGAACGGCTCAGCGGCCAGGCGCCGCCGATCAGCCGTTCCGCCGAGATCTGGACTGCAAACAGCTCCTAGGGCATGCGATGCGGTACGCGGCCTTCGGCGCCACCACGCCGCAAGGCCCTGAGAATCAATGTCAAGATCGACCGGGATCGCGCTCCCGACAGGTCAGGAGTCTATCCGTGGTCTGTGAAGAATCGGTAAAATACTATGACTCATTCATTGCGTAGAGTGAACGCACGCTCCCGTTGCGCTACCCCACGCTCCGTGTCGCACACCTTTCCGCCGCTTGTCGAAAGCTGAGGTCAAGGCGGGGTCAAGGAACGCTACCCCACGCGGAGAGTCTGAACCCCGGCGCGGCGAACCGCGTCCCCTGTCGAATACTCGTGACGTGTCGGTTGCCGGACCGTGTCCTCCGGCGGCAGTGGCGGCGGTGGCAGCCCCCTGAGCCGTCCGCACGGCTGCCCGCACGGGCCGCCCGCACTCGTCGGCGCCGCGTCGGCGTCCGTCCCGGTCGGCCTCGGCCGACGAGCGGGCCGGGGGCGATAGTTTTGTGCCGTGGACTACGAGCCCCCGGACATCGAGCGGTACGCGGTGGAACCGGTCAGCGGCGAGAAGCGCGGCGCGGCCGACCGCACCCCCTTCCAGCGCGACCGCGCGCGCATCCTGCACAGCGCGGCGCTGCGCCGGCTGGCCGGCAAGACCCAGGTGGTCGCGCCCGGCGAGTCCGACTTCCCGCGCACCCGGCTGACCCATTCGCTGGAGGTCGCGCAGATCGGCCGGGAGCTCGCCGGCGGCTTCGGCGCCGACCCCGACCTGGTCGAGGCCGCGTGCCTGGCGCACGACCTGGGCCACCCGCCGTTCGGGCACACCGGCGAGGACGCGCTCGACGAGGTCTGCGGCGCCATCGGAGGGTTCGAGGGCAACGCCCAGAACCTGCGCATCATGAGCCGACTCGAAGCGAAGATCCTCACCTCGGACGGCCGCTCCGTCGGCATCAACGCCACCCGCGCGCTGCTGGACGCGACCACGAAGTACCCGTGGCGGCGCCGCGAGCAGACGCGCAAGTTCGGGACGTACCAGGACGACCTGCCCGTCTTCCGCTGGGTGCGCGCCGCCACGCCGCCGGAGTTCGCCGAGGCGAAGTGCTTCGAGGCGCAGGTGATGGACTGGTCCGACGACGTCGCCTACTCCGTGCACGACCTCGAGGACGCGATCTTCTCCGGCAAGGTCGACCCGAGGCTGCTGACGATCGGCGAGGAACGCGAGGGGCTGTTCGAGCGCACCCGCGGCTATGCCCCCGACGCAGAGGTCGGGGAGCTCGCCGAGGGACTGGACCGGCTGCAGGCGCTGGAGTGGTGGCCCACCGAGTACGACGGCTCCTTCGCCGCGCAGGCCCGGCTCAAGCGCACCTCCAGCGAACTGATCGGCCGCTTCTGCCGCCCCGTCACGCGCGCGACCCGCGAGGTGCACGGCCCTGGGCCGCTGCGCCGGTACGCGGCCCGCCTGGTCGTGCCGCGCGAGACGCGGCTCGAGTGCGAGCTGCTCAAGGCGGTCGCGGCCCGTTACGTGATGGAGACCGAACGGGCGCTGACACTGCGCCGGACGCAGAGCGACCTGATCAAGGATCTGGTCGGGCGGCTGACCGAGCGCCCGGACCTGCTCGATCCGCCGTTCGCCGAGTCCCACGCGCACGCCGCGGACGACGCGGCCCGGCTGCGCGTGTGCGTCGACCAGGTCGCCAGTTACACCGACGCCCGGGCACAGGCTACCCACAGCACTCTCGTTGTCGGAGGTCGCAAGTAGTATCTCGGGTTATGGCCGGGCGGATCAGGGACGAGGACGTGCGTGCGGTGCGCGACGCGTCGCCGATCGCCGACGTCATCGGCGAGTACCTGCAGCTGCG
>Ga0310811_10001430_pt1 | contig 30081 bp, 29 predicted proteins | sample YCmetagenome_FD_207642 | JGI IMG/M metagenome (GOLD analysis project Ga0310811, IMG submission 207642) | Soil microbial communities from experimental microcosm in Duke University, North Carolina, United States - YC | ecosystem: Engineered > Artificial ecosystem > Soil microcosm > Unclassified ...
GCAGATTCTGGCACTGCTCGTCTGTTTCGCGCTCGGCTGGAGCATCGCTCGCCTGCTGCGCCGTGATCTGACACAGCGTAACGTCGGGCGCGGCGTGGTGCGGTTCGGTGTGGAAAGCTTTGTGCGCGTGCTGTGGCCGCTGTTGACTCTGGCGCTGATCGCGCTGGTCAAGCCGATGTTCGAGCGCATGGGCCACGTTGATCTGTTGCGTGTTGCAATGCCCTTGGTCGGTTCGTTCGCCCTGATACGCGTAGCGCTATACATCATGCAACGCGTATTCGCGCGTCGCGGCCCGCCGAACGGGCTGATCGTCGCGTGCGAAAAATTGTTTGCGCTGCTGGTCTGGATTGCGGTTTCTCTCCATATCACCGGCCTGCTGCCCGACGTACTCGATTTCTTCGATCAGACCACCATTCGTCTCGGGCACAACAAGGTTTCCGTCATGGCGATATTGCTGGCGGTCCTGTGGGTTGGCGTAACGCTGATTCTTGCCTTGTGGGCAGCGGCCGCAGCGGAAGAGCGCCTGATGCGGCTCGACGGCATGAATTCGTCGGCCCGCGTGCTGCTGGCGCGCATGAGCCGCGCGGTATTGATCCTGCTCGCGTTGCTGCTCAGCTTGTCACTCGTCGGTATCGATCTGACGGTGTTATCGGTATTTACAGGTGCGCTCGGCGTGGGGCTGGGCTTGGGTTTGCAGCGTCTTGCCAGCAGCTATGTTTCGGGTTTTATCATCCTGTTCGAACGCGGCCTTACGATAGGCGACGTCATCACCGTCGACAAGTTTTCCGGACGTATCGTCAGCATCAACGCGCGCTACACGACCTTGCGCAGCAGTGATGGTGCGGAAACGGTCGTGCCGAACGACATGCTGCTGTCGATACCGGTACAAAACTTTTCCGGTACCGACAAGACCTTGCAGATTTCCATACAGATTGTCGTCGCGTACCAAGCTGACTTGGAATACGCATTGAAATTGCTGCGAGAGGCCGCACTTGAAGTCGATGGCGTGGACCGTACCGCGAAACAGCCGCAGGCCTTCGTGTCGCGCTTCACTGCCGACGGAATCGAACTGGAACTGACGTGCTGGCTCGAATCCGCAACAATCGGGAAACCTGCGGTAACGTCTGCGGTCAATCGCGCTGTATGGCGCAGCTTCCAGGCAAATGATGTTGCGGTTCCTTTTGCAAAGGCGAAATGAGATTGTTCAATGAGCAATCTGTTGTCAAAAGAACCGAGTAAATTTGTCGGAAAAGCCTTCAAAAACAAGGATTAAGCAGATAAACCGGGTACAATTTGTACAGCCAGCCACGCAGCCGATCGCGGATTATGAAGCAAGACAATAGCGGCATGAATGGCACTTTTTCATGGAGCATGGAGCAGCAATGACATTCAGCGCAGTACTTGATTTCTTTTCCAACGGACTGACCAACGCCAGCGGCTGGGAGATATTTTTCTATACGGCCGTAATGACGCACATCACGATCGCGTCGGTCACGATCTTTTTGCATCGCTCGCAGGCGCACCGCGGCCTCGACCTGCATCCGGCCGTGATGCATTTCTTCCGTTTCTGGCTGTGGATGACCACAGGCATGGTGACCAAGGAATGGGTCGCGATCCACCGCAAGCATCACGCCAAGTGCGAGACCGAAGAGGATCCGCACAGCCCTGTGGTGCGCGGCATCAAGAAAGTGTTTTTTGAGGGAGCGGAACTCTACCGCGAGGAATCGAAGAACAAGGAAACGCTGGAAAAATACGGGCACGGCACGCCGGACGACTGGCTCGAACGTAATCTCTATTCCAAACACAGCGCTCTCGGCGTGTCGATCATGATGATCATCAACATCATGCTGTTCGGTGTGATCGGCGTTACGGTATGGGCCGTCCAGATGATCTGGATTCCGCTGACTGCTGCCGGCATCATCAACGGCATCGGACACTACTGGGGTTATCGCAATTACGAGTGCAACGACGCGGCGACCAACATTTTCCCGATCGGCATCATCATCGGCGGTGAAGAGCTGCACAACAACCATCACACCTTCGGCACCTCGGCCAAGCTGTCGTCGAAGTGGTACGAGTTCGACATCGGCTGGATGTACATCCGCATCCTGGAATCGCTTGGTCTCGCCACGGTGAAGAAAGTCGCACCCGAGCCGAAGTTCGAACATGGCAAGGCGCATCTGGATTTCAATACCTTGCAGGCTGTGATCGCAAACCGCTACGACGTGGCGGCCAAATACGCGAAGTCGCTGAAGAAGACGTGGCGTGAGGAGCGCGAACATCTGAAGGCAAAGGCGAATCTGGAATCCGGCTATCTGCGTTCGGCACGCAAGCTGCTGCACCGCGAGCCGACGCAACTGCAGGAACCGCACAAGGAACAGCTGAGCACCTTGTTCGAGCACAGCAAGACCCTGAAGACGATGCACGAGATGCGTGTCGAACTGGGTGCGATCTGGGGCCGCTCGCATGCGACGCGTGATCAGTTGCTGCAACAGTTGCAGGATTGGTGCGCGCGCGCAGAAGCATCCGGTATCGCCTCGCTGCGTGAATTCTCGCTGCGGCTGCGTAGCTACGCTTGATCCGATAGCGCATGAAAAAAGCCCGGTTCGCCGGGCTTTTTTATTTTGTCGGCCTGATCCTTCTACTGAGAATCGCGTGGCGTCTTGCTCTTGCGCGAGGCAATTTGCGTCATGACATCTGCGACGGCTTTTTCTTCCGTGCTGCCGGTGGCCAATCTAGTGATCACGCTTTGCTGATCGGCCGGGCTTCTGTTCTGGCTCATTTTCCATTTGCCAGTGATGCCGATGATCTCGATTTCCAGGCCGACGATATGCTTCAGCCGTTCCTCGATGAATGCAGCCGGTGCGTCCCCCATTTTCCAGGGCACTTCTCTATCCTTTTCAAAATGCCGGGTAAGCCGCGCGACCAGACCGCGAACGGCGCGTACATCGTCGTGCACGATAAGGCGCCCCGTCACGTGAACCGCGACATAGTTATATGTCGGCACCACCATGTGCGTTTCCTGCTTTGACGCGTACAGACTGGGAGAAATGTAGGTGCTGGGACCCTGGAAGATCGCAAGAGCGGTTTCGAGCGCAGCTTCCGATTGCCACACTTTGTTGGAACGGGCGACATGACAAAACAGGCTGCCATGTTCGCCCCGGTCGCGATCGAGTTCGAAGGGCAAGTGGTTTGCTTCCAGTCCGGTCGCTGAAGCGGTGACCAGAATACCGAAGGGCGATTGCTCGATCAGGCCGTACAGCTGTTCACGATCGGTTTGCTGGAAATGTTCCGGTAAGTACATGCGCGTTCCGTTGATGTTCCTTGTGCGCCATCATATACCGGCATGACGGGACAAATCGGCAATACAAATCGGCAAAAAAAAGCCGCTCGGCGAGCGGCTTTTCTGTGAATCGCAAGATCGATTACTTGATCTTGGTTTCCTTGTATTCCACGTGCTTGCGGGCTTTCGGATCGAACTTCACGATTGTCATTTTCTCCGGCATCGTGCGCTTGTTCTTAGTGGTGGTGTAGAAATGACCCGTGCCTGCGGTCGATTCCAGCTTGATTTTGTCGCGGCCTGATTTAGCCATGATGGTTCCTTTATTCTGCTAGCTGCTAGTTAGACTTTTTCGCCGCGGGCGCGCATGTCGGCCAGCACGGCGTCGATGCCGATCTTGTCGATCACGCGCAGACCGGCGTTCGATACGCGCAGCGAGACCCAGCGATTTTCCGATTCAACGAAAATGCGGCGATTTTGCAGGTTCGGCAAAAAGCGGCGTTTCGTCTTGTTGTTTGCGTGGGAAACGTTGTTGCCGACCATCGGCCCTTTCCCGGTAACTTGGCAGACACGTGCCATGTGAGTACTCCCTAAAAGATTCCAGAATTGGAAAAACCGAGAGTATATCGAAAAATTTTAGGGAATTCAATGACTTGCGTAAAAAAACTGTTTCTTGTTTAAATCACATATTTAACAATTTGAGGGCCGCTCTTGCCTCTGGCGGCATTACAAGTCTCCGTGCTCGGCAAACGAATACATCTGACTGCCGGCCACGACGAAATGATCCAGTACGCGGACGTCAACCAGGGCCAGCGCGGTTTTCAAGGCATGCGTCAGCGAATGGTCGGCAGCGCTCGGTTCCGGTGACCCCGAAGGATGATTGTGGGCGAGCAGCAGCGCTGCGGCGTTGTGCGCGAGTGCCGCCTTGACCACTTCGCGCGGGTAGACGCTGGCTTGCGTCAGCGTGCCGCGAAACAATTCCTCGCAGGCGATCAGTCGGTTCTTCACGTCGAGAAACAGCACGGTAAACGATTCGTGTGCCTTTCGGCCCATGCTCAATTGCAGGTATTGCTTGACGGTGTGCGGCGAATCGAGCCGGACGCCGGCCTGGAGTTCTTCGGCTAATGCGCGCTTTGCCAGTTCGAGCACCGCTTGCAATTGCGCGTATTTGGCCGGGCCCAGTCCATTCACCGAGGAGAAGTCCTGCAAGGACGCCGAGAACAGGCCGTTCAGCGAACCGAAGCGGGAGACCATGTCGCGCCCCAGGTCCACCGCGCTTTTGCCGGTTACGCCAACGCGCAGGAATACCGCAAGCAGTTCGGCATCGGACAGTGCGGCGGCGCCATGCCGGATCAGTCGTTCGCGTGGACGCTGGTCTTCCGGCCAGTCTGTGATTGCCATATCGCCTCTTCTTTTTCTTGTGGGTGAAGGCTGGCCGGTCGGTCTGCCGCAACTGTATCGGCGATTTGACCGGCAAGGTGGCTTAAAATAGCGGCTGCTCTATTCGCTGCTTTTTTACGAGCCGACTACGCATGGCAAATTTACCACGTCCGGTCGTGACGGCAAGTGCTTACCTGACGCTGCATTACCGGCTCTCGTCGCAGGACGGTGTCGACATCGTCAGTACCTTCGACGAGAATCCCGCCACGCTGCAGCTTGGGCAGGGGCAACTGGCGCCGTTTCTCGAAGCCTGTCTGATCGGACTGGAAGAGGATGCGCATCGCAGCTTCGACCTGGCGCCGGAGCAGGCCTTCGGTCCGCGCAATCCTGAGCTGTTCCAGCGCGTATCGCGTGCGACGCTTGAAGAGAATGCCGACAGCGAAGGCTATGCGGTCGGCGATCTGATCGAATTCGCCGCGCCGAACGGCGGCCGCTTCGCCGGCGTATTGCGCGAACTGGATGAAGACGGCGCGCTGTTCGACTTCAATCATCCGCTGGCAGGGCAAGCGCTGCGGTTCGAGGTCAGAATCATCGGCATACTTTGAATGTGTGCCGCGAAATCAATGCAAGGATGAAGATGGATACCGAAATTCTGCTCGCTCAGCCCCGCGGCTTCTGTGCCGGCGTCGATCGCGCGATCGAGATTGTTGAACGTGCGTTGGCCGAGTTCGGCGCGCCGATCTACGTGCGCCACGAGATCGTGCACAACGCCTATGTGGTGGAAGACCTGCGCAACAAGGGCGCGATCTTCATCGAGGAGCTGAAGGACGTGCCGGCAGGGAATACGGTCGTGTTCTCCGCGCACGGCGTGCCAAAGGCGGTAGAAGCCGAGGCGGCGCAACGCGGCCTGCGCGTGTTCGATGCCACCTGCCCGCTGGTGACGAAGGTGCACATCGAAGTGGCAAAGATGCGTCGCGACGGCCGCGAGATCGTGATGATCGGCCACAAAGGACACCCTGAAGTAGAAGGCACGATGGGCCAGACCGAAGACGGCATGCATCTGGTGGAAACCGTCGAAGACGTCAATACGCTGCAGGTGCGCAATCCCGATCTGCTGGCCTATGTATCGCAAACTACGCTCTCGGTCGACGACACTGCCGAAGTGATCGCCGCGCTCAAGCAGCGTTTCCCGAACATCGTCGAGCCGAAGAAAGGCGACATCTGCTACGCCACCACCAATCGCCAGGATGCGGTGAAGTTCATGGCGCCGCAGGTCGAGTTGGTGATAGTGGTCGGCAGTCCCAACAGTTCCAATTCCAACCGTCTGCGCGAAGTGGCGGAGAAGAAGGGCGTGCCAGCCTACATGGTGGACAACGCAGCGCAGATCAATCCGGCATGGCTGGAGGGCAAGCGCCGCATCGGCGTGACTGCCGGCGCATCGGCACCGGAAGTGCTGGTGCAAGCCGTGATCGACCGCCTGAAGGAATGCGGTGCCGCAAGCGTACGCACGCTGGAAGGCGCAGAAGAACACGTGACCTTCCCGTTGCCGAAAGGGTTGAACGGGCCGAAAGCGGCACAGGCTTGATGCTTTCTCTGCGCGACAGAACACGGCACCTCAGGATCACACCGGGTGCCGTTTCCTTGTCGGGAACGATTATTGCGAGCTGAGCCGGAACAAGGAAACGAATCGAATGGACATATTCATCCAGCAGATCATCAATGGCCTCGTGCTCGGCAGCATGTATGCGCTGGTCGCGCTCGGCTACACGATGGTGTACGGCGTGCTGAACCTGATCAACTTTGCGCATGGCGACGTGTTGATGGTCGGCGCGATGGTCGGGCTTTCCATCATCAAGCTGCTGAACGAGCATGCGCCCGAACTGCCGGGCATCGTCAAGATGATCATCGCGATTCTCGGCGCGATACCGGTTTGCGTGATCGTCAATATCGTGATCGAGCGCGTCGCCTATCGCCCCTTGCGCAATGCGCCGCGGCTGGCGCCGCTGATTACCGCGATCGGCGTGTCGATCCTGCTGCAGACGATTGCGATGATGATCTGGGGACGCAGCCCGATTCCGTTTCCTACCGTGATGCCGACTGATCCGATCACGATCGCCGGTGCGCTGATTTCGCCGACGCAGGTCATGCTGCTCGTGCTGGCCGCTGCAGCGATGATCGGATTGTCGCTGCTGGTGGAAAAGACGCGCCTGGGCCGTGCCATGCGCGCGACTGCAGAAAATCCGCGCGTGGCCGGCCTGATGGGCATCGACGCCAACCGCGTGATCGTGATGACTTTTGTCATTGGTGCCGCGCTCGCCGCGATTGCCGGTGTGATGTGGGCGTCCAACTATTCTTCCGCACAATTTGCGATGGGCTTCGTGCCGGGATTGAAAGCGTTTTCCGCGGCAGTGCTGGGCGGCATCGGCAACATCTACGGCGCGATGCTGGGCGGCATTCTGCTTGGCGTGATCGAAAGCCTGGGCGCGGGCTACATCGGCGACCTGACCGGCAACTTCTTCGGGAGCAATTACCAGGACATCTTTGCCTTCGTCGTGCTGATCATTGTGCTGACGCTGCGGCCGTCCGGCATCATGGGCGAGCGCGTCGCGGATCGGGCATAAGGAGCGCACATGTCCAATTACTTTGACGTCCGCAACAATCCGCGCAAGCGCGCCGCGCTGTTCGGCATCCTTGCGCTGATGCTGGTGTTTCCCTTCGTTGCGCAGCAGTTCGGCAACTCGTGGGTGCGCATCATGGATTTTGCGCTGCTATATATCATGCTCGCGCTCGGACTGAACATCGTGGTTGGCTTTGCCGGTCTGCTCGATCTCGGCTACATCGCGTTCTATGCGATCGGCGCGTACCTGGCCGGCCTGCTGGCGTCGCCGCAGTTTGCCGACGTGCTGACGTCTTTTGTCAATGAATATCCGGCAATCGGCAATGCGCTGGTGGCTGCGCTCGGTCCCGAGGTGGCGCAGAACGGCATTCATCTGTCGATCTGGTTCATCGTGCCGCTGGCTGCGCTGATCGCCGGCATCTTCGGCGCCTTGCTCGGCGCGCCGACGCTGAAGCTGCGCGGCGACTATCTCGCGATCGTCACGCTCGGTTTCGGCGAGATCATCCGCATCTTCATGAACAACCTCAATGCCCCGGTCAACATCACGAATGGTCCGCAAGGCATCAACCTGATCGATCCGATCCGTATCTTCGGCGTGTCGCTGGCCGGCGAACAGGGTTCGCGCGCGACGGTGATGATCGGCAGTTACGGCATGCCATCGGTCAATGCGTACTATTTCCTGTTCCTTGCTCTCTGCATCCTGATTATCTTCATCTCGGTGCGACTGCAGAATTCGCGCCTGGGGCGCGCCTTCATTGCGATCCGCGAAGATGAAGTTGCGGCGAAGGCGATGGGTATCAATACGCGCAACGTCAAACTGCTCGCATTCGCGATGGGTGCTTCCTTCGGCGGTGTGGCCGGTTCGCTGTTCGGCGCCTTCCAGGGTTTCGTTTCGCCGGAATCCTTCTCGCTGACCGAATCGATTGCAGTGCTGGCGATGGTCGTGCTGGGCGGCATGGGCCACATTCCCGGCGTGGTGCTCGGCGGATTGATTCTTGCCGTGCTGCCGGAAGTGCTGCGCCACGTGGTCGAGCCATTGCAGGAAGCGCTGTTCGGTCAAGTGCTGATCGAGGCAGAAGTGTTGCGCCAGTTGCTCTACGGCCTTGCCATGGTCCTGATCATGCTCAAGCGTCCGGAAGGCTTGTGGCCTGCGCCGCGCAGCGAAGACCGGCCGACCGCGGACAGCGACACAGCCGACAAGTCGACCGACGTGGTGGCGGTATAGAGCAGATGAGCGACATCATTCTGGATATCGAGGGCGCAAGCAAGCGCTTCGGCGGGCTGCAGGCGCTGTCGGACGTGAACGTTCGCATTGCACGCGGACAGATCTATGGTCTGATCGGGCCGAACGGCGCAGGCAAGACGACCTTCTTCAACGTCATCACCGGGCTGTATCAGCCGGACGGGGGTAGTTTCCGACTCGCCGGCAAACCATATTCGCCCTCGGCCCCGCACAAGGTCGCGAAGGCCGGTATCGCGCGCACTTTCCAGAACATCCGCTTGTTCGGTGACATGACGGCGCTCGAAAACGTGATGGTCGGGCGTCATGTGCGTACGCACCAGGGGCTGCTCGGCGCCGTGCTGCACCACAGGGCGGCGCGCGAAGAAGAGGCGGCGATACGGCGGCGCGCGATGGAGCTGCTCGATTTCGTCGGCATCGCGCAGTTCGCGTCGCGCACGGCGCGTCATCTATCGTACGGCGACCAGCGCAGGCTGGAGATCGCGCGTGCCCTGGCAACGGAACCGCTCCTGCTTGCGCTGGACGAACCGGCCGCCGGCATGAACGCGGCGGAAAAGCTGGCGCTGCGCGAACTGCTGTTGCGCATCCGTGCCGAGGGCAGAACGATTCTGTTGATCGAACACGATGTGAAGCTGGTGATGGGCCTGTGCGATCGCATCACCGTGCTGGATTACGGACGTCCGATTGCAGAAGGCACGCCGGCCGAGGTGCAGAAGAATCCGGCCGTGATCGAAGCGTATCTGGGAGGCGCGCACTGATGGCGAATCTGCTGCACATCGCCGGACTGAAGGTCGCTTACGGTGGCATCCAGGCGGTCAAGGGTATCGATCTGGACGTCAACGAAGGCGAACTGATCACACTGATCGGCGCCAACGGCGCGGGCAAGACCACGACGCTGAAGGCGATCACCGGCACCTTGCCGCAATGCCGCGTCGAAGGGCACATCGATTATCTCGGCAAGCCGATCAAGGGCTTGCATTCCTTTCAGCTGGTCGAACAGAAGCTCGCGATGGTGCCCGAAGGGCGCGGCGTATTCACCCGCATGACGATCGTCGAGAACCTGCTGATGGGCGCCTATACGCGGGTCGACAAGCAGGGCGTCGCCGACGACATCGAAAAATGGTTCGGCATCTTTCCACGCTTGAAAGAGCGGGCACAGCAGCTGGCGGGCACGCTGTCCGGCGGCGAACAGCAGATGCTGGCGATGGCGCGCGCGATGATGAGCCATCCGCGCCTGCTGCTGCTGGACGAACCTTCGATGGGATTGGCGCCCATCATGATCGAAAAGATCTTCGAAGTGATTCGCGAGGTGTCGGCCCAAGGCATTGCGATCCTGCTGGTTGAACAGAATGCGAAGCTTTCCTTGCAGTGCGCGCATCGTGCATACGTCATGGAGTCCGGGCTGATCACGATGCAGGGCAAGGCCTCGGATCTGCTGGACGATCCCAAAGTGCAGGCCGCGTATCTCGGCGAAGTCTAGTATCAGGCGCAGCGAAAGAAAAAAGCCTTGCCGCGATCGGCAAGGCTTTTGTTTGTCTACGAAGGGCCGGCACGCTCTAGCGCAGGCCGAAGCGCCAGCGCGACAGCGTGCGATCGGCAGCCACGTTCGCATCGGCCAGCACCGCGGACGGCAGGAAGCGCAACAATACTGGCACGAGGAAGCAGGCGAGCGTCACGTCGTCCATCCAGCCGAATAGCAGGAAGGTATCCGGGATCAGATCGATCGGACTGATGAGATAGAGCACCAGCAGCAATGCACCGACGCGCACGCGCCTTGGCGTGTCCGGATGACGACAGGCATGCCACAGCACGACGGCGTCGCGGCTGAGCAGACGAAACAGACGGCGCAGACGTTGCAGCATGGCGACTCTCCTTATGCGCTCCATTAATGGGCCCGCCTCATATAGGCATGAATGTCGCCAATTCAATGCCGCCACGTCTGCCCTGACGATGTTGCCAAATGGCATAATCAGCGTCTTCCTTGCACCGCTTCTTTCCCCGTCATGCAATACGCCATCCCGCCTTCGCTTCCCGTCGTGCTGCCGGTCGCCGGTTCCAGCGCCGTTTTTCCCGTACGGCGCGTTTATTGCGTTGGCCGCAACTATGTCGAACACGCCATCGAGATGGGTGCGACCGGACGCGAGCCGCCGTTCTTTTTCATGAAGCCGGGAGACGCCGTGCTGCCGGTGCCGTACGGCGAAGCCACGCCCTTGCCTTATCCGTCGATGACGTCGGATTTTCAATACGAGCTCGAATTGGTGGTAGCGATCGGGAAAGGGGGCGACAACATCGCGGCAGCCGATGCCGCCCGACATGTGTGGGGCTATGCGGTCGGTTTCGACATGACGCGCCGTGATCTGCAAGCCGAAGCAAAAAGCCTGCGCCGTCCGTGGGATACCGGCAAGGCCTTCGAACATTCTGCGCCGATCGGACCGATCCATCGTGCTGCGGATGTCGGCGCGGTCGGTGCACGCACGATCGAACTGAAAGTCAACGGCGCAGTGCGGCAGCACAGCACGGTCGACAAGATGATCTGGAACATCGATGAAATGATCGAGTACCTGTCGCGCTATTTCACACTACAGCCGGGCGACCTTATCCTGACCGGCACACCGGCCGGCGTGTCGCAGCTCGCGCGTGGCGATCTGATGGAAGGACGCATTGACGGCCTGGGGGCGCTGCAGCTGAAAGTCGTTTGATCGCACATGAAGACCTTCGCGTCGCGATGACGCGAGGGCCTTCATCGATGTCAATAACGATATAGCTGGTTGTTCTCGATCCGAACGCGATTGCCCACACGCAGGTCGCCGATGTTGTCGAGCGTCATCGTCTGCAACGCGCCGTTGTCGAGGCGAATACCCACCTGATACACATTGGCCGGCGCCTGGCGATTGCGTTCGATCTGGCTGCCGACGAGCGCGCCGCCTACCGCGCCGGCTGCGGTAGCGAGCGCGCGTCCGGTGCCGCCGCCGATCTGATTACCTACCACGCCGCCAACGACGCCGCCCACCAGCGCGCCGCCCACGCCGTTCGAATTGCTGCCTTGCTGCACCAGCTGGATCGATTCAACCACGCCGTATGCCGATTGATAGACCGGCGCAGCGGAGACCGGATAGCTGTTCGGATAGTTGTCGTTCTGCGGCGGCGTGCCGCAACCCGCGAGCAACAGGCTCGATCCCAACGCCAGCACTGCAATACCGTGATTCGTCTTCATGATGACTCCTTCTTTATCGTGAACCGGTATCCAGCGTAGCCATACGGAAAATCCCGCTCGGTTCGGTAGCGTACTTTCGTGTGCGTGCGGCAATTCCGCCGCATGGTTTTCCTACACAGTTTTGTCCCCTTGTCCGATACCGCCAGCCGCGATGGAGAGTCGATCATGCTCACTCATGCGTGACGAGCGGAGCGCAATGCGTCTGCTCGTCACGCATGCATCAACGGCCGGACGGAACGGCGCGGCAGCGCACTGTCCTAACCTCAAAAAGGGGACTCCATGCTTGCAATGAATTACCGCGGACCCTATCGCGTCCGCGTCCAGCAAAAGCCAGAACCTCGGATCGAACATCCCAACGACGCGATCGTGCGCGTCACGCGCGCCTGCATCTGCGGTTCGGATCTGCACCTGTATCATGGCCTGGTGCCGGACACGCGGGTCGGATCGACCTTCGGCCACGAATTCATCGGCGTGGTGGAAGAGATCGGTCCCTCGGTGCAAAACCTGAAGGTCGGCGACCATGTACTGGTGCCATTCAACATCTTTTGCGGCGCTTGCTACTTCTGCCAGCGCGAGCTGTACAGCAATTGCCACAACACGAATGCGGAAGCGACAGCGGTCGGTGGCATCTATGGTTACTCGCATACCGCAGGCGGCTACGACGGCGGCCAGGCCGAGTACGTGCGCGTACCGATGGCCGATGTCGGGCCGACAGTGATTCCGCCCGATCTGGATCACGACGATGCAGTCCTGCTGACCGATGCGTTGCCGACGGGCTACCAGGCGGCCGAGATGGGCGACATCGATGAAGGCGATACGGTCGTCATCTTCGGCGCAGGGCCGATCGGCATCTTCGCCGCGAAGTCGGCATGGCTGCTCGGCGCGGGCCGCGTGATCGTGGTCGACCATCTCGAATACCGGCTGCAATTCGTGAAGACGTACGCGCAATGCGAGGTCGTGAATTTCAAGGACGTGCGCGACATGGCGATTCACATCAAGAAGATGACGGACGGCCTGGGTGCCGATGTCTGCATCGACTGCGTCGGCTGCGAAGCAGTAGGAAACGTCATGCAGAGCATCACCGGCCGCTATCTGAAACTGCAGGCCGGTGCGGCGACAGTGCTGCACTGGTGCATCAACAGCGTGCGCAAGGGCGGCACGGTGTCGATCGTCGGCGTCTACGGTCCGACCTTCAATGCCATCCCGATCGGCAATGCGATCAACAAGGGCCTGACGCTGCGCATGAATCAGGCGAGCGTCAAGCGCCATCTGCCGCGCCTGATCGAACACATTCAGGCCGGTCGCATCGATCCCAAGCAGATCATCACGCACCGTGTGCCGCTGGAAGAAGCGGCAGACGCCTATCACCTTTTTTCCAGCAAACTCGACAACTGCATCAAGACCGTGCTGATCCCGCCGAAAGCGGTGCCGCGCATGGCGGTCGAAGTGTAGACATCATAGAGGAGCATGAAAATGGACCAGGCCGTACAAGCAAAGCAGGGCGGAAACGACAGAAGCCGCTACGCGCATATCCAGGGCTGGGGTGCAGACCTCGATCATCGCAACCGGCCGGCCTATCCGATGGAGCGGATGCCGGCGCGTCTCGAACATCCGCCGCAACACGAGCCCGAACAGCAGCAGATCACCACTACCGTCTTTCATTCGACCGAGCGGCCGCGCATCACGCCGATCTTCGGCAGCACGGTGCCGCCGCAAGGCTTGAGCGGTAGGCTGCGTGCGTGGGCCTTCAAGTACAGCGAGAACAATGTCTTTCACTGGCTGCTGTTGCTGCTGGCCGACCGCATCAACATGATGGAAGGCATTGGCGATGACCTGCGCAGCGGTCACGTGCCTAATGTGCTGGGCGAGATGGGCATCAAGGCTGAACTCAAACACAATCCGGCCGGCTTCGCGCGCAAGGTGGCCATCACGTCGGCGGTGGTCGGCGTGGCCTGCTTTCTGATCGCGCGGAACAGACGACGCGGCTAGGGCGCACCCGCTGCATTGGCTCATGCATATGAGATGAGTCACGGCAACAGCAAGTGTCGAAGACATCGCATCCATCGCTCATTCGGTGTGCGGCGCGTTAAGGTGATGTGAAGGACCGGCCCTTCCGTCGGCGTTGAGCCCGCGCGAGGGGAACCCGCCGCTCGCGATTGCAGTCAAGTACAAAACAAATACGTACTCGACAACCAGTCGCTGTTATATGCCACAGGCTTTCAGCCACACGACCATCCTTACCACCAAGCTGCTGTTCATTGCGGTGTTGATGCTGGTCGTCGCAGCAGGGCTACTGGCCGAATGGCGCATGACGCCCGAGGCCGCGCAGCATGCCGCTGTGATGCAGCCCATTCTCTTCAGCCACAAGCATCACGTCGGCGATATCGGCATCGATTGCCGCTATTGCCATACCTCGGTCGAGCAATCGCCCTTTGCCGGCATGCCGACCACGCAGATCTGTCTGACCTGCCATTCGCAATTGTTCAAGGATGCGCCGATGCTGGCGCCGCTGCATGCCAGCATGGCGAGCGGGAAGCCGATCGAATGGAACCGCGTGCATGACCTGCCGGACTTTGCCTATTTCAATCACGGCATCCACGTAGCGAAAGGCGTTGCCTGCATCGAATGCCATGGTCGCGTCGATCAGATGCCATTGATCTCGCGGCAGGCATCGCTCGACATGCAATGGTGCATTGCTTGTCACGCGAAAGCGAAGGAACACGTGCGGCCGCTTGATGACGTCTTTCGCATGACCGACATGCGGAAGCTGTCGCCGCAGGATGTCGCCATGCTCAACCGCCTGTATCACCTGCAGGACGAACGGCGTCTGACAGATTGTTCAACCTGCCATCGCTGATCATGCGGACCCGACACGTTATTCCGATCGCGCACGAAGCCGAACGCCCTGGCCCCGATGCCGAACGCCGTCGCTTTCTGAAATTGATGGCGGCGTCGATGGCTTTGGCGGGCGCCGGCTGCAGCGGGCCGCCGCAGGAGAAGATCGTCCCTTATGTGAACATGCCGGAACGGCTGGTGCCCGGCGTGCCGCTTTTCTACGCGAGCAGTTTCGTCAACGGCGGTTATGCGTACGGTGTGCTGGTCGAAAGCAATATGGGGCGGCCGACGAAGGTCGAGGGAAATCCGCAGCACCCGGCCAGTCTGGGGGCAACCGATGTCTTCGCGCAGGCGTCGATCCTGCAGCTGTGGGATCCGGAACGATCGAAAGCGGTCTATCGCGCGAACCAGCTTTCTACCTGGCAGGCATTCGAGGATGCGATGCAGGCGCCGCTTGCGAACTGGCGCAGGAATGGCGGCGCTGGCCTGCGCATTCTGACGGGCACGGTGACTTCGCCGACGTTTGCGGTGCAATGGCGGCAATTGCAGGAGGCGTATCCGGAAGCGCAATGGCATCGTTACGATCCCCTGCATGACGATCGCGGTCTCGAAGCCGCGATGCTCGCTTTTGGCCGGCCGCTCGATACGGTATTGCATCTGGATCGCGCCACCGTTGTGTTGGCGCTCGATGTTGACCTGTTTGCGCATGGCGCGGCGAGCACCCGGCAGGCACAGGATTATTTCCGCAATCGCCGTGCCGATGCCGAAGACATCGGCACGCGCCGCCTGTATGCAATCAGCGCGTCGCCCAATCTGACAGCGGCGGTGGCCGACGAGCAGGTGAGCTTGCCGCCGCAGGAAATCGATGCATTGGTCTGGCGTCTGGCCGCGCGGCTAGGCATGGCGGTGCCGATGGCGAATGTCGATGAAGGTTCGGAGATGGCGCGCAAATGGGAAAGCGCGCTGGCCGCCGCGCTCAGCAAGCAGCGCGGCCGCGCATTGATCGTCGCCGGCGGTTGCGTCAGCGCGCCGACACGCGCGCTCGTCCATGCGATGAATGCGTATCTTGGCGGTCACGGCATGACGGTCGATTACATCGAGCCGGTGGAAATCGATGCGGTGCATCACGGGGATTCGATCGCGAATCTGACGCGTGACATGCGTGCAGGCAAAGTCGATGGCCTATTCATTCTCGGCGCCAATCCTGTCTATAACGCTCCGGTGGATGTTGATTTCGGCGCAGCCTTGCGCGAACTGCCCTTTGCCGTTCATCTTGGCCTGTATCGGGACGAAACTGCGCGCAGCGCGACTTGGCATCTGCCGCAGGCGCACCACTACGAGCAATGGAGCGACGCACGCGCCTTCGACGGCACGGCCGGCATCGTGCAGCCGGTGATTGCACCCCTGTACGACGGCCATTCCATGCATGAAGTGCTGGCCCTGCTGCTGCCGGATCGGGAGCGCAATGGACATCGTCTGGTGCAGAACACCTGGCGCGATGCGGCAGGCGCAGAAGGCTTCGATGTGTTCTGGCAAGACGCGCTGATGCAGGGCCTGGTAGAGGGCAGCGCATACGAATTCGTGCGCCCCGGTACGCCGCGCGTGCCTTCGCCTCCGCAGAGGCAGAGCCATGCGACCGACGTCTTGCAGCTTTTGCTGGTCGCCGACCCTTCTGTCGGTGACGGCAGCTTCGCGAACAACAGCTGGCTGCAGGAATTGCCGCGGCCGTTCAGCAAGCTGGTATGGGACAACGCAGCGCTGCTCGGGCCGGACACTGCACATCGTCTCGGCTTGGCGAAGGGCGACATCGTGCGCCTCTCGTCGAATGAGAATTCGGTGGAAGCGCCGGTCTGGATTACCGAGGAGCAGGCCGAAGGCACTGTCACGCTGCCTCTCGGATATGGGCGTCGCGCCGCAGGCAAGGTCGGCAATGGCGTCGGCTTCGATGCCTACCACCTCCGGACGCTGGCTTCAGCACGGGATCAGCTCGCCGTACGCGTGGAAAAAACCGGGCTGCGCCATGCGCTGGTCACGCGGCAGTCGTATATGGAGACCGAGGGACGCGATATCGTGCGCAGCATGTCGCTGGCGCAGTACCGACGCAATCCACGCGACAAGTATCGGCCCGAGCCGGCGGAAGATGAAAGCCTGTATCCGCCGGTGCGCTACGAGAACTACAAATGGGGCATGGCGATCGATCTGAATGCCTGCATCGGCTGCAATGCCTGCACCATCGCCTGCCAGGCGGAAAACAATATTCCGGTCGTCGGCAAGGAAGAAGTGGCGCGCGGCCGCGAGATGCACTGGATACGCGTCGATCGGTATCGTGCGCAGGTGGGAAGCGATGCGCCGCGCACGCGCACGGTGTTCCAGCCCGTTCCATGCATGCATTGCGAGAACGCACCCTGCGAGGAAGTGTGTCCGGTCGGCGCTACCGTGCACGACAGTGAAGGGCTGAACGTGCAGGTCTACAACCGCTGCGTCGGCACACGCTTCTGTTCCAACAATTGCCCGTACAAGGTGCGGCGCTTCAATTTCCTGCAGTACTCGGACGATAAGGTCACGACTCTGATTGCGCAAAAGAATCCGGACGTGACGGTGCGACGGCGCGGCGTGATGGAAAAATGCACTTACTGTCTGCAGCGCATCACGCGTGCACGCATCACGGCGGAAAAGGAAGGACGCCGCATCCGCGACGGCGAAGTCGTCACCGCATGCGAAGCGGTATGTCCGACGCGCGCCATCGTGTTCGGCGACCTCAACGATCCTGCCAGCCGCGTCAACGACGCCAAGGCCTCGCCGCTGGATTACCACCTGCTGGCCGAACTGAACACACGGCCGCGCACCAGTTACGCCGCGCGCGTAGTCAACGACGATCCGGAGCTGGCATGAGTACGCCGGAACAGGACGCGCCGCATCGTTCCCCGCATCGGCCGCCGACGTCGCCGGACACCGACATCCTGCGCGCCGGATGGAGCTACGCGAGCGTCTCGGACAAGATCGCCGATCAGGTGTTGAACAATCCGTCGGGACGGCTGTGGATGGTGGCCTTCCTGTTGAGCCTGGTCGGCGTATTGGTATTCTTTGCCGCCACCGCCTGGCTGTTCGTCAAGGGCGTCGGCATCTGGGGTGTGAACATTCCGGTCGCCTGGGGTTTTGCGATCGGCAATTTCGTCTGGTGGATCGGCATCGGCCATGCGGGTACCTTCATTTCCGCGGTGCTGCTGTTGCTGCGGCAGAAATGGCGCACCTCGATCAACCGCTTTGCCGAGGCGATGACGCTGTTCGCCGCCGGCATCGCCGGCATCTTTCCGGTGCTGCATCTGGGGCGGCCGTGGTTCTTCTACTGGCTGGTGCCGTATCCGGACGTGATGAACGTATGGCCGCAATGGCGCAGCCCGCTGGTGTGGGATTTCTTTGCGATCAGCACCTATCTGCTGGTGTCGCTGCTGTTCTGGTATGTCGGCCTCATTCCCGATCTGGCGACGCTGCGCGATCGTGCGGTGATGTCGCGCGGGCACCCGTTCAAGCAATACGCATATGGCTTGCTCGCGCTTGGCTGGCGTGGCGAGGCGCGGCACTGGGCGCGATATGAGACGGCCTATCTGCTGCTGGCGGGATTGGCGACGCCGCTCGTGGTATCCGTGCACACGATCGTGTCGCTCGATTTTGCTATCGGCAATACTCCCGGTTACCACTCGACGATCTTCCCGCCTTACTTCGTTGCCGGCGCCTTGTTCTCGGGTTTCGCGATGGTGCTGACGCTGGCGATTCCGCTGCGCCATTTCTTCAAGCTGCATGACTTCATCACCGACAGGCATCTCGCCAATGCGGCCAAGGTGCTGCTGGCAACCAGCTGGCTGGTGCTCTATGGCTATGCGTCGGAAATCTTCACTGCCTTCTACAGCGGTGACGAGTTCGAGCAGTACATGACGATCAATCGCTGGATCGGTCCGTATGCGCCGCTCTACTGGGCCATGCTGGCTTGCAACGTGCTGGTGCCGCAATTGCTGTGGTGGCGCAGCGTGCGGCATCGCGTGTGGCTGCTGTTCGCGATCAGCCTGCTCGTGAATCTCGGCATGTGGATGGAACGCTTCCTGATCGTCGTCTCCAGTCTGCATCGCGATTTCCTGCCTTCATCCTGGGGCATGTTTTATCCGACCGTATGGGATTGGACTTTCCTGTTCGGTTCGATCGCCTTGTTCATCTGGCTGTTCCTGCTGTTCGTGCGCTTCCTGCCGGCGATCTCGATCACGGAAATGCGCAAGCTGGTGCGCGAAACGGCGCAAGAAGCAACGGAAAGCGCAACGGAAAAAGCACAACAACCGGCGAAGGAGGGCGCATGAGTTCATGGCACAGTGCGCGCCTGTACGGCCTGCTGGCCGAATTCGCCACCGCCGACGATCTTCTGGACGCGGTGCGACGTGCGCGCGCGAGCGGCTTCGTGGTGGAAGCTTACACACCGTTCGCTGTCGACGGCATGCCGGAAGCGATCGGCTTGCCGCGGAATCGTGTGCCCTTGGTGACGCTGTTGGGCGGCATCCTCGGTGGCGCGGGCGCGTATTTCCTGCAATGGTATTCGGCGGTGGTGGATTACCCGTTGAATATCGGCGGCCGGCCACTGCATAGCTGGCCTTCCTTCATCCCGGTGACGTTCGAACTGACCATCCTCGGCGCTGCGCTGGCGGCAGTGTTCGGCATGCTATTCATGAACGGCTTGCCGCAGTTGCGCCATCCGCTGTTCGAGGTACCGGATTTCGATCTGGCTTCGCGCAATCGTTTTTTTCTCTGCATACGTGCGTGTGGCGCCTTCGACCGCGACAAGGCAGAGAACATGCTGCGCGAGCTGCCTACGATCCGGCAGTGCGAGGTGGCGGCATGAACAGGTGGTTCCATGGCATCGCCTGGCTGTTCGTGCTGCTTGCGCTGTCCGCTTGCGAAAAGGCGAAGCAGGACATGTATGACCAGCCGCGCTACAAGCCTTTCGCGAAGTCGGAGCTGTTTGCCGACGATAATTCTGCGCGGCCGCTGCCGGCCGGCAGCATGCCGAGCGCAAGCGGCGGCATGGCCGATGCGTCGGGCGGGCGCGTCGGCGGAGACGCCGTGCAACGCGACGTGACAGCGGAACGTGCGCAAGCGATGCCGTACCCGATCACCGAACAATTGCTGCGGCGAGGGCAGCAGCGCTACGAAATTTACTGCATGCCCTGCCACAGCCCGGCAGGCGACGGCGATGGCTTGGTGGTACGGCGCGGTTTCCCTGCGCCGCCCTCGTATCACATCGACCGGCTGCGGCAGGCGCCGGACCGGCATATCTACGATGTGATCACGAAAGGCTACGGCATCATGTATCCGTATGCTGATCGTGTGGCGCCGCCGGATCGCTGGGCGATCGTCGCCTATATCCGCGCGCTGCAATTGAGCCAGCATGCCGTCGTCGCGGAACTGACGCCGCAAATGCGCGCGCACCTGCCGGCTGCCGGAGGCAAGCCATGATGCGCCGGTACGCGCCGTGGATCGCGATCGCCGTCGGCATCGCCGGTTGCATCCTCGCGTGGCGTCTCGATGCGACCGCCTTGTTGGCGGCCTATCTCGCCGCCTGGTGGTGCGCCGTCGGCGTGTTGCTCGGCGGACTGGCCAACGTATGGCTGCACAACCTTACCGGCGGCGCATGGGGCGAGGCGATACGCGCGCCGCTGCTGCGCAATGCACAGTGGTTATGGTTGACGGCCTTGCTGTTTTTGCCGATCGCGCTCGGCACGGCACACCTCTATCCATGGGCGGCACACAGTGGAAGCAGTGCATGGTCCTGGCATGCGGCGCTCAGTGCGCCGGGGTTCAAGGATGTCTGGTTGTCTCGTCCTTTTTTCATCGGGCGCAGTGTCTTCTATCTGATCGCATGGCATACGCTGGCGCGACTCAGCATGCGGCCCGGCTTGCGCCGCGCGCGTCTGTTTTCCGCTTTCGCGCTGATTACCTATGGCTTCACCGTGAGCCTTGCTTCCGTCGACTGGATCATGTCGCTGATGCCCTTGTGGTACTCCAGCGTGTTCGGCTTGCTGGCCGGCACGGCGCAGATGCTGGCCGGCATGGCGCTGGCGATCGTGATGGCGATCCGGCGCGGCACACCTCCTGCGGTGCTGCGCGATCTCGGCAATCTGCTGCTGATGTACGTCATGACCCTGGCTTATCTATCGTTCGTGCAGTTCCTGATCATCTGGGCCGAGAATCTGCCGCACGAAATCAGCTGGTACCTGGTGCGTGCACGCCAGGAATGGGTAGGCATGGCGCAGTTGCTGGTCTTGCTGATGTACTTCGTTCCGCAGCTGCTGTTGCTGTCGCGGCGCTTCAAGGAAACGCCGCACTTGCTCGGCGCGCTGGCGGCCGGCATCGTATTGATGTCGCTCGTTTACGCATGGTGGCTGGTGCTGCCCTCGGCGCCAGAGCCAAGGCATGGCTGGCTTTGGTTTGCGCCTTCGCCGATCCTCGCGTTGGCCGGTCTCGCATGGCTGCTCGCGCCGCGTCACAAGCTCAAGGCGGACGAGCGCTCATCTACGCCCCGCATGCAGGAGGAAAGCCGTGTCTGAGGATCGCATTGATCTGCGTGCGATCCTGTGGGTCGCCGTTGTGCTCATCGTGACGCTGGTACTCGTGGGTGCCGCCGCGTACTGGCTCTGGTCGGATCAATTGCCTGCGCCGTGGCGCGATGAACCGAATACGAAGCTCGATTTCAAGACCGAAGGGCCGCTGCTCGACAGCGCGCCGCAGCCGGGCCGTGCTGCGTACGAAAAAGAAAAGCAGCGTCTGCTCGACAGTTGGCAATGGATCGATCGCGACGCCGGCATCGCTCGCATTCCGATCGAACAGGCGATGGCATTGCTTGCGCAGCAGCAGGCAAGCAAGACCGGGCAAGCCTCGGCGCAGCGGAGGTCGCCATGAGAAAGCTGTGCGCGCTGTTGCTGTTACTCGCGTGTGCTGCGGCACATTCTCAATCGCGCAGCCTGCCGGCGCCACCCCAAACAGCGTTCGAACAGCACCTCAATACGCGGCTGCCGCTGCAAGTGGTGCTGACCGACGACAATGGCCAGCAGGTCAGGCTTGCGCAATTCTTTCATCGGCGGCCGGTGGTAATGGTGTTCGGCTACTACCATTGCCCTAATCTGTGCAGCACGGTCATGGAAGGGGTCTTGCAGACGCTTGCTGCATTGAATTTGCCCAAAACGGATTATGCGTTGGTCGCGGTCAGCATCGATCCGTCCGAGACCGCAGCACAGGCGGCGGCAAAGAAGCTGCTTTACCGCAATCTGTTTGACAAAGCCGACATGCATCTGCTGACCGGCCATGCCGAAGCGATCTGCACGCTGGCCGACGCGGCCGGTTTCCACTATGCCTACGATGCTGCAAGCAAGCAGTACGTCCATCCATCCGGCTTTTTGATTGCCACGCCGGACGGCGTCATTTCGCGCTACTTTCTCGGCGTGCGCTTCGATCGCGATGATGTCGGCTCCGCCTTGCGGCAAGCGGCATCAGGGCGTGTCGGCGCGCTGGCCGAACGGCTTTTGCTGCTGTGCGCCCATTACGATCCGACGACCGGCGCCTACAGCGGCATCGTGATGAACGTCATCCGTGTGTTGTGTGTCGCCATGGTGCTCGTCCTGTTCGGCTGGATCGCGCTGCGCCGAAGGAGATGGCGATGAGCGATCATTTCCCGATGTTGCTGGCCGATGCGTCGAGCGCAGCGGGCCGCTTCGACTGGCTGATGCTGTCGCTGCTGCTTGTCACCGGCGCGATGGCGGTGCTGCTGGCCGGACTGATCATTTTCTTTTCGATCCGCTATCGCAAGGGTTCCGCCGCGGATCGCACGAATCCGCCCTCCGGCGCGCGAGGGCTTGAAGCGGCGTGGACCATCTTTCCGCTGTTGATGTTCCTCGGCATCTTTACCTGGGCGGCCTTCGACTATGCACAGCTGTATCGGGCGCCTGACGACGCCTTGCCGGTTTTCGTGGTGGCCAAGCAATGGATGTGGAAGGTGCAGCATCCGAATGGCCGGCGCGAGATCGACGAATTGCACGTGCCGCTCGGAGAAGCGGTGAAGCTGGTGATGACTTCGCAGGATGTGATCCACAGTTTTTTCGTTCCCGCCTTCCGCGTCAAGCAGGACGTAGTGCCCGGCCGCTACACCTCGCTATGGTTCAAGGCAACCAAGCTTGGCACTTACCACCTGTTCTGCGCCGAGTATTGCGGCACCGATCACGCCGGCATGCGCGGACGCGTGATCGTGATGCCGCCCGACGAATACGCACGCTGGCTGCAGCAGGGCAATACCGAATCGGGCATCGCCGCGCAGGGTTTTGCACTGTTCCGCAAGTACGGATGCAGCGGCTGTCATAGCGCCGGTTCTTCGGTGCACGCCCCCGACCTGACCGGGCTGCTTGGCCGTACCGTGCATCTGCAGGATGGCCGCTCGCTGATCGCCGACGAAAACTACGTGCGTGATTCCATCCTGCTGCCGAAAAAGGACGTGGTAGCAGGCTACGCACCCGTCATGCCGTCCTTCGCCGGGCAGGTCAGCGAGGAAGACATTCTTGCCCTCATCGAATATCTACGCCAGACAGGAGCCGATCATGACGATCGCCAGCGACCCTGAACAGAATCGGGCCAATGTGCCTCGCACCGACGAACCGGTCGCCTCGAGCGGGTCGGAGAACTATTTCAGCCGCGACTTTTCATTGAAGTCGTGGCTCACCACGCACGACCACAAGCGCATCGCGCTGCTGTACATGGCATCGATCATTGCCTTCTTCTTCATCGGTGGCGCCGCAGCGACCGTGATCCGGCTGGAGCTCGCAACGCCGCAAGGCGATCTGGTCACGGCAGACACGTACAACAAGCTGTTCACCGCGCACGGCGTGATCATGGTGTGGATGTTCCTCATTCCATCGATTCCTTCCGTGCTCGGCAATTTTCTGATGCCGATGATGATCGGCGCGCGGGATCTCGCGTTCCCGCGCCTGAATCTGGCAAGTTGGTACGTCTACATGACGGGCGGCATCTTCACGCTGCTGGCGCTGGTGCTGGGCGGCGTCGATACCGGCTGGACTTTTTACACGCCGTTCTCGACGATGTTCTCGAACAGCAACGTGATCCTGGTGATGGTGGGCGTATTCATTGTCGGCATTTCTTCGATCATGACGGGCCTGAACTTTATTGTCACCGTTCACACGATGCGCGCGCCGGGCATGACATGGTTCCGCCTCCCGCTGTTCGTATGGGCCAATTACGCGACCAGCATCATTCTCGTGCTCGCAACGCCGGTACTGGCGATGACGCTGGTGCTGGTGGGACTGGAACGTCTGCTGCACGTCGGCATCTTCGATCCCGCGCTGGGCGGCGATCCTCTGCTGTTTCAGCACCTGTTCTGGTTCTATTCGCATCCGGCGGTTTACATCATGGTGCTGCCGGCGATGGGCGTGGTCAGCGAGATCATTCCGTGCTTCGCCCGCAAGCGCGTGTTCGGCTACCGCTTCATGGCCTACGCGATTCTCGGCATCGCGATCATCGGCTTCCTGGTGTGGGGGCATCACATGTTCGTCAGCGGGCAATCGGTCTACGCGGGCATGGTGTTCTCGCTGTTGAGTTTTCTGGTCGCAGTGCCGTCGGCGATCAAGGTCTTCAACTGGACCGCAACCCTGTACAAGGGCTCGATCACGTTCACCGCGCCGATGCTGTATGCGCTGGGTTTCGTCGGCCTCTTTACGATCGGCGGACTGACCGGCCTCTTTCTCGCCTCGCTGGCGCTCGACGTGCACCTGACCGACACCTATTTCGTCGTCGCGCATTTTCACTACATCATGGTCGGCGGCGCGGTGATGGCTTACCTTGGCGGCATTCATTTCTGGTGGCCCAAGATCACCGGGCGCCTGTATCCGGAGATCTGGGGCCGCGTGGCCGCCGTGCTGATCTTCTGCGGTTTCAACCTCACGTTCTTTCCGCAATACCTGCTTGGCTACGAGGGCATGCCGCGCCGCTATCACAGTTATCCGCCGGAATTTCAGGTGCTGAACATCCTGTCGTCGGCGGGCGCTTCGATCCTCGCGATCGGCTATCTGCTGCCGATGTTCTATCTCGCGTGGTCGCTGTTCTACGGCAAGCGCGCCGGTGCCAATCCGTGGCAGGCGACGGGTCTCGAATGGCAGACGCCGTCGCCGCCGCCGAAAGACAATTTCGATACCACGCCGGTCGTGACGGAAGAGCCTTACGCGTACACACCGCAGATCACCAGCGGGCTGGTGCAATGAATACCGAAGCGATGCAAATAGCGGAGCAGTTCGACAGCGCCGCGCAGCAGCGCGAGGCGGCGACCTTCGGCATGTGGATTTTCCTGGCGACCGAGCTGATGTTCTTCGGTCCTCTGTTCTTCGGATATCTGTACGGTCGCACGCATTTCGGTGAAGCCTTCGGCGCCGCCAGCCGGCATACCGACATCGCGCTCGGCACGATCAACACCACGGTGCTGCTGACGAGCAGTGCAGCGATTGCGAGCGCCGCGGCAGCGCGCCGGCTTGGGGCAACACGACTGGCCATGCGTCTGCTGTTCGTGACAGCAGCGCTCGGCACGCTCTTTCTCGTATTGAAGGGGATCGAATACCGGCACGAGTGGCAGGAACATCTGGTGCCGGGCCTGCGCTTTTCGTTCGCGCCGCAGTACACCGATGGTGCGGAAATCTTCTTCTTTCTCTACTTCGTGCTGACTGGCCTGCATGCCGTTCATCTGTGCGCAGGCATCGTATTGACGCTGTTCTTCGCGCTGCATCTGCGGCGCGAGAACCTGCTGTTCGCCAACGAGGAAAAAATCGAGATCGCCGCGCTGTACTGGCATTTCGTCGACGTGGTGTGGATTTTCCTTTATCCGATGTTGTACTTGATCGAACGCGCGGGAGGATGAGATGGGTGACTACAAGCGGCAACTGCTGATCTGGTTTTGCCTGATGGTCTTGCTTGCGGCAACCTTCAGCAGCGCCTGGCTGGAGCTCGGCTTCTGGAATACCTTCGTGAACTTTGCGATCGCTGCCATCAAGGCTGCGCTGGTGGTGATCTTCTTCATGCATCTACGCAGGGGAAGTAGGGCGATACGCGTAGCTGCCTTCATCGCCTTGTTCATGATCAGCTTGCTGTTTGTTATAAGCGGCAGTGATTACGCGACACGGCAGGTGCAGAGCGCGCCCTGGCAGGCGCCGCAGCAGCTTTCTTCGGCCATCACGGTGCAGCGATGATCGGCTGCAACAGGCTCATATGCGGACCATAAATATCGCATCGCCGCGCGTGAATTATCGGAACAGGCGACGGTCGTAGAGAGGCAGCGTGGCTGCATACGGTATCGTGAAGGAGTTGCATATGCTGAAGGAAGATCATCCGGAAACCGCCACCTTCGAGGAATACGACAACCCTGCCGGCGGCTGGGGCTCGGTCAAGGCGCTCGGTTCCATCCTGACCGAAGAGCACGTGCTGGTGCACGGCACGCGGGTGCTGATGAAACAGAACAAGCCGGACGGCTTTGCCTGCGTCAGCTGCTCCTGGGCCAAGCCCGCCGACCCGCACGCTTTCGAGTTCTGCGAGAACGGCGCGAAGGCAACAGCGTGGGAGATCACCAGCAAGCGGATCAATGCCGATTTCTTTGCCAAGCACACGGTGAGCGAACTGGAAGGCTGGGATGCCTACTCGCTGGAATCGCAAGGGCGCGTGACGGAGCCGATGCGCTACGATCCCGAGACTGACAGATACGTGCCGATTGCGTGGGATCAGGCCTTCAGGGAAATCGGCGCAGAGTTGCGCGCAATGCGCCCGGAATCCGTGGTGTTCTACACGTCGGGCCGCGCCTCGCTTGAAACGTCGTACATGTACCAGCTGATGGCACGGATGTACGGCTGCAATAATCTGCCGGACAGTTCCAACATGTGCCACGAGTCGACCTCGGTCGCCTTGCCGAAAACGCTCGGCGTGGCGGTCGGCACGGTGACGCTGGACGATTTCGACAAGGCCGACTGTCTGCTGTTCTTCGGCCACAACACCGGCACCAATGCGCCGCGCATGCTGCATCCGCTGCAGGAAGCGCGCAAGCGCGGTGTGCCGATCATCACCTTCAATCCGATACGCGAACGCGGTCTGGACCGATTCGTCAATCCGCAATCGCCGGTCGAAATGCTCACGCCTGGCAGTACGCAGATCAGCACGCAGTTCGTGCAGATCAAGGTCGGCGGCGATTCGGCTGCCGTGATGGGCATGGCGAAATGGATCATCGAGGAAGACGATGCCGCGCAACGTGAAGGACGTCCGCGTGTCGTGGATGCGCAATTCATCGCCGAACACACCAGCGGCTTCGACGAATTTGCGGCCGCTGCACGCGCGGCCGACTGGAATGAAATCGAGCGGCTCTCGGGCGTGGCGCGCGCCGAGCTGGCGCAGGCCGCACAGACTTACGTGCGCGCAAAAGCGGCGATGCTGCTGTACGGCATGGGCGTGACGCAGCATCGCGAAGGAGTGCGCAACATCCACATGCTGACCAACCTCCTGCTCCTGCGCGGCAATATGGGCAAGCCGGGCGCAGGCATCTGCCCCATTCGCGGCCACTCGAACGTACAGGGACAGCGCACGGTCGGCATTACCGAAAAGCCGGACAAGGTGCCGAACGACAAACTGAAGGCGATGTACGGCTTCGAGCCGCCGATGAAGAAAGGCTTGAACACGGTCGAAGCCTGCGAACAGATCCTGCAGGGCAATATCTCGGCCTTCATCATGCTGGGAGGGAATTTCGTACGCGCGATTCCGGATCACAGCCAGATGGATCCGGCCTGGCGTCGCATCCCGCTGACCGTACAGATCCTTACCAAGCTCAATCACAGCGCGCTGGTGCACGGCAGGAAATCGTATCTGCTGCCGTGCCGCGGCCGCATCGAAGTCGACGAGCAGGCCACCGGCCCGCAAGCGGTGTCGATGGAAGACAGCACCGGCTGCATGCACGGTTCGCGCGGCGTCGCGCGGCCGGTTGCCGACACGCTGTTGTCGGAACCTGCGATCGTGGCAGGTATCGCGAAGGAAATCGTGCCGCCGAACGTGAAGGTCGATTGGGATGCGTGGGTCGGCGACTATTCGAAGATACGCGATGCGATTGCGCAGACCTATCCCGACATCTTCCACGACTTCAATGCACGAATGTGGACGCCTGGCGGTTTCCATCGGCCGCTGGGTGCGCGGCATCGCCAATGGAAGACGGAGAATGGCAAGGCGAATTTCATCGCACCCGACAGCCTGGAGGAAGATCCGGACTTGCCGGTATGCGGCCCGGACGTGCTGCGCCTGATGACCACGCGCGGCGACAGCCAGTTCAATACCACGGTCTATGCGCTCGACGATCGTTTCCGCAGCGTGTTCGGCACCCGGCATGTGCTGCTGATGAATGCCGAGGACATGCAGCGTCTCGGATTGAAAGAGGCGTCCTTCGTGACCGCGGTCACCGACAGTCGCGATGGTGTACGTCGTAGCGTGCCGCACCTGCGCGTACAGCCGTTCGACATTCCCGCCGGCTGTGTGCTCGGCTATTTTCCCGAATTGAACCCATTGATTCCCTTGTCGCATTATGCGAAGGAAAGCAAGGTGCCGGCCGGCAAATCGGTGCCGATACGTTTGATGCCGGAAGTCGCTTGAATGTCGTGCGGCCAGCGAAAACTGGCCGCATCGATTACCGAAGAATCACGACGATCAAATCGCGCGGAGCCGGCGCTTTGCAGGCCGCGTTTCCTTTCGGCACCTGAACGGGAAGCGTCGTGAGATGCATCCCCATCTTCATTGTTCCATCGCGCCTCTTTCTGCCCGGCTTGAACCGTTGAGGAAATTCAAGGACTAACTCTACGTTTCGTAGCAGTATTTCCCCCCAAGCTTTTTAGCGAGCAATCAATGACGGTAGACAGAAGACTGCCTGTCGGCGCCGAGGTTTTGCCGAACGGCGGCGTACATTTCCGCGTATGGGCGCCGCGCGCCAAGGAGTTGACGCTGGTATTGCATCGCAACGGCAAACCATCTTTGCCGCCAAATGAAATGCCGATGATGCCGGAAGACATGGGCTACTGGTCCTGTACGGCAGCCGATGCACAAGTCGGCAGTGATTACGGCTTTCGTATCGACGGCAGCGAGCAGGTCTACCCCGATCCGGCATCGCGTTTCCAGCCGGAAGGACCGCACAAGTGGTCACGCGTCATCGATCCGGGCAGTTTTGGATGGACCGACCAGGCCTGGCGCGGCATACCGAAAAATCGGCGTGTGATCTACGAACTCCATATCGGCACATTTACGCAGCAGGGCACGTTCGAAGCGGCGACCGCGCAGCTGTCCGCACTGTCCGCACTCGGCGTCACCGTCATCGAAGTGATGCCGGTTGCCGAATTCGACGGCAGCTTCGGATGGGGTTACGACGGCGTAACGCTGTTTGCGCCGTATCACCATTACGGCACGCCGGACGAGTTGCGGCATTTCGTCGATCGCGCGCATGCGCTCGGCATGGCTGTAATTCTCGACGTGGTCTACAACCATTGCGGCCTGAGCGGCTGCTATCTGGGTCACTACGCGCGCGATTACTTTACCGATCGCTATAAATGCGAGTGGGGGGACGCGATCAATTTCGACGGCGAGAACGCCGCGCCGGTACGCGAGTTCTTCATCAGCAACGCCGGCTACTGGATCGAAGAATTCCACATGGACGGCTTACGGCTCGATGCGACGCAACAGATCTTCGACGGCTCGACGGAACACGTGCTTGCTGCCATCGCGCGCGAGGTACGCCGTGCCTCGGGCGACCGCGCGTGCTTCATCGTCGGCGAGAACGAACCTCAGCATGTGCGGCTGGTGCATGCGCCGGAAGATGGCGGCTATGGCATCGATGCCTTGTGGAACGACGATTTCCACCATACGGCAATGGTGGCGTTGCGCGGATATACCGATGCCTATTTCAGCGACTATACCGGCGCGCCGCAGACCTTCATCTCGACAGTGAAGTACGGCTTCCTGTATCAGGGACAGTGGTACCGCTGGCAGAAGCAGCGCCGCGGCACGCCGGGATTGCAACTTGCCCCGGATGCCTTCGTACATTTTTTGCAGAACCACGACCAGGTGGCGAATTCGGGCTTCGGCAAGCGCCTGCATCAGATTTCCAGCCCCGGGATGTGCCGCGCAATGACGGCCTTGTTGCTGCTCGGTCCCGCTACGCCGATGCTGTTCCAGGGACAGGAATTTGCCGCGTCATCGCCGTTCCTGTATTTCGCCGACCACAATGAAGAACTGGCGCCGCTGGTGCACAAAGGGCGCCTCGAATTCCTGCATCAGTTTCCTTTTCTGGCCAATCCCGAGACGCAACCGTATCTCAGTGCGCCGCATGCAAGCGAGACCTTCGCACGCTGCAAACTCGACTGGTCCGAACTTGGCTCGGAACACGGCGGACATCGCGAGGTCTACGAGCTTCACCGCGA
>Ga0310811_10001431_pt1 | contig 30063 bp, 26 predicted proteins | sample YCmetagenome_FD_207642 | JGI IMG/M metagenome (GOLD analysis project Ga0310811, IMG submission 207642) | Soil microbial communities from experimental microcosm in Duke University, North Carolina, United States - YC | ecosystem: Engineered > Artificial ecosystem > Soil microcosm > Unclassified ...
AATACGCTACGGCCCCCGCAGAGTCTTTCAGGGCCGCCGATAGCATCCCCGCCGCGATACACCGCCTCGCCAGCATGCTGGAATCCCCGGTTTCGCGACATATCTGCATCGCCTTCTTCTCGTACTCCAATGCCTCCGCATTCTTCCCCTGCCGGTTGAGCAACAAGGACATGCTCGTATAGCTCTGCGCCAGCCGCAACCTCGCACCACTGGCCTCGGCATATCTCAGTCCCAGCCGTTGGTAGTACAACGCCTGGTCCATGCTGTCGGCCTGTAGATAGATCTGCGAGAGATTGTTACACGACAAAGCAAGGGCGTCCATATCCTGTCCCCGCTCCCGGATGGCCAACGCCTGCCGGCCATACCGGATCGCCTCCGGCCGGTTCCCCAGCTCCAGGCTGCTGCTCGATAGATTCGACAACGTCTCCGCCATTCCCGAAGGATCGCGAACCCGGTCATAGATACGCATCGCCTTCAGATACCAGGCCCGCGCAGAATCCAGCTCACCCTTATCTCCATAGACATATCCAAGATCGTTGTACACACCCGCCGTCCCTGCGGTTTGCGCCCGCTCGAACCACGTCGTCAAGGCCCGTTGCAGATGCCGGAGCGCCTCCTCCTTCCGGCTCGTACCGATCGCCCATTGCCCAAATCCATAATAACCCCGCGCGATCAGCTCGCTGTCCTTCAGCAACAGGCCCAGCCGGAGCCCACCCGAATCCCACCGCTGCATCGCCGCCCACCCCTCGCGCCGGTATTCGATATCTCCCAGCGCAAAAAAGGCAGCCGCCTCACCCCGTAAAAAACGTTTCCCCCGGCTTCGCTCCAACGCCCGAAGACAAAGCGCTGCCGCCGAATCCAGTTGGGACCGGTCCTTATAAACCTCGGCATCATCCAGCAGTTGAAAAATAAGCGCAGAATCTCCCCTCCCAATAGTCTGGGCGAAGCTGGGTGAAAGAAATAAAAGGAGCATGCTGCTTAGGAGATACAGCATCCATCGGTATCTTAACATAGGTAGCCCTTCCCTATGAAGATACAAAAAACCCCCCTTTAAAAAATCTTTAACACCCCTGTTCGCAGCGATCCGCCGCGATATCCGATCTTCACTGTGCATGCTGAGAACTTTACCTATCCTCTTACTCTCAATCCTTACCACCCGTCTCTGCGCCCAATGTGGCTATACCGCCTCATTGCGCACCAACAAGGACTATTGCCTCGGCTCCTCCCTCGTTATCAATACAAAACACACCCTCGAGCGCATCGTCTGGTATAAGGACGGCCAACCCATCGACTCGGCCCTCGCCAACCAATCCCTTCCCAGCGTCCCGCTTCAGAAGAACTTTGCCGGTTTCCATCCAGGCACCGATATCGTTAGTGACGAATCCGGCGCACTCTACTCTATAATTGGCTCACAGAACGTGGGACAGATCCTGAAATGCGACCCGCGTACCGGTACGACAACGGTCATCGGCGAAGGCCCGCTTCAGAATAGCGACCCGTTCTTCAACGCCAGCCGGCTTGCGGTCGATCACACCGGCAATGTCTATATGGCGAGTACGAAACCCGCCCAGGTAGCCAAATTTACTCCAGGAAACAGGTCGGGCTCCGTCGTAGCAACCGGGCCGGCCTCTAATTTTTACAGTTATGGAAGGGGACTGGCCGTCGACTGCGCAGGCGATGTCTTCGTCGGCGATGAGAATACCTCAACGGTAAGCCGGTGGTCGCCTGGCGCTACAACCGGCACCCTGGCGGCCGGCGGTGGCGGCAATGGGCCGGGACAGGGGCTGGTCGATTACATCGGGCAAGTGGCCGTCGATACCCCGGGAAATATCTACATCCTCGAAAGTCACCAGGTGTCGCAATGGATCCCCGGGGCCACCAATGGTCGCGTCCTCACGTCATGGAACATCGATGGTTTTGGCGCCACGGACATGTACCTCGACGGCACCGATACCGCCTGGATCATCGGCTGGTACACGCAGGGACCCAACGCCGATTACGTTCCTATCTGGAAAGCCGCACCCGGCGGCAGTCAGCCTGTTCTGGTCAGCACCGTGAAATATCCTGCCTCTGGCCCGCCGCAACTGACCATGGACCCCCAGGGTAACCTCTGGGCCGTCTTCGCCTCCGGCCTATTCGAATGGCCCCGCACCTCTTCCATCGACTCCGCCTACACGCCCACCGCCACCGGGGTCTATTACGCCATCGTCACCGATATGTGCGGCTATGCCGCCCGCACAAATCCCATCACCATCACCGTCCCATCAGCAGGCACCCCCGGCATCTCGATCACCGCCACGGCTACCAGCACTCCCGTTTGCACTCTCATTACCTTCACCGCCGATCCCGTCAACCCGGGGATCGCCCCATCCTATCAGTGGATAGTCAGCGGCGTCCCGGTAGGGGATGGAAGTCCGCAATACTCCTATAATCTGTTCGCCGACAGCGACCAGGTCTATTGTATCATGAACACCCTCGCTGGGTGCTCCGGCCCCGTCGCCGATACCTCGAACATCATCCTGTTGCACATCGACCCTCAGGGAGCCGCCTCGGTGAAGATCACCAGCCCAAAAGACAGCGTCTGCAAAGGCGACCCGGTTACCTTCACCGCCACCATCACCAATGGCAGCAATGCCCCCACCTTCGAATGGCTTCTCAATGGCGGCCCAACCGGCGACACCGGCTCCACCTATGGCGGCAACAACTTTAACAACGGCGATGTAGTCACCTGCATCATCACCAGCGACGACGCTTGCGGCCTGGCCAAGTCCAACAGCATCGCCCTCACCATCAGTACCCCGCCTTCCATCGAAAGCGGCCAGGTGTTCACCATCCTGCACGGCCACAGCGATACTCTCGAACCCGTCATCACCGGTGATATCGACTCCTGGCTCTGGACACCTGCCACCGGTCTTTCCGATCCAACTATCGCCAACCCAGTCGCCTCTCCCGACAGCAATACCCTCTATACCCTTACCGTCGGCGCCCCCGGCGGCTGTACCGCCACAGGCTCCATCCTCGTGAATGTGTATATTCCCCTCAGCATCCCCGGCGCCTTCACCCCCAACGGCGACGGCCACAACGATCTCTTTTACATCCTCGGCGGCCCCGTCAACAGCCGAATCGAAGAATTTGGCGTCTTCAACCGCTTCGGCGCCGAGGTCTTCCATGCACACAATGTCGCCCCCGGCGATCGCAACAACGCCTGGAATGGTTACCTCAACGGCAGGCCTGCCCCCGCCGGCACCTATGTCTACTTCGTAAAAATGAAATTCGCCAATGGCCATACTCAGCTATACAAAGGGACGGTCATCCTTATCCGGTAAACAAGTCTGAATTTTGAGGTTTCAGCCTGAAACCTCAAAAAAAAGGCGCCGGGGCTCTGCCCGGCGCCACAAATGCAGTAAAAAAACAAGATCAAAAGATATACCGCACCCCAAACTGTATCTGCCACCGGCTCGGCAGATCCGGACTGGACGTAAACGTCTTCGTCTGCGCCGGATCAAACTGATACATCGCCTGTCCACCCCCATTCGTCCCCACATACGATATCGGCTGAAAATATCCCGACGTACTCGCATACTTCCTCACCCCCCAATTACTACTGATCAGATTCCCCAAATTCACCACATCCATACTCAACTGGATCCGCTGCCCCCCTTTCTCATCCAGTTTGAAATCCTGCAACACCCGCATATCCACCTGGCTCCACCAAGGCGTCTGCCCGCCATTCCGCTCCGTATATTGCCCGCGATGGGTATTCAAATATTTGTCCTGCTGGATAAATGCCTCCAACGCCTGCCGCTGCACCGCCGGACTCTGCACCGCCCCTTTCACATCCGTATACGGCGTAAAGATCATGCTGCCGATCTCCCCAGCCGTCGGCACATACAACAAAGCATTGATCCCCGCACCGCTGCTATTCGTCAGATCGCCGGCATACGTATACGAGAACCGGTTGCCGCTCGTCCAGTTGCCGAACAACGACACCGAAGTCGCCCCCCACTTATAATCCCAACGCTTGATACCCGCCACCACAAAGCGATGCGTATTTCCATACAGCGAATGCGTCACCACGGGGATATTCGGATTGCTGACGATCGGATTCCGGTCGAAGGCATCCCCGCTGATCTCCGCCGAAATACTGTTCGCATCCTTCGCCACCTGGTAGTTATAAGAACCCGTCAGGTAAAGCCCCATCGGCAGATTCTCCGTCACCTGTACCGTGGCGTTATAAGAATATCCCTTTCCATTATTCCCGAAGACATACGTTCCGACACTGCCCTTATCCCCCGCCGTATATACCGCGCGGTGATCGGCCGTCCCCGAGTTCAGCGTCCCCGTCGGCGTCCCCAGTCCATAGTCTTGCACCATCATCGCATGCACATCCTTCGTATAGCCAAGGTCCAGGGTCAGCACCGTGGTCGCACCCAGCTTATAGTCGACACCCGCGCTGGTCCGCCAGATCTGTGGGAAGTGGAAATTGCGCGCCGTCACGTTGAAATAACCTGTGAAAGGATTTTCGATCTGGTTACCCAGCCAGACAAATGGGAACCGCCCCGTGAACAATCCCGATCCGCCCCGTACCTGGATGCGGTTCTCGCCATCGACATTCCAGTTGAAGCCCACCCTTGGAGAGAACAGCGGCGTAGCCTTCGGGAACTTGGAGTTATCAATGGCCTCCCCATTTTTCACCGGCGTACCCGATAGGGGATCGAAGATCGTCAGGTTATCCGTATTAGCCACCGTCGGCATCCCATAGGAATAGCTTCCGCTGAACGTACCGTTGGGATTCATGATCGGGCTTTCGAAATAGCTCTTGCTGCCATAGAAGTACACCGGCTTATCCACCCGAAGTCCATAGGTCAGCTTAAAGGTCGGCGAGATCTTCCAGGCATCCTGTGCATACAGCGCCGCCTGGCCTACTGTAAAGTACGACCAGGTCCATTTGTCCGCCTTCGCGGCATTCTGCGCATAGGTCACATCGCCCGCTGCCGGATAGCCGCCCTGCATAAAGGAAGCCAGATCGATCTGGCCGAACACATCGAAACCATATCCGGTCAGGTTGAAGCTGTTCTCGAACCGGAACGATTCGAACGAGGCGCCAAGGGTCAGCGTATGCCCCGCCAGGGCCACGGTCACATTATCCGTCAGCTGCAAGGCGTTTTGATTGAGAATATTGTGGATCGAGAAGGGCTCTTCTCCCGCGATGATATACGGGACGTTGTTCTTGGTGATATTGATCACCGGGAACGGCGTCGAGTTGGGATTGCGGAAATCGTGGAAGATGGTGTTGATCACCCGGATATTATTCGACACCGTGCTGTTGAAGTTCGTCTTGAGTTCCAACCCGAAATTCTCAAGGTGGTTGTTCATCCGGTATCCCGAATTCTGGTATTGCAGCGTGATGGCGTCCGGCCCGCGCCGGTTGATCGCGCTCGGGTGCGCCGGCTTGTCCTGGTAGGCGCTAAGCCCGTTATAGGTAAAAGTAAGCGTGTTCCGGTCATTGATCACCCAATCCAGCTTGGCGATCCATTTATAGCTGGTCGTATTCTGGGTATAGTTCTGGTAAGGCCCCGTCACATAGCCATAGTTGGTTTTCAGTAGGGCGCTGACTGCATCGAGGTCGGACTTCAGCACACGGGACGTCGTGATCTTCCCTTCGTTCGTACCATCATCGGCGACATACGCGCTGTTGGCGTCGCTCCGCTGTTGCGTCTCGAAATTGATGAAGTAAAATAGTTTGTTCTTCTTGAGCGCCCCGCCCAGCGAAGCTCCGCCCTGGAAATCGTGGAGCGATGGGACATTGAAGGAATTCCCCTCCACTTTGTGGCCCGTCAGCGCCTGGTTCCGGAAGAACCCATAGATCGTCCCAAAGGTCTTGTTCGTTCCGCTCTTGGTGACGGTGTTGATCCCCGCCCCGGTAAAGCCTGCCTGTGTCACATCATAGGGAGCGATATTCACCTGGATCTGATCGATCGCATCCAGCGATATCGGTTGGGCGCTGGCCTGTCCGCCAGGCGTTGGTGCATCCAGACCAAAAGGATTGTTGAAGACCGCACCATCGAGCGAGTAATTGTTGTACTGGCCGTTCCTCCCTGCAAAGGATACCCCGTTATAGGTGGGAGAGGCTGAAGGCGTCAGCCGGGTATAGTCGTCGGCGCTTCGCGAGATGGTCGGCAGTCGCTGGATCTGCTGGCTCGTAATGTTCACCGAAGCCCCCGTCCGGTTCTCGTTAAAGACCCGGCTCCGACCGGTCACCGTTACCGCACTTAGATTCGCGGTCGACAGCTCTAACTTGAAATCTGCCGTATTGGTCTGACCCAGCTCCAGGAAGATATTGTTCTCCGTTTTGGGGTTGAACCCGGTATAGCTTACAGCGATCGTATATGGCCCGCCGACCCTCAGGTTTGGCATCAGGAAGCTGCCGTCGCTGCCCGTTACAATATGCCGTTTGATACCGGCATCGGGAAAGCTGATCTCAACAGTCGCACCCGCAAGAGGCTTGCCCTGCTGATCGGTCACCGTTCCACCCACTGTGGAGGTCGTTACCTGGGCAATCGCAGAAAAATGGGAAAAAATGCAGAAGAGGGCAGGCAAAAAAAAGCCCCTCCGAAGGATAGTGTTTCTCATTCAGAAATGGTTTTGGTTATATATGCAGTACACATTCAATTTAACCCAAAAACCCGAGAGTTGTTCTTTTTGCAGGCAATATTTTGTAAATTGTATATACGAGGCTGCGCCATATTTATTTAAAATGCATGGTCAAATTCGTCCTCAATAACAAGCTAATTCGATCGGATGATCCGCCGGCAACAATTTTACTCGATCTCATCCGCTATCGCGAGTACCTTTCGGGGACCAAGATCGGTTGCCGGGAAGGAGACTGCGGCGCCTGCACCATTCTCATCGGCGAGCTAAAAGGCGATACCCTTGTTTATCGTTCGGCCACCTCCTGTCTCACGCCCGTCGGCAACGTCCATGGCAAACATGTCGTCTCCATCGAAGGGCTCAACTTCGACGATGATCTCAACTTCCTCCAGCAGGCCATCTGTGACGAAGGCGCGAGCCAGTGCGGCTTCTGTACGCCCGGCTTCATCGTCTCCATGGCCGGCTTCTGCCTCAGCGATAAGGCGCCTACCCAGGCCGCGGCCATTGCTGCCGTCGACGGCAATATCTGCCGCTGCACCGGCTACAAATCCATAGAACGCGCCCTCGCCAGGCTCACCGCCCTGCTATCCACCCGCACATCCACCGGCGCCCTCGACTTTGCCGTATCCCATAAGATCATCCCCGGTTATTTCAAGGGTATCCCCCATCGCCTCGCCGAACTCTCCCTCGAACCCAACGGCGTTCTGCGATCGCAACCCACAACCCCCTTACCCGAAGACGCAACCCCCAACCCGCTCTTCCTCGGCGCCGGCACCGACCTCTATGTCCAGCAACCCGAAAGGATGGTCCAGTCCCACACAGTTTTTCTAAATACCAACCCCAGGCTAAAAAAAATCACGGAATCCGCAGACGGGATTCAAATGGGCGGGGGTGTCACCGTAACACAACTGCTCGAATCCCCGGTCATCCGCCGCGCCTTCCCACATTTTGGCCACTATGCGAAACTGATTGCTTCAACGCCGATCCGTAATATCGCCACCATCGCCGGCAACCTCGCCAACGCTTCACCCATCGGCGACCTGTCCATCTTCTTCCTCGCCCTCGACGCCCGGCTGACCCTTACCGACGGTGCCACCCGCCGCTCCGTGCCGCTGAACAAATTCTTTAAAAGCTATAAGGTCCTCGACAAAACTCCCGCCGAATACATCGAGTACATTCACATCGGCCATCCACGGCCCGACACCTGGTTCAACTTCGAGAAGGTCAGCAAACGCACCTGCCTCGACATCGCCAGCGTCAACACCGCTATACAACTGACCCTCGACGGCGACAGGATAGTAAAGGCGCATCTCTCCGCGGGTGGGGTAGGTCCTATCCCGCTTTACCTGCAAAAGACTTCGCAACTTCTCGCCGGCAAAACACCATCGGCGGAGACGGTCATCACAGCGGTCGACAGGGCCCTCACAGAGATCAGTCCCATCAGCGATGTCCGCGGCACGGCGGAATACAAACGACTGCTGCTCGGCCAGCTCATCAAAGCCCATTTTATCACCCTTTTTCACCATCTGCCGGAGGAGGAATGGGTATGAGCGCCAATAAAAAACCAAACGCCGGGCCCCAACCCGGCGGCGCCAGACATTTCGACGCTCCCGCCCATACCCGCGGCCAGTCGATCTTTCTCGACGATATTCCCCTTGTCCACGGAACCCTCTTCGGCGCAGCCTTTGGCTCGCCCATCGCCCATGGCCATATCCGGCAGCTACACCTCGATGAAGCGGTGCAATGCCCCGGGGTCGTCCGGATCTTCACGCATAAAGACGTCTCCGGCGAGAACCAGATCGGCGGTATCGTTCCCGATGAACCCCTCTTTGCTGAAACGCATGTCCACTATTGCGGCATGCCGGTCGCCTTCGTCGTCGCTACATCGGACGCGGCCGCCCGCCATGCCGTCTCAAAAATAAAGGCCGACATCGATCCTTTGCCGGTCACCACGGATCCCCGCGAAGCACAAGCCAGGGGTGAGCTCATCGTACCGCCCCGCACCTTCCGGCTCGGGGATACAGCCGCGGCCTGGCAACACTGTATCCATATCATCGAAGGAAGGACAGAGACCAATGGCCAGGAACATCTCTACATCGAAACCCAGGGCGCTTACGCCCTTCCGCAGGAGAACAATGCCATCCGCGTTTACTCCTCTACTCAGGCTCCCACGGCCACTCAACGCGCCGTCGGCAAGATCACCGGTCTGGCGATGCACGCCATTGACGTCGAGGTCACCCGGCTCGGCGGCGGCTTCGGCGGCAAGGAAGACCAGGCCAACGGCTGGGCAGCTCTTTGCGCATTGGCTTGCCTCCACCTGGGAACCCCGGTTAAATATGCCTTGCCGCGGACGGATGATATCGTCATGACGGGCAAACGACACCCTTATTCCTCGGACTTCAAACTGGGACTCGATGCCGAAGGGAAGATCCTGGCTTACGAGGTCTCTTTCTACCAGAACGCCGGCGCCGCCGCCGACCTCTCCCCGGCCGTTCTCGAACGAACGCTTTTTCATTGCACAAACTCCTACTATATCCCCAACGTGAAGGCCACTGCCTATAGCTGCCGCACCCATCTGCCACCCAACACGGCCTTCCGGGGCTTCGGTGGTCCACAGGGTATGTTCGTCATCGAAGCGGCCATCGCAAAAGCCGCTGAAACACTGGGCATGCCCGCGACCCGTATCCAGAAGGCCAATCTCCTGCGCTCCGGCGACGAATTCCCATATGGCCAGAAAGCTGTCAGCGAGGCGCACGCCTGCTGGCAAAAAGCCGAACAACTTTACGGCATCGATGTCCTCGAACAACAAGTCGAAGATTTCAACGCCAAACACCGGCTTACAAAAAAGGGCATTGCCTTCATGCCCATCTGCTTCGGCATCTCCTTTACAAAGACGCTGCTCAATCAGGCAAGAGCCCTTGTCCATGTCTACACCGACGGCAGCGTCTCGCTCAGCACCGGTGCCGTAGAAATGGGGCAGGGGGTCAACTCGAAAATGATCCAGGTGGCCGCTACGGTCTTCTCCATCGACGCCGCGCTCGTCCGCATCCAGGCTACCAGCACCCAACGCATCGCCAATACCTCGCCATCCGCCGCCAGCGCTACAGCCGATCTCAACGGCAAGGCCGTGGAGATGGCCTGCCACGCGATCCTCGACCGCCTCCGCCCCGTCGCCGCCGCCGAACTGAACGCAAATCCCGCCCTCCGCTCCTCCCAAGCCACGGTCGACCCGGCTTCCATTCAAATCCGCAACGGTCTCGTCTACAACGATGGCGAGCCGACAATCCTCCACTGGAAACAGCTGATCATGGCCGCCTATGTCCGTCGCGTGAGCCTGTCCGAACATTCGCACTACGCCACCCCGCAAATCCACTTTGACTATACAAAAGAGAAAGGCCACCCCTTCGCCTACCACGTATATGGCACAGCCATCGTCACCGCTACACTCGACTGCCTGCGCGGCCGCTATTCCATCGACGCCGTAAAGATCGTCCACGACGCAGGCGCAAGCATGAACCTCACTATCGATCGCGGCCAGATCGAAGGCGGCATCGTCCAGGGCATCGGCTGGATGACGATGGAGGAGGTGGTCTATGATGAAAAGGGCCGCCTGCGCTCCAACACGCTCTCCACCTACAAAGTTCCAGACATCTATTCCGCTCCGGCGGAGATCGCGGTGGACTTTCTCCATACCGACCGCAACAACCTCGCCGTCTTCCGCAGCAAAGCGGTGGGCGAACCTCCGCTCATGTATGGCATCGGCGCCTGGTTTGCGCTTCGCAACGCGATCCGCGCGTTCAATCCCGCGGCCCGCCTCCCATTCGACGCCCCTCTCACGCCAGAGAAAGCGCTGATGGGTCTGTACCAAAAACAACCATCGCATGTTGCCGGCTAAACAGGCAGCCGCCTGGCGCTTTGCTCTCGCGAGACTGGACAAACAGGTGCCGGTAATGCTTCTGTATGTAGTGGAAAGTATCGGCAGCAGCCCCGGAAGGCAAGGCTTCTTCCTGGTGATCGATGCCGCCGGTCACAAAGAGGGGTCCATCGGCGGCGGTATCATGGAACACAAATTCATCGAATGGGCAAAGGATCATCTCCGTCAAAACATCCCACTCCATCTCCTCCGCCGCCAGATCCACGACAAGGAGGCGCCAAAAGACCAAAGCGGCATGATCTGCTCCGGCGAACAAACCATTCTGCTCTACACGTTGGAACAAAAAGACAGGTCCGCTATCGAACAAGTTCTCAACCACCCGCAAAACGGTTGTCTCGAATTCTCGCCCACAGGAATGCGCTTCGTCCCGCAACCGCCCCGCCAAAACTTTTTCTTTCAAAAGAACAACGAAAAAGACTGGGTCTATCGCGAAAAGACAGGCTATACCCACTACCTCTATATCATCGGTGGCGGTCATGTCGCCCTCGCCTTTTCCCGGCTCATGCAAATGATGGATTTCTACATCATCCTCTTTGACGATCGCACTGCGCTCGATTCCTTTGAGCAGAACCACTTTGTTCAGGAAAAAGAAATTCTCGACGACTATAACCGTCTGACGCGGCTCATCCCCGGAGGGCCGGATTGCTTCGTCGTCGTAATGACTCAAGGCTATCGCACAGATAACCTGGCCATCCGTGCCCTTTGGGAAAAGGACTTTAGGTATTTCGGCGTCCTCGGCAGCAAGGCAAAGATCGAACGACTGCTGGCCTCCTGGCGTCTCGAGGGCATTCCCGAAGAAAGGATAAAAAAACTTCGGGCGCCGGCCGGACTACCTATCCACAGCCAAACGCCCGAAGAGATCGCCGTCAGTATCGCGGCGGAGATCATCCGCCACCGGCACACTCCGGAATAGACTTATTTCCGGACGCTGCAGTACAACTCCCAGTTGTCCCCATTGCTGCGCAGGGTCATCCGGGTATCGGAATTCTCGAGGGTGATATAGTAGCTGCTTTGGTCATTCTGGCTCATCTCGAACAGATCGGTCACCCAATATCCATCGTAGTGTTTCTTGTAATTCATCAAAAGGGAAACCGGCAGCTGGGACGTGGTCAGGTTACGGGTGACGGCTAGCAATTCTCCGCTGACGGAATAAAAGGCGGTCATGACCTGCCCATTCAGGCTGAACTGCATCTTCGTAAAGTTATCGTGCGCTTCGGTCCTCATCAGCTGCGCATTCTCGAAATCGTGCCGGAAAGCATTCCGCACCTGTTTGTTGTCATCATTGCCAGATGCAAAACTGTAGGAAGTACTAAGGGCCAATACACAAGCCATCATAATGGCGGCCTTTTTAACAAACTGTTTCATAAAATTATTTTTTTGAGTTGGTTGAGATTTTTGTTTCCTGCCAGGCGTCCCCGGCATGCCAATCCTATGTCCAGTGCAATGCCAACTTTCTTCCTGGATTGAAAATCAATGATTTAATAAAAGGTGGGAAACGGCAGGTGTCCGGTATTGATCAAAATACTGTCCGGTTTCGAGACGGTTACCGGTCACGCACCACCGTACCTGTTATATAACCGTACGGTTCTTCGGTTGCGATGAATATCTCATTGTTGTTCTCCAACCCGAAAGGCTGGAAATTGAAAAGAATATGATGCTTGTTCGGCATTTTCAACGTGATCTCCTTGACCAGGGGGTATCCCTCCAGCACCGCCTCACCCATCGTATACAGCGTATGCTGCACCGAAAGACTCTTGTGACCGGCAAAGCTCCGAAGCAACAGCTCCCGGATTCCCGTATATAATTCCTGCGGCGCCTCCGGAACACCGACATATGTCCATCGCACATCACAGGATGTCGCAAGGATGCGATCTGCGGTCTCCTTCAACGTCGTATACGGGTCTCGGATATATCCTTCAAAACCAGAATCGGTCGTCTTCAGGATCAGGAGGTCCCCGATCCCCGCCGACAGCGCCAATCCTTGCCGGTCCTGGTACACGCCGGCCAGGTGCTTCTCCGATCCCCCGTTGACAAAGGCATGCGGATGCGCAGCTCCGTCGAAATGCATCCGGGCCCAGCATTCTTCCGCCAGGTCGATCGTCACCGCCGACACCTGCGGGTTATGGACAAGGAAATGATCCGCCAGCGCCAGTCCGAATTCCTCTATTGAATCGGTAAACCGGTCCTTTGCCAATGCATATACCGTGTTCTTCATCGTGTCGGTCGGCAATACCTTACTGTTGTCCCCGGCCAGATGCACGGCATCGAAATCCCCCTGCAACGAAACGTCGACGCTGATCTGGCGGATATCATGCCGGTCCGGGTGCCGGATGACCTTCGACAACCGGATCGCATTCTTTCCATATGCATTGCTGTCCAGGCGGATTCCCATCCTTCAATATAAAAAATAATTTCGGTAAATTGGAGAGAATGCCGGCAATACCGTTCGCCATACACAGCAAACGCATGCTCCTGCCCGAAGGCGTCAGGGAAGCCACGCTCTTTATCGACAAGGGCCTGATTACCCGCGCCGCTCCCGGCCCCACCGACGCCGCCTTCCGCCCCGCTATCACCGAAAACATCGATTACATCGACGTGGGAAACCGCATCGTCATGCCCGGGCTCATCGACCCGCATGTGCATATCAACGAACCGGGCCGCACGGACTGGGAAGGCTTCGATACAGCCACCCGCGCCGCCATCGCCGGCGGGTTCACCCTGCTGGTGGACATGCCCCTCAACTCCTCACCCGTCACTACGACAACCGCAGCCTTCGATAAAAAGCTGGCGGCGGCGGCCGGCCAACTGCATTGCGACTGCGGGTACTGGGGTGGGGTAGTGCCGGGCAATGAGGCCGAGATCGAGGCGCTCATCGCCCGGGGCGTCCTCGGTTTTAAAGCCTTTCTCATCCATTCCGGTATCGACGAATTCCCGAATGTCACGGAGACGCAGCTGCGAAAAGTGATGCCCATCCTCGCGGCTCACGGCCTGCCCCTGCTCGTACACTGCGAACTCGACACCCCCGCCGCCGATCCTCCCACAACCGGGTACGCCGGCCCATCGCAGGCCCCCCTGGACCCCGACCTATCACCGGCCCCGCCAACCCCCGACCCACGGTCCTATCGCCAATACCTAGCCTCCCGCCCCGCCCACTGGGAAGACGAGGCCATCGCGCTGATGATCCGGCTCTGCGTCGAGACCCGCTGCCCCGTCCACATCGTCCATCTGTCCTCGGCGGCCAGCATCCCCCAGATCCGCGCGGCAAAAGAAAAAGGCCTTCCCCTGACAGTGGAGACGGCCCCACACTATCTCTATTTCGCAGCCGAGACCATCCCCGATGGCAACCCGCTCTTCAAATGCGCGCCGCCCATCCGCGACCGCGCCAACAACGAGCGCCTCTGGGAGGCCCTCCGTGAAGGGATCATCGATTTCATCGCCACCGACCACAGCCCCGCTCCCCCTGACCTGAAACAAATGGCCACCGGCAACCTCCCCGCGGCCTGGGGCGGCATCGCCTCCCTGCAACTATCCCTTCCCGTGGTCTGGTCGGCCGCCCGGCAACACGGCTTCGGCCCGGAAGATATCGCCCGCTGGCTCAGCACCAACCCCGCCCGCCTCACACACCAGTCTGCCTGCCGCGGAAAATTGGCCACCGGCTACCGCGCCGACCTGGCCATCTGGGATCCGGACGCTTCCTTTACGGTCGAGCCGCAAGCGCTGTACCATAAACACAAAGGAACACCCTACGCCGGTGAGTCACTCGCCGGCACGATCGAACAAACCTGGCTGAAAGGCGAGAAGGTGTTTGACAACGGCGCCTTCGGGCAACACCGGGGAGCCAACATCCTAAAAAAATGAATCAACGCGAAATGATTCGACGCGCCAACCATATCATCCAACGCATCAACCGGCTCGCTGCCATCAGCGAGGACGACAAGGGGATCACCCGCCGCTACGGCACTCCCGCCGCCATCGAAGCCGGCAACCTCCTGTTGCAATGGATGCAGGCCGCAGGACTCCAAACCCGCGTCGACGCCATCGGCAATGTCCGCGGCCGCTGGCCCTCGGCGACTCCCGCCGCAAAGACCTTCGTCATTGCCTCCCACCTCGATACCGTCGTCAATGCAGGCCGCTGGGACGGACCTCTCGGCGTGCTCGCCGGTCTCGATATCCTCGAATCCCTCATCAGCGGGCATCACGACTTCCCCTTCCATATCGAACTCATCGCCTTCTGCGATGAAGAAGGGGTTCGCTTTCATACCACCTATCTTGGCAGCAAGGCGCTTGCAGGCAGCCTCGAACCGGAGACACTCCAACGCCGGGACGACCAGGACATCCCGTTATCCACCGCCATCCGGTCCATCGGCGGCGACCCCGATCGAATCATGGCGGAAGCCCTCCCCCCCGATCAATGGCTCGGGTATTTCGAACTGCATATTGAACAAGGCCCGGTTCTCTGGAATAAGAACATCGCTGTGGCTCCCGTCACGGCCATCGCCGGCCAGGTCCGCGCGGAACTCCGCTTCACCGGCGAAGCCGGTCATGCCGGCACCGTCCCCGCCGCCATGCGCCACGACGCTCTCTGCGCTGCCGCCGAATTCATCCTCGCAGCAGAGAACCTCGCCAAAACCTCCGCCGCCAACTCCACGTCCTCCTTCAACCCCGCGGCAGCGGCCCCCGTCCTCGCCACCGTTGGAAAACTTGCCATCCCCAACTCGGCCTCCAACGTCATCCCCGGCGAGACAACCCTCAGCCTCGACCTCCGCAGCGCCGACTGGGATACCCTCGAATCGGCCCGCCAACAACTTCACGACACCGCCGCTGCCATCGCCCGGCGCCGGGGCCTGACGCTCGATTGGCATCCTATACAATCTTCACCCGCCGTCGCTTGCGACGGACCCCTCACAGCCATCCTCACCTCGGCCATCCGCGCCACCGGGCTCGAACCCCTGCCGCTGGTCAGCGGCGCCGGTCACGACGCCGTACCCATCTCGGCGGTAGCCCCCGTGTCGATGCTCTTCGTCCGCTGCTATAAAGGGATCAGCCACAACCCGGCAGAACACGTCGAAGCCGCAGACCTCGCAACAGCGATCGCCGTCGCCGAAAAATTTATCCTTAACTTGAAAGAAATAGTCAACAATGGAGATCTCCGCAATCACCCGATCGGTCGTTAAACGCAGCCACGCCCTCATCAGCCCCGACGGCTATATCAACAGCACCGTCCCCGGCTGGAAGCAGTGCACGGTCAACGTCATCATCAGCAAGGAAATGGGCGCCCGTTTTTCCCAAACGGTCATCACCTGCCAGCAAGGCGCCACCCTCGACGGCGAGACCCGACCGGTCCAGTCTTTTTTCTATATCGTCAGCGGCTCCATAAAAGCGACCGTCCAAACCACGACAAAAATACTCTCCCAGGGACACTATGTCTATATCCCCGAAGGACAGGAATATCATTTCGCCGACGCGGCCGAAGGGACGCAGCTGCTCAGCTTTCACAAGACCTATGAACCCCACGAGGGCGCCACGGTCCCCAACGCCCTCTTCGGCGACGCCGCGGCCGTCCCCGCCAATGAATATCTCGGCGACCCCGCTCTCCGTCTGCAGGTGCTCCTGCCCGACGACCTCGGCTTCGACATGGCGATCAACATCTTCACCTACGATCCCGGCGGCCACTTGCCGCTGGTCGAGACGCACATCATGGAGCACGGCCTCCTCTACCTCCGCGGCCAGGGCATCTATCGCCTCGACGAGGACTGGTACCCCGTAAAGAAAGGAGACTGTATCTGGATGGCTCCATATTGCCGGCAATGGTTCACCGCCATGGGGAAGGAGCCCGCGGTCTATATTTACTATAAGAATGTCAACCGCTTCCCCTCCTGATGACGCTCGACAACTTCAATAGCCTCGACGACGCGGAAAAGACCGCGGCCCTCCGCCACTGCTGTGGCAGCCAGGCCTGGGTCCACAGAATGCTCGCCGGCTTTCCCTACGCCGACGAATCCTCGCTGCTTGCCGCGGCAAGTCAAAACTGGCGCCAATGCGAGCCCGCCGACTGGCTCGAAGCCTTCGGCCATCACCCGAAGATCGGGGCAGCGACCGCCGACAGAACGGCCGCCGCCGAACAGTCGGGCGTCGCCACCACCACTACCGATATCCTGCAACGTCTTGCCGCAGGCAACAGACAATACGAAGGGCAGTTCGGCTACATCTACATCGTCTGCGCCACCGGCAAATCCGCCTCCGAAATGCTCGCCATCCTCGAATCCCGGCTCGGCAACGACCCGGATACGGAATTGCCCATAGCTATGGCTGAACAGGAAAAGATAACCCTCCTCCGCCTTCAAAAACTATTCGCATGAGCACCCTCAGCACCCATATCCTCGACATCGCCGCCGGCCGGCCCGCCGCGGACATCCTCGTTATCCTCTTTCACGGCGACCGCGAACTCGCCCGCGCCCGCACAAATCCCGACGGCCGCATCGCCGGCTGGTCGGCCGAACTACCCCCCGGCACATACAAACTCCTCTTCGAAACAAAATCATACTTCGACCGTCAATCCACCCCAACCCTCTATCCCTTCATCGAGATCGCCTTCGCGATCACAACCGACACCCATTACCATATCCCGCTGCTACTAAGCCCCTTCGGCTATTCCACCTACCGCGGATCATAAAACGAATTACCATGAAGCTGTCCATCGACGAAAAAGAAAAACAAGCTCTGCTCGCCTCCCTCGGCGCCGCCAACCTCGCCTTCCAGCAGATCTATCCCGGCGACCGGCCCGATCGCCAACCGGTGCACACGGTCTACGGTGGGGCCAACCTCTTCAGACGGGATACCTGTACCCGAATGGGCGAGACTGCGTTGAAAAGTCTTCTCGCCTATGCCCCCAACTTCGGCGAAATGGCCCGCGCGCTCTCTCTCGAAGGACACGAAAACCTTCCCCACACCGAGGCGGAAACGCTCGACCTCGACAAAAGTCTCCAAAGCCTCCCCGAGAAACAACGCCGGAAAGAAAAAGCCTGGCTACCCTTCACCGTCTATCATAAAGTGATCAAAAAACTGGCGACCGAACCCGTCGAAGACTTCCGCATCGACTTCGAGGACGGCTTCGGTAACCGGCCCGACGACGAAGAAGACGCCACGGCCATCACTGCCGCACAGGAGCTGGCGGCCGGCCTCCGCGATAACACGCTTTCACCCTTCATCGGCATCCGGATAAAACCTTTCACGGAAGATCTCAAGGTCCGAAGCGTCCGTACCCTCGATCTCTTCCTGACAGAATTGCTCTTGCGCACGGACGGCATTCTCCCGCCCAACTTTATCGTCATGCTCCCCAAGGTGACGATCCCCCAACAAGTGACCACGCTGGTGAACTTTTTCCGCCTGTTGGAAAAAGCCCACGGCCTGCCAGCGGGTACGCTGAAGATGGAGACGATGGTGGAAGCCACCCAGATCATCATGGACGAAGAAGGCCGGAACCCGCTTTACCGGATCATAAAAGCCTCCGAAGGCCGTTGTATCGCCGCGCACTTCGGAACATATGACTATACCGCTTCCTGCGGCATCACGGCCCGCTACCAGACAATGGCGCACCCCGTCTGCGACTTCGCCCACCATATGACCAAGGTCGCGCTGGCCAGTACAGGCATCTGGCTGTCCGACGGCGCCACCAATGTCATGCCCATCGGTCCGCACCGCGGTGACAACCTAACCTTCGAACAACAACGGGAGAACCGCGACTCCGTCCATAAGGCCTGGCGCACCGGCTTCGGGCATACCATGCACTCGCTCATCAACGGGTTCTATCAGGGCTGGGACCTCAACCCCGCCCAACTGCCCATGCGCTATGCCGCTACCTACACGTTCTTCCTTAGCAGCCTGGATGATGCAACCCATCGGCTCAAAACCTTCGTCGAACGCAGCGCCATCTCCACCCTCACCGGCGATATCTTCGACGATGCAGCCACGGGGCAGGGACTCCTCAATTTCTTCCTCAAAGCAATGAATTGCGGGGCCATCGAAGAAAAAGAAGCCCTCGCCACGGGCCTCACCCTCGACGAGATCCGTAGCCGCAGCTTCCTCCACATTTTGAAAGGCAGGAGAGGACAAGCATGAACTATTTTCAGTAACTTCCGATAAACAGCCGGGAAACGATGCATCTCACACCAAAAGAAACGGAAAAATTGCTCCTCTTCCTCGCGGGGGAACTCGCCGAAAAACGGCTTGCCCGCGGGCTGAAACTCAACTACCCCGAAGCCGTCGCCCTCATCTCCTCCCGCTTGCAGGAAGCCGCCCGTGACGGGCGTTCGGTGGCGCAGCTGATGCATTACGGCGGCGCCATCCTCACCCGCAACGACGTCATGGAAGGCATCCCCGAAATGATCCCCGAGATCCAGATCGAAGCCACCTTCCCCGACGGCACCAAACTCGTAACCGTTCACGATCCGATAAAATAGCCGCCATGATACCCGGAGAATATATGTTGAAAAGTGAACCCATCCTAACTAATGCCGGCCGCCGCACCGAAACAGTTACCGTCGTCAATAAGGGCGACAGGCCGGTGCAGATCGGCTCGCATTTTCATTTTTACGAGGTCAACCGCGAACTGGACTTTCCACGCGAAAAAACCCTCGGCATGCGCCTCGACATTCCCTCCGGCACCGCCGTCCGCTTTGAACCCGGGGAAGAGAAAGAAGTGCGGCTGACCGAATTCGGCGGCGCCAAACGCGCTATTGGCTTCAACAATCTCGTCAACCGCCCCACCACCCCCCTTGCCGGCGGCCCGACCAAAAATCCTCAACGATGAGCCTTTCCATCAGCCGGATCCAATATGCCGGCCTCTATGGCCCCACGACGGGCGATAAGGTCCGGCTTGCCGATACAAGCCTCTTCATCGAAATAGAAAAGGACCACACGGTCTACGGCGATGAGATAAAATTCGGCGGCGGTAAGACGATCCGCGACGGCATGGGCCAGTCCGCCACCGCCACCCGCGACCAGGGCGTCCTCGATCTGGTTATCACCGGCGTCATCATCATCGATCACTGGGGTATCGTAAAAGCCGATCTCGGTATAAAGGACGGGAAGATCGTCGGTATCGGCAAGGCGGGTAACCCCGATACTATGGACGGCGTCGGCAACGACATGATCGTTGGCGCCTCCACCGAAGTGCACGGTGGCAACGGGCTCATCGCTACCGCAGGCGGCATCGATACGCATATCCATTTCATCTGCCCCCAGCAGATCGACCATGCCCTCTATAGCGGTATCACCACAATGATCGGCGGCGGTACAGGGCCCGCCGACGGCACCAACGCCACCACGGTCACGCCCGGAGCCTGGAACATCCAGAAAATGCTGGGCGCGGCCGACACCTTCCCGATGAATCTCGGCTTCCTGGGCAAGGGTAACTGCGCCACCGAAGCACCCCTCGAAGAACAGATCCTCGCCGGCGCCCTCGGCCTGAAGATCCACGAAGACTGGGGCGCCACACCCGCTACCATCGACGCGGCATTGCGAATAGCCGATAAGCACGATGTCCAGATCGCTATCCATACCGACACCCTCAACGAGGCGGGTTTCCTCGAAAGGACGCTGGAAGCCATCGCCGGCCGCGTGATCCATACCTATCACACCGAAGGAGCCGGCGGCGGTCACGCCCCCGATATCATCCGTGCGGCTATGTTCCCCAACATCCTTCCTTCCTCGACCAACCCGACACGCCCCTATACAGTCAACACCATCGACGAACATCTTGATATGCTGATGGTCTGCCATCATCTCAGCCGCTCCATTCCGGAAGACGTCTCCTTCGCCGACAGCCGTATCCGCCCCGAAACCATCGCCGCCGAAGACATCCTCCACGATATGGGCGTCTTCAGCATGATGAGCTCCGACTCCCAGGCCATGGGCCGCGTGAGCGAAGTGATCCTCCGCACCTGGCAAACGGCCGATAAGATGAAGAAACAACGAGGGCCACTACCCGAAGATGCCGGCAAGGACAACGATAACTTCCGGGTAAAACGCTACCTGGCGAAATATACCATCAATCCCGCCATCACGCACGGCATCGCCAACCATGTCGGCAGCCTGGAAAAAGGCAAAATGGCCGACCTGGTCCTCTGGAAACCCGCCTTCTTCGGGGTCAAACCGGAGATGATCATCAAGGGCGGGATGATCATTGCGGCCCGGATGGGCGACCCCAATGCCAGTATCCCCACCCCCCAGCCGGTGTTCTACCGGCCTATGTTCGGCGCCTTCGGCCGCGCGCTGACACAAACCAGTGTCACCTTCGTCTCCAAACTCTCGATGGAAAAAGGGATCGTGCAGGGCTACGGCCTGCAAAAACAACTCTTGCCTGTGACAGACTGCCGCACCCTTACAAAACGCAATATGATCCATAACGATCAGATGCCGTCGATCGATGTCAACCCCGAAACCTATGAGGTGAAAGTGGACGGCCTTCCGGCCGTTTGCGAACCCGCCAGGGAACTGGCACTGGCACAACGCTATTTTTTATTCTAAATCATAATTCTCACCAACCGATGGCCATGCTCATCCAGGAAAAAATAGGCACCCTCACCGATTTCGCGGTCGGCGACAGGGAAATTGACCATCTTCCGGTGGAATGGTACGAGACGGCTAAACGAATCCTTCGGAAATCCAGTCGCGCCGGCCATGACCTGGCCCTGCGCTTCCTGCGGGAAAGCCCGGCCCTCGCCGAAGGGGATATTCTCTACGCCGGCGACAAATTTGTGGTTGTCGTTGAGATCTTGCCCTGCGATGCCATCAGTATCGTCGCGACAACCCCCGCGTCGCTCGCCGCCGCCTGTTACGAGATCGGCAATCGCCACCTGCCCCTCTTCCTCGAAGGAGACGAATTGCTGGTACCTTTCGAAGAACCCCTTTTCCGCTGGCTCACGGCAAACAGCTATAACCCGGTAAGGACCAGCCGCAAACTGCTCCATCCCCTCCGCTCTACCGTGACCGCGCATGCGCACGCCGGCGACGCCGGTCCCAGCCTCCTCACCCGTATCCTCAACCTCACTGCCAACCCATGAATCACCTGCTCCATCTCCTTCAACTCAGCGACCCCGCACTTCCGATCGGCGGGTACGCCCACTCCGGCGGCCTCGAAACCTATGTCCAGCAGGGTCTCGTTCACAACCCCGCCACCGCCCGCGACTTCATCGAACAAATGCTGTCGACTAATATTCACTATACCGACGCCGCCCTTCTATCCCTCACCCATCAAGACCCGGCCCGCATCTCAGAGCTCAACTGCCTCGCCGAAGCCGTCAAGCTCCCAAAAGAGATAAGGGAATCGAGCCGCCTTCTCGGCCGCCGCCTCCTGGCAATATACTCTCACCTGGCGCCCGCCCCACAGGACCTCCACTACTGCATCGCTTTTGGCTGGCTCGCCGCTCAGCTGAAGATCGACCTCACCGCCGCCCTCACCGGCTTCTACTACAACGCCGCCACCGCACTGGTTACCAACTGCGTCAAACTCATTCCCATCGGCCAGCACGACGGTCAGCAGATTCTCTTCGGCCTCCATACACTCATCGAAACCCTCGTCGCGGCCAGCCTGCACCCCGACGAAGACCTGGTCGGCCTCTGCTGCGCAAGCCTAGACATCCGCTGTATGCAGCATGAACAACTCTATTCAAGATTATATATGTCATAAAGCAAATGAAAGAACGCACCTACATAAAGATCGGCATCGCCGGCCCCGTCGGATCCGGGAAAACGGCACTCATCGAACGCCTCACCCGCCGGCTGGCAAGTGAATACAGCCTCGCTGTCATCACCAACGATATCTATACAAAAGAAGATGCCGAATTCCTCACCAAACATAGCCTCCTGCCTCCCGACCGCATCATCGGGGTCGAAACGGGCGGTTGCCCCCACACGGCCATTCGCGAGGATGCCAGCATGAATCTTGAGGCGGTGGAAGAAATGGCCCGGCGCTTCCCCGGGCTAAAACTCCTCTTCATCGAAAGCGGGGGTGACAACCTCTCGGCCACTTTTAGCCCCGACCTCGCCGACTGCAGCCTCTTTGTCATCGACGTCGCAGAAGGCGACAAGATCCCCCGTAAAGGCGGCCCCGGCATCACCCGCAGCGATCTGCTCGTGATCAACAAGATCGACCTGGCTCCGCACGTCGGCGCCAGCCTCGAAGTGATGGAAAACGATACCCGCCGCATGCGCCGGGGCGGGCCCTTCGTCTTTACCAATCTTCTCAGTGGCGAAGGTCTCGACAGCATTGTCGCCTGGATAAAAAAATATGCACTCTTCGAGGAGACGGCCGAACCAAAACTCTGGCGATGATCACAATGTCGAGGTATGCAGACCCACGTCCAATTACATATCAGCACCACCGAAAAAGGCCCTAGCCGCCTGGTATCCTCCTATTACAACCCACCTTACAAGGTGGCCGATATCACCAGGGACAAACGCAACCCGGAACTCCAACTCATGCTGATGTCCTCCTCCCCGGGCCTCCTCGACCAGGACGAGCAGACCATCCACATTACGCTCCATCCGCAGGCTCAGCTTCGCCTCCACACACAGTCCTATCAACGGCTCTTCACCATGCGCTCCGGTGCAACCCAATCGATGGAAGTGGTTCTCGGCCCCCATGCAGGCTTCTGCTGGCTGCCGCATCCCACCGTGCCGCATGCGGGGGCAAAGGTCAAATGCCGCAACCGTATTTATCTGCATCCTACCTCCCGCCTCATCTGGGGCGAGATCCTGACCTGTGGCCGGAAAGGGTCCGGCGAGATCTTCCGCCTCGACAGTTATCATAGCCGCACCGAAGTGTTCATCGGCGAAAAGCTCGCACTGATGGAAAACCAATTCCTGAGCCCCGGATCCCTCCCAGTGAATACGCTGACCCAACTCGGCAACCATACCCACCAGGCCAGCCTGATCACGACAATAAACCATCACCGAGAGGATCTCGACACCTGCCTCGCCGCCCAGGCAGATATCGTCTCCGGCATCACGGAAGGCCCGGCCGGAATACTCGTCATCCGCCTGCTGGGAAATGGCGCCGAAAAGCTCTTTCATCTACTCAATACCCTCGCCGCCATCCTCCAATCCCATCCCCTATGTCAACCGAATTGAATCTCCTCCTCACCACCGCCGTCGCTATCGCCTGTCTGCATACGCTCACTGGCCCAGACCATTATCTTCCCTTCATCGCCCTGGGTAAGTCCCGCGGCTGGTCACTGCCGAAAACGCTGTTCTGGACCATCGTCTGCGGCTGCGGCCATGTATGGAGCTCCGTCCTCCTCGGACTCGGCGGCGCAGCCATCGGCTGGTCCATGTCGGGAATAAAAGGGCTGGAAAATATCCGCGGCGGCATCGCCGGCTGGGCCATGCTGGGCTTTGGCTTGGTATACGGCGTCTGGGGACTCGTTCGCGCCAGGCGTCACCGCCTCCATAAACACTTCGATATTGATGAGGACGGCAGCGTATACGTCTATGAACACAAACACGGTCAGCCCGTACGGCCGCAGGACAGACACAAGGTCACCCCCTGGGTCCTGTTCATCGTGTTCATTCTCGGCCCTTGCGAACCTATGATCCCCCTGCTCTTTTTCCCCGTCGCAAAGGCCTCCTGGAGGGGCATGCTTGCTCTCATCCTCGTCTATACGCTCTTTACCCTCGCAACCATGGTCGCCATGGTCCTCGCCGGCTACTACGGCCTGCACTTCCTCAAAATGGAGAAATGGGAACGCTATGTCCATGCCCTTGGCGGCCTCACACTCCTCCTCTGCGGAACGGGCATGGTTGTTTTAGGCTGGTAAGCATGGTCCGGCTCGACCTACTTCTGAACCATCAATACGATGAAAATGATCAACACGATCGCCGCGATCACCGCCAGCGCGATCTTTGCAGCACTATACGGCCGCTCGCCCACCACCTCACCCGTACAGGCATTGACGGTAAAATGGTAGACCTTATTGTTGTATTTATACGTGCTGATCCACGCCGGCAGCATAATATATTTCAAACCAACATTGCCATAATCAGTATTAATGCTTTCGATCATCTGTTCGTCTCCACCGATGTCCTCGGACACAACATGCCTAATCACCGGCTCCATCCGCCGCTTGGCCTCTTCCAGTCCTTTCTCCGGGTCCACCTGGAACAGCTCGCTCCGGAAACCGCTTACATATTGCTCGTTATAATGCACCAGCGCTTCCAGCTTCCAGGGCTCCAGCCGGTTGGCTACATCCTGCGGCAGGGAATGACTCGCTGAGATAAGGACATCATTGAATTCATAACCCACTCTCCCGCTCACCGGCGTCCAGGCGGTCTGGCGTACCTCGCGGGTCTGTTCCACGGTATTGCCGTCGTCATCCGTCTCGGTATAGGTCTCTGTTACATAGTAATAATCGCCGCGCGCCCCCATATAGTCGGAGATCGTCTCCGCATCGTAGCTCCAGTGGGGAATATAAATACCCTTGAATTGACGCCCATCCCCGCTCACCATTTTGGTCAGGTCCGAAGGCGCCCACCAAAGCCGCTTCAGCCAGGTCCGGAAATCCTCGAGCGCCTTGTTCTGGGGAACGATAAAGGGAAGGATATAATGGGGGCGCACTATCGCTCTATTCTGCGCCTCGCTGAGCACCAGCGGGCTCGCACAGAACACACAGGTATCGCTGTTCACCTCGGGGGGTAGGGTAGTGGAAGCTCCGCAGTTCTTGCACGCTACGACTCTCGCCGTTTGCGCGGCCGAACCCCCGTTCATATTCGAAATAAATTCGGTATACGCCACCGGTACCACCGGGCTCGAATCGGCATCAGCGATCTCGTTGGCGGCGCCGCAGTATTGACAGGTCAGATGGTGTGTTCCCGGGGCAAATTGCAAGGTAGCACCGCAGCTGCTGCACTGCAACGTATTTACCGTCGCGACGGTTCGTTCCATTCAAAATAATTAAGCGTTGGGTAAAGGGGGTGGCATATTGCTGAAGATCGATGCCAGTTCCGGCACCGTATTGGCGGCCGCCCAGGCAGCCATTCCTTTCTTCCACACCTGGCTTTGTGCATTGATCGTTCCCGCAGCCACCAGCTGGCCCAGTTGCTCCATTGTATAGGGACCAGCCTGCTTGCCGTCGATTGCCGCATAGAATGGAGTGGCGCCGGGTAAGGGTGGGGGGGCGTCATTCCCCTGGACGGTGTTGTTGGCGAAGACATTCGCCATCTGCCCGCCCACGGCGATCCCCAGGCCCGCGCCGACACCCGCGCCCGCCAGCCCGCCCCCACCAGGGTTCTTGGCCGCCTCTTCCATGGCGTTGGCCGCCTGGAACTGCGCATAGGCGCCCAGGTTACCGACGATACCCATACTGCTGCGTTTGTCCAGCGCCGCCTCCACTTCAGGCGGCAGCGAGATATTCTCGATCAGGAACTTCGTCAGCTCCAGACCCAGCTCCGTAAATTCGGGCTTTATCTTATCGGTGATCTTTGCGCTCACCTCGTCATAATTGGCCGCCAGGTCCAGCACCGGGATCTTTACCTCCGCAATAGCATCCATTCCCCGCGAAACGGCCAGGTTCCGCAATTGCTCGTTGATGGCCTCCACCGAGAACTCCGGGTTCGTCGCCGCCACCTCCTTCAGGAACACGGCCGGGTCTTTCACCCGGAAAGCAAAGCTGCCGAAAGCGCGCAACCGGATCGGCCCAAACTCGGCGTCACGCAGCATGATCGGGTTACGCGTCCCCCATTTCTGGTTGATGAACTGCCGGCTGCTCACAAAAAAGACATCCGCCTTGAACGGACTGTTAAAACCGTATTTCCAACCCTTCAGTGTCGTCAGGATCGGCATATTCTGCGTCGACAACGTGTACATGCCCGGCTGGAACACATCCGCGATCGCCCCCTCGTTCAGGAACACGGCCCACTGCGACTCCCGAACCGTAAGCTTGCTGTTCATCTTGATCTCACTCTGATAACGCGGAAATTTCCAGACAATGGTGTCGTTGGTCGTATCGACCCACTCGATGATGTCGATAAACTCATTCCTGATCTTATCAAAAAGTCCCATATTAAAAGGTTTTAGAGCGGGATGAAAGTACTAAATTTGTCTGATATGCACCGCGCCCCGATCAATATCATCCTTATCGTCCTCACCATCAACTTTGTCCTGGATGCCTATGTCTTCAACGGGCTCAAAACCCTTACAAAAAGCTGGCGCCCCCAGCGCCAACGCATCGTAAGATGGGGCTATCTCATCATAACCCTGGGCCTCGCCGCCCTGCTGCTGATCAACATTGGCAGCCTCCGTACCGCAAAAGGCATGATCCCCTACTACGAATGGGTGCTCAGTCTCTTCCTCACCCTCCTGGTCAGTAAAATATTCTTCTCCGTCATCCTCCTCCTCGGCGATACCGGCCGCGGCGTCATCGGCGTCGTAAACACGATCAACCCCAAACATCACGGTCCTGCCATTCCCTCCCGTCGCCGCTTTATCAGCCAGGCCGCCACCCTATTCGCCGCCATCCCCTTCACCGGCTTCCTTTACGCCATGGTGAAGGGCAAATATGATTATCGCGTCCATCGCGAAACGCTCTACTTCGCCGATCTCCCGCCCGCCTTTGACGGTTTCACCATCACCCAGCTCTCGGACATCCACTCCGGCAGCTTCGACAGCGCCCATGGCGTCCAAAAGGGCATCGACCTGGCCAAAGCCCAGAAAAGCGATCTCTTCGTCTTCACCGGCGACCTCGTCAACAACGCCGCCTGGGAGATCGAGCCGTGGCTCGGCCGCTTCGGCTCCATAAAAGCGCCCTATGGCCAATACTCTATCCTCGGCAACCACGACTACGGCGACTATATCGAATGGAACAGCGAAGAAGAGAAGGCCGAAAATTTACAAAAACTAAAGGCACAGCACAAAGTCCTCGACTATCGCCTCCTGCTGGACGAAAACGTCTCCGTCGAAAAAGATGGCCAAAAGATCACCCTCCTCGGCGTCCAGAACTGGGGCCGTGGCTTCAAGCAATTGGGCGATCTCGACAAAGCCCTCGAAAACGTCGACCCCAACGGTTTCAAGATCCTTCTCTCACACGACCCTACCCATTGGGAAGAAAAGGTTCGCTATCACCCCGCCCACATCCACCTCACCCTCTCCGGCCACACCCATGGCGCCCAGTTCGGCGTCGAGTCCGACAAACTGCGTTGGAGCCCCGTACAATACCGCTATCTCGACTGGGCCGGCCTCGCCCAGGAGAACGGCCGCTATCTCTACGTCAACCGCGGCTTCGGCTTCCTCGCCTTCTCCGGCCGTCTCGGCATCTGGCCGGAGGTCACGGTCATCACCTTAAAGCGTAAAGCCTGACCGCGGTCACGCCAACTGTACCCACACCGGCGCATGATCACTCGACTTCTCCCATCCCCGCACGTCCTTATCCACCCCCGCACCCGTCAACCGCTTCGCCACCGCCGGTGACAGCAGGAAGTGATCGATCCTCAGCCCTGCATTCCGCCCATAGGCATTCCGGAAATAATCCCAAAAGGTATAAATGGTGTCGTTAGGATACAAATGCCGCACCGCATCCGTCCACCCCTGGGCCACCAACCCATGAAAAGCCGCCCGCACCTCCGGCCGGAACAGCGCATCATCCACCCACTTCTCCGGTTTATAAACATCCTTCTCCGTCGGCATCACATTGTAATCTCCCGTCAGCACCACCGGCTTCCCCGACTCCAGCAAGGACGCCGCATGCAAGGTCAGCCGCTCGAACCACCGCATCTTGTAGTCCAGCTTCGGCCCCGGCGCGGGATTCCCATTCGGTAAGTACAGGCATCCGATCACAAGGCCCTCCACCGTCGCTTCGATATACCGGCTATGGGTGTCTTCATCATCCCCCGGCAACCCCCTGCGCACCTCCACCGGCTTCCCACTCCGCGCAAGGATCGCCACCCCGTTCCAACTCTTCTGCCCATGCCAGATCGCATGGTATCCCGCCGCTGTGATCTCCGCCTCCGGAAATTTCTCCTGCGGGGCCTTCAGTTCCTGCAAACAAACGACATCCGGCTTCGTCTCTCCAAGCCAGCGCAACAGCACCGGTAGCCGTGCCCCGATCCCGTTTACATTATACGTAGCTATTTTCATGGCGACAGGTTTTCGTAAAGCTATCAAACTTCTACATTACATCCACAACGATCTTCCCCTTCGCCGCTGCCAGCTGAACGGCGAGATGACCCACCCCGCCAGCCCCTGGGGTTACCCTTTACGGCTGTTCTCTTCCTTTGCAGGCGTCGAGGTTCGCGTCGGCACTCCCAGGATCTTATCAAAGGCCATCCGCATCAGCCAGGCCTTTTCCGTATCGGAAATATCCCCATGCGATTGATCCACAGCCGTCTTTAACGTCTTTTCCACTTCGGGAAAATCCTTTCCGTAAACATATAATATTTTATAGGCTGCCCATTCATAGATACGGTAGCAGGCCATATGCATCCCCTCATTGTAGATCGGCGCCCCCAACGAGATCGCCTCATTGATGATCCTTTCGATCGCTTCCCGCTTACCGCCGCCCGTCGGCAAGGTATCGGAAACCGCCCGACGATTGGCATTCACCGGCTGAGCAAACACAGGAGCCTGGAACAAAAGGGAAACCGTTAAGAATATCACTGCCTGAAGCAACAATGGTCGGATGTTGGAGCGTGCATGCATGGAGTGGGTTTATTGAACAAGGTATAACTCCCGGGCAAAGGAATTATTGCCCTACCGGAAAAGGTGGTAAATTAGGGACTCAACCTCCTGCTTTGCCTATGTACAAGCGCTCAGCCACTATTTACCTGCTCGCCGCCATCCTCGTCGCATGGTTGGCCATCCATCTCGATACGACCCCTGTAGGGGTAAACCCCAACCCTGCAGATACGGCTTTCTCCGAATCCCGGGCGATGGCCCATCTGCGCGAGATCGCAAAAGCCCCACACAGCATCGGTACCCCCGCAAATGCAACCGTCCGCAGCTACATCGTCAACACCTGTGCGCAGCTGGGACTCGATACGTCCGTCCAGCACGCGACCACGGCAAACCGGGTAAGAACCGGGGTAGTGGCCTCCAATGTCTATAATATCGTCGCCCGCCTGAAAGGAACGGCCAGCAGCAAGACCCTTCTCATCGCTGCACACTATGACTCGCAACCCAATGCCGTCGGCGCCGGCGACGACGGGTCCGGCTGTGCCGCCATGCTCGAAACCATCCGCGCCCTAAAGGCCGGTACGCCCCTGAAGAACGATGTCCTCTTTCTGTTCACCGATGGCGAAGAGGAAGGTCTGCTCGGCGCGGAAGCCTTCGTTCGCGATAACCCCTTACTGAAAGAGGTAGGGATGATGTTGAATTTCGATGCCCGCGGCGGCAGCGGTACCTCCCTGATCGCCGAGACCAACGAAGGCAATGGCTGGGTCATCGATGGCTACGCCCGGAGCCGGGTACACCACAATGCTTCGTCGCTTAA
>Ga0310811_10001432_pt1 | contig 30055 bp, 29 predicted proteins | sample YCmetagenome_FD_207642 | JGI IMG/M metagenome (GOLD analysis project Ga0310811, IMG submission 207642) | Soil microbial communities from experimental microcosm in Duke University, North Carolina, United States - YC | ecosystem: Engineered > Artificial ecosystem > Soil microcosm > Unclassified ...
TTCGAGCGTGAAGACCGTCAGCCAGGCGCCACTATGTCCGTCAGGCAAGAGCGCGCGCATCGCCAGCGGTACCAGGAAGATGCCGGCATGAAGACAGGGCACCACGATCGCCGCAGCGCGTGAATAGGGGGTCCTACGCCGCTCACGCCACAACTCCATCGCAATGAAGAAGGTGTAGACGGGAACAATCAGCGCACCGAGAACTTCGCCGTTGCCGCCGTCCAGCATTCCAGGAATCTGAGCGAGACCTAGCCACAACGCAGCGCCGATGAAGGTTGCAAATGGCAGCACACGACGGCCCTGGAATAGCCGGACACCGTTCCAGACCATGCCGCAAGCGAGGAACGTCAATGCACCTGGTACCGCCGTCGGCAACTTGATAAACGGCGAAGGCATTGTGCCGAGCGCCATTGCAGATGCGCCAATCAGGTAAGCGGAGCCCCACCATGCCAGCGCGCGGACGTTGCGCTGTTGCATCCAGTCAATGATGAGGAATAGGCCGAGCAGTCCGGCGATGCAGACTGCGACCAACGACAGCGTCGGCAAATCCAGCGATGAGGATTGCAGGCCGCCTGCGAGCAACATTTGAGCTCCCACCTTCGTTTGGCACGCACTTCGCCAAACTGCGACGGTAAAATAACCCCGTTTTCGTGGGGAAACCTTTGCACAATTCGCTGGGCTTCGATGAAAGACTGCCGCGAATTCTATTCAATCTTGAGGCTTGTTTCGGCCCGGCGCAGATCCACGCGATTAACGCGACAGCAACAGAATACTTGCAATTTGAATGATCGCGAACGGCAAACAAAAAGGCGCACTTTTGGCGCGCCTTTTATGACAATCTCGGATACGGATCGCTTAACGCTTCGAGAACTGGAAGGAGCGTCGTGCCTTGGCGCGGCCGTATTTCTTTCGCTCCACCACCCGCGGGTCGCGCGTCAGGAAGCCTCCGCGCTTGAGAGCGCTGCGCAGATCCGGCTCGAAGTAAGTCAGGGCTTTGGCGAGGCCGTGCCGCACCGCGCCGGCTTGGCCGGACAGGCCGCCCCCGGAAACGGTGCAGGTGACGTCGTATTGCCCATTGCGGTTGGTCGCGACCAGCGGCTGCTGAATCAGCATGCGCAACACCGGACGCGCAAAGAACACCTCTACGGATTTGGTGTTGACGAGAATCTTGCCTGAGCCGGGTTTAATCCACACGCGCGCCACTGCATTCTTACGCTTGCCGGTGGCGTAGGCGCGGCCCTGCGCATCAACTTTCTTCTCGTATTTCGGCGCTTCCGGCGCGGCCGGCTTGAGGGTCGCGAGTCCTTCCAAAGATTGCATGGTCTCGGCCACGATCAGGCACTCCTCACGTTCTTGCGATTCATCGCGGCGACATCGAGCTTTTCTGGCTTCTGCGCCTCATGCGGATGCTCGGGGCCCGGGTAGACGCGCAAGTTTCCAAGTTGGACGCGACCGAGCGGCCCGCGCGGCAACATGCGTTCCACGGCCTTCTCAACGATCCGTTCGGGAAAACGTCCTTCCAGGATTGCCTTGGCGCTCCGCTCTTTGATCCCACCGATGAATCCCGTGTAGTGGTGATACACTTTTTTCTCGCGCTTGCGGCCTGTGAGCACCGCCTTCGCTGCATTCACAACGATGACGTTATCCCCGTCGTCCACGTGGGGCGTAAACGTCGCTTTGTGCTTTCCGCGCAGCCGCATTGCGACGATCGACGCCAATCGCCCGACGACGAGCCCGGTGGCGTCGATAGTCACCCATTTCTTCTCGATGTCGGCCGCCTTGGCCGAATAGGTCTTCATGACTGGTTCCTGAAAACGTGCGCGCGGCAGAGCCGCGCGACTTGCAGGTATTTACCGAGGGCCTATTCGGTGGTCAAGCGATACTTTCAGAGGTTTGTGTTATCTATCAAGGCCTTATGAGAATGGTAATTTAATACCCAAATTCTTGCTATCGGCCGTCCGGAATTGAATAGGTCGATGTGACGTGCGCAACCGGGTCTGACGAGCCATCGGAGTAAATTGTGACTTCCCCCACCGCCAGGCGCTTGCCAATCTTCATCAATCGCGTGTCCGCAATGACGTCACGTGCTGCCGGTTTTCTGAGAAAATTGATGCTGAGATTGGTGGTAACAGCGAGCGGCAGCGCACCATAGGCGGTGAAAACCGCGACGTACATTGCAAAATCAGCAAGCTCCATCATTTTGGCGCCTGAGACAGTACCGCCCGGCCGCACGATGCTTTCGTGGAACTTACGGCGCACACGACACTCGCCGTAACGGACGCGCTCGATAGTGAGCCCGCAGCCGGAAAAATATCCTTGCGGAAATTCCTTCGTCAGGAGCTCGCCGATTTGTTCGGCCGACATTGCAGCCGGTCTTTTCAGTTCTTCCATTTCCCGTAAGAGCAGCCAGCTGCCTCACCGAATTTTTTCAAAGTCTCCATGCCGCCCCATCCCATCCTTAAAGCGGCCCGCGCCCGCGACGCCGTCTTTAATAAGCGCTTCGCGTCCATTGTACCACTCTTGGATAAGCGCATCCCTCACGCCTAGTCCGTAACTGCGAATGGCCGAGCGGCGATCAGCCCGCGCACAGACCTGCGGGAAACGCGCAATTTCATGCGCGAGTTCTTCCGCTTTCTCTCTCGCCTTGCCCTTCGGGGTCACGTACTCACAAAGTCCGATCGTCAAGCATTCTTCAGCCGGGACTTTCCGTCCTGTCAAAATTATCTCGAGCGCGCGGCCCTGACCGACGATGCGCGGGAGGCGAACCGTACCGCCGTCGATCAAGGGAACGCCCCAGCGGCGACAATAGACGCCAAAGTAAGAGTCTTTAGCCATCACGCGAAAATCGCACCAAAGACCCAACTCCATGCCGCCCGCGACAGCTGGTCCTTCGATTGCGGCGATTACCGGCTTGTCCAGTTCGAGGCGAGACGGCCCTAAAGGCCCGCGCGGAATTTCACCGCCATTATTGCGCGGACCTGCGACCGGGATGTCCAGTTCAGCAAGCGTATACTCCTCTTCGAGGGTGCTGACGTACTTAAGGTCCCAACCCGCACAGAAGGCTCCGCCTGCGCCGTAAAAAACAGCAACAGCGGCGCTTTTATCGGCGTCAAATTCCAGAAATGCCGCCGTCAGCGCGTCTGCACTCGCGGGATCCATGGCGTTACGGGCTTCCGGCCGATCATGGACAATCGTCCATACAGAGCCGCTTTTCTCGATCCGGACGGTCATTTGCCCTCCTTAAACGGTTGAATAATTAATTTAACATCGTTAGAATAATATCGATGGCAATTAGCCGTCAAGCACAACTGAAAATGATGGTAGCAAAACGCAAGTCCGACCGAAGAAATGCGGTTGATGAACTCAAGCGCGGGCTAATCCTTGACGCCGCTCGCAAAGTGTTCGAGGCCGAAGGTCTCGAAGGCGCGTCTTTGCGCGCTATAGCCTCGGCCGCGGGCTACACACCTGCAGCGTTGTATTTTCATTTCGAGTCAAAGGAAGCGATATACGGCGAAGCGCTGCGCCGTTCTCTGGCCAATCTTGAAGCCACGGTGAAGCGCCAGACCAGCCGCGCGAAACAACCGGCGGATCAATTTCGTGCCGCCGCTTTGGCATTTTTCCACTACTATGAAGACAACCCCCGAGACCTCGATCTTGGCTTCTATCTTTTTCGGGGCGGTATGAAGCCGCATGGACTTGGTAAGGAACGCGATCGTGCGCTCAATGCGGCACTCGATTCCGCGCTGAATCCCATAGCCACCGCCGCCCAAACACTCGGTGCAAGTCGGTCTGAGGCAAGACGGATAATGGTGGGAATTTTTGCTCACGCGACCGGCTTGCTCCTCCTCGCCCATACCGGCCGCATTCGTAAATTCGGCGTTTCCGCCACCGATCTCATGAAAAGCTTTGTCGACGACACAATCGATGCTCTCAGCCAGACTTAGTCCGCGCCCAGTGCCGGCATCAACCGTTTGTCAGATCAGGCCTTGCCGTAAAGCTCGCGTAATTTGTCCTTTGCTTTCTCAAGTTTCCGCCTTCGCGTCGCGGACAATCCCTTTCCGGCGCGGTTGATGAAGAAAGTGAGCATGGACATCGCGGAGTGATAGGCGCTCGACTTGCGACGGCGGCTTTGGTCGGCGGACCGCTTCAGAGAGCGCGCGATCTTGCTCGGCGTCGATTTGGTAAAAACGCCTTTTTCGAGGGTTAGCGCGTCACTTTCGCGAGTTACCCGCGCGGACCAGCGCCGTCCACGTCTTGAACTCCTTGATTTTGAGCGCCTCTTGGCCATGCCTGCACGTTAACGCGAATAAAAGTCAGGTCGTTCCGAGCCTTGCAAGGGTCATGTATCAGCTTAACATTGGCAAATAAAAGTTTGTGGGACTGACTGAATGACCGCTTCAACCACTTCCCGTGCAGCCGACACGCAGGCGCCGGAGCTGCTGCTGGAATATCACAGCGACAGCGCCGTGCTCATTCTCAATCGCCCGCAAACGCGGAATAGCCTGTCTGAGGCGATGCTGACGGCGCTATCCAATGCTCTCACGGAAATTGCCGCGGACAAGGCAGTGCGCGCGGTCGTGATCGCGGCCAACGGTCCGGCCTTTTGCGCCGGCCACGACCTCAAGGAGCTTACGGGCCGGCGCAGCGACCCCGATGGTGGACGCGCTTATTTTCGCTACATGATGAGCCTTTGCAGCAAAACGATGCTTCAGATCGTCAATCTACCGCGACCAGTGATTGCAGCGGTCCAGGGTGTCGCGACCGCAGCGGGCTGCCAGCTTGTCGCCAGCTGCGATCTCGCGGTGGCCTCAACGGCCGCCAAATTCGCTACGCCTGGCGTCGATATCGGGCTGTTTTGCTCGACCCCAATGGTTGCCCTCTCGCGCAATATCGCGCGTAAGCACGCCATGGAAATGCTGCTAACGGGCGACGCCATTACGGCGGAGCACGCCTACCGCATGGGTTTGATTAACCGCGTGGTCAACCCGGGCAAGGAACGCGAGGAAGCCCTCGCCTTCGCACGCAAGATTGCGGGCAAATCCAGCCATATCGTCAAGATCGGCAAGGAAGGGTTCTACCGTCAGGCCGAAATGAGCCTGGATGCGGCGTATCAATATGTCTCAGAAGTGATGGTCGAAAACCTGATGGCGCGCGATGCCGAGGAAGGGCTGAACGCGTTTATCGAAAAGCGGGAACCGAAGTGGGAGGACCGCTGACTGCGCTCATGGCGCCAACGGCAGTGGAGTTTCATATGGAGAGCCACCGGGAGCCGGTAGCTCTCTTGTTTTGCCGTACAGGCCCCTAGGCGATAAGCGGCTCGTTTTGCGCCACTTCGCTCCTGACGTGATCGTCCGCCGGCCGCCCTGCACTCGGCAGCTGCAACACCGTCGCGCTTTGGCCCTCGCAAAGATCGGTCACCAGGACGATCTTTCCATCCGGGAATTCCAAGGCATCGTGATGAGCCGCCGGCCGGTTGAGGTTGACCTGCCGGAAACGCGCAACCTTGTGTGTCGACTTGCGCGTCGGCAAGAACCGGAATGAAGCATCGCATTCAACCTCTTTTTCGAATGCAACCTCGGTGCCGGGCATCAGGCATACGGCAACACGCGGGTCCGCCGGATCGGCAAATCCGCGCGTGATGGCATTGGGAAATTGAGTTGAAACCAGCTTGTCGCCGACCTTAGCAGGTCGAGACGCAACGTCGTGAAGACTGTAGTCACACATCGAACGCCTCCTGTTTGTGCACAACCTAGGCGGCGCCCCTCAGCGTTCGGATGGCAGCAAATCAGCGTGACCTTCTTATGTCGTCTGCTACCGCAATCCTGCCCAATTCAATTCGCGCGGCCCTACCGTGAGCAACAGCGAAAGACTATCTTTGTTCCCCTCGGGACAGCGATCGGGTTGGTTACAAATGAATAACTCAAGCCGGGTCTTCACACCGGCCGCGCAAAAGGCTCAGGCCGAGCGCGGCTCGGCAAAGGCCTATGCACGCCGCATGGCCGAAGGCTTTCCGGACCGCGTCACGCCGGAGCTTGCCAAGTTTATTGGAGAACAGGATACCGCTTTCCTTGCGACCGCGAGCGGTGACGGCGCGCCTTACCTGCAACATCGCGGCGGGCCAAAGGGCTTTATTAAAGTTATCGATGAAAAGACGCTCGGCTTTGCCGACTATCGCGGCAACCGGCAGTACATCACGCTCGCCAATTTATCGGAAAACGATCGCGCCTTTCTGTTTCTGCTCGATCCCGCACGCCGTCAGCGGATCAAGATCTGGGGTCGCGCCCGCATGATTGAAGGCGATTCCGCCCTCATCGGGCAGCTGTTCGACATCGGTTACAAAGCCAAGCCCGAGCGCGCGATTCTGTTCACGATTGAAGCCTGGGACGTGAATTGCTCCTCGCACATCGTCACGCGGTTCACCGAGGCCGAGCTCGAGGAAGCATTTGCCACGGTGCAAGCCAGGATCGCAGAGCTGGAGGCCGAGAACGCGCGTCTGCGCGGGGCCACCGAAAAGCAACCGGCGGCGCCGACCGAATGAACCACGACAGCTATCCCGACAGTTATATTCGCGGCATTCTCGAGACGGTGAAGACTATCGCAATGGTCGGGATTTCGCCGAAAGACACCCGGCCGAGCTACTTTGCGTTCAAGTATCTGCTCGAGCGCGGGTATCGCATGATCCCTGTCAATCCAGGGCAGGCGGGCAAAGAGATTCTTGGCCAAAAGGTCTATCGACGTCTCTCGGAAATTCCCGAACCGGTCGACATGGTCGATATTTTCCGCAATTCCGCCGACGTGCTGCCCATTGTTGAGGAGGCGATCACGCTCAGGCCGAAACCGCATGTAATCTGGATGCAGCTCACGGTTCGCAATGACGAGGCCGCCAAACGCGCCGAGGGGGCCGGGCTGAAGGTCGTGATGAACCGTTGTCCAAAAATTGAGTATGGCCGCCTTTCGTCGGAAATTTCCTGGATGGGGGTTAACTCGCGCACCCTTTCTTCGAAACGGGCGCAAGGGCTGGGGGGCGGCGTTCAGCGCATGCGTCTCGGCCCAGACCGGGGTGGCGCCGCGTGAGGTCTTTGTTAGCGGCGACCATGCGGTTCTGCCTTGACGCCACCCCTCCCCACCCGCACTAATCGCCGCCTCATTCGGCGCAGGACGGGCTATTTCATTTCACAGCGCTAGGGAGGTCCAATGGGCGATGTTGAACGCAACCCAGGGTTTGCCACACTGTCAATCCATGCCGGTGCCAAGCCCGATCCAACGACCGGCGCGCGCGCAACACCGATCTATCAAACCACCTCATTCGTCTTCGACGACGTCGATCACGCCGCCGCGCTGTTCGGCCTGCAGACCTTCGGCAACATCTACACGCGTATCGGAAATCCGACCTGCGCCGTACTGGAGGAACGTGTCGCGGCGCTCGAGGGCGGCACGGCCGGGCTCGCTGTTGCCTCTGGCCATGCGGCGCAAGTGATCGTGATGCATGCGTTGATGACGCCGGGCGACGAACTCGTCGCCTCCAAAAAGCTGTACGGCGGATCAATCAACCAGATGACTCATTCCTATAAGAATTTCGGCTGGAACGTCGTATGGGCGGACCCGGACGATCTTTCTTCGTTCGAAAAAGCGATTACGCCCAAGACGAAATGCATTTTCATTGAATCGATCGCAAATCCGGGTGGTGTCATTACAGACATCGAGGGGATTTCCAAAATCGCCCGCAAGGCCGGCGTGCCCCTGGTCGTCGACAACACGCTCGCGACGCCGTACCTGTGCAAGCCGATCGACTTCGGCGCCGATATCGTCGTGCATTCGCTCACGAAGTTTCTCGGCGGCCACGGCAATTCGATCGGTGGGCTAATCGTCGACTGCGGCACCTTCGATTGGTCGCGTGACAAGAAATATCCGATGCTGTGCGAGCCTCGCCCTGAATATCAGGGGATCGTCCTGCACGAAACGTTCGGAAACTTTGCTTTTGCGATTGCATGCCGCGTGCTCGGATTGCGCGACCTCGGTCCCGCGCTATCGCCATTCAATGCGTTCTTGATCCTCACCGGTATCGAGACGCTCCCGCTGCGCATGCAGCGCCATTGCGAAAACACGCTCGCCGTCGCCGAATGGCTGTCTAAGCGACCTGAAGTGGCATGGGTTAGTTATCCGGGCTTGCCAGGCGACAAGTATCACAAGCTCGGAAAGAAATATGCGCCAAAGGGTGCCGGCGCGGTCTTCACGTTCGGCCTGAAGGGCGGCTACGACGCCGGCGTGAAGCTCGTATCCAACGTCAGACTGTTCTCGCACCTTGCCAATATCGGCGATACGCGCTCGCTGATTATTCACCCGGCGTCGACCACGCACCGGCAACTGTCCGACGCGCAGAAGGTCCAGGCCGGAGCCGGCCCCGATGTTGTGCGGCTATCGGTCGGTCTTGAGGACAAGGAAGACATTATCGCCGATCTCGAGGAAGGCCTGACGGCCAAATAGCGGATCAGGATTTGGTCAGCGTGCGGGCAACGTAGTCGCGGATATAGGCCAACGTTGCCGGCGCGGTCCATATGTCGCTGACGACTTTGTTGGTCGCCTCCCCGCTTTTTGCCAGCCTCTCTATGACCGGCTGCCGAATCTGTAATTTAGTCTGTGCAAATGCTGCGGGCGAGAGCAACGACAGTTCGCGCGCAACCGCAATGGCATCGTCCATCAGTTCCACGGGTTCCGCGACTTCGTCCACCCAACCACGCCGCAAGGCTTCATCCGTCCCGTAAGTCGCGCCCGAAAGAGTGAACTCCGGCAAATAACGGGGTGGAGCCGCAAAGCGCACGACTTCAAAAGCCAGCGCCGGAAACGGCACACCCACCAGAATTTCCGTGACGCCGATGCGGCCGGCATCCCGCGCCATGAGGCGGCGATCGGCGCAACAGGCGAGCACGCAGCCGCCGGCAATGGCGTGGCCGTTGACCGCAGCCACCACCGGTTTCGGGTGGAAGAACACCGCTTCGTAAAGACGGTGCAACGCGGGCAGGAACTGGCGAATGTAGTCGGCTCCGCCTGCACTCAACCGCTTAAGGTCGACGCCGGCCGAGAAAATCTGTCCCCTTCCCGTCAGCACGGCCGCCTTCGTATCGGCTTTGCGCAAATCATCGAAGCGCGCCGCCAGGGCGTCGCAAAATTCGATATCGAGTGCGTTGGCCTTGCCATGAGCCATCGTGAGAACGGCGACACCGTCGACGATTTTGCTATCAATCATGCGCCCCGCTCCGCCTGCCGTCGATTCCACAGCAGTGAACCACCCCGATGCGATAGACGCTCGGCGTGGATCACCGCCACGCTAAATATCAAAATTGCCAGCACCTGATGCCCAAGCGCCAGCGGCAGCGGCGCCTGATGCAGCAGTGTCACAATCCCAAGCCCAGCCTGCAAGGTGATCGCGCCGGCGAGTGTCAGAGCACTGCTCAAACCCACGCGGATGCGCCATGCATCGTAGGCGTGCAACGTCGCGAGAGCCCAAATTCCATATGCGACGATACGGTGATTGAACTGGACGGTGAGTGTGTTTTCGAACAAGTTCCGCCACGACGGTTGGATGAACCACAGCCTTTCGGACGAAGGCACGAATGCGCCGTCAATAAGTGGCCAGGTGTTGAAGACGAGCCCGGCATCGAGACCGGCGACCAGCGCACCAAGGTAGATCTGCAGCAGCAGCAGCACAGCAAGCGCGAGCGCGCCGAAGCGCAGGCGCGCAGGCGCCATGCTTGGGGACTGATCCGCGAGTTGCCTCGCCGTCCACAGGATCGCCGCATAGATCGCCGTGGCCAGGGTCAGGTGAAACGCCAGACGATATTGCGACACGCTGACACCCTGCGTCAGACCCGAGGATACCATCCACCAACCAACCGCCCCGAGTGCGGCTCCCGCACCGAAAATCGCCCACAAGCGCCATCGAAGCCCGGGAGGAATCGCGCCACGCCAGAGAAAAAATAACAGCGGGAGCAGGAACACAGCGCCGGTCAGCCTCGCCAGCAGACGGTGCGACCACTCCCACCAATAAATCGTCTTGAAGGCATCAAGGCTCATGCCCCGATTGAGTTCGCGGTATTGCGGGATGGCCTGGTACTTGCCGAACTCGGCCTGCCACTCAGCCTGCGAAAGCGGCGGCAAGACACCGGTGACCGGCTTCCACTCGACGATTGAGAGTCCAGATTCCGTGAGCCGTGTTGCACCACCGACAATCAATGTGAGCAATATCATTGCGGCCGAGATCAGCAGCCACAGCCGCACCGGCCGTAAACGGAGATTGGACGCTTTGATCGGTTCGTGCATCGTCTTGCTTGCAGGAGACGGCGCGGACCATATAGTCCGCGGCGCTGCCCTGCAATTGAGAGGCAAGGTTGTCAGCTATGTCGATGCGGACCCGCAAATTGATCGGCGCCGTCGCGCTCCTTGCCCTGGTCATCTTCTGGGGCCTTTTGGCCATGGCGCTGGCGCAATCCGTGCTTACCAACATCAACGGCTGGGTGGCGACGATCTACTACATCGTCGCCGGGCTTGGCTGGGTGCTGCCTGCGATGCCGCTGATCAGCTGGATGGCGAGGCCCGACGCTAAGCCACACTGAGCCGACGGAACCGGTTCCAGACCGCTGTGCCTGCGCCCGACATCAGTACCTTCAAATAACGCTGGCGCTGAAACTCGCCGTTGACGGAGATACGCGGCAATGCGGTCAAATAGTCGCGATGCGCCTTGAACAGCACGCCCGGCCGCGTCGTCAGCGCGGTCTTGAAGCCGAGCTCCGCGGCAATGCGGAATTCGCGCGGGCCGGCTGATGTCACATCGCCGACGGGAAATGCGAGATGTTCGGGGCGTTTTCCGAGCGCGGCCTCCAATACGGCCCTGCTCATTTCCATCTCAGCGCGCACGGTCGCATCGTTCGGCACTTTCCTGAGCATCATGTGATTGACGGTATGTGCGCCAATTGTGCACAGCGGGTCGGTGGCAAGTTCGGTGATGTCTTGCCACCCCATGCAGAGGTCGCGGCAGAACGAAACGACGTCGACGCTGTAACACGCGCAAAGGTCGCGCACCGTGCGGCGTACCTCTTCTTCCGTTTTCATGCTGCGCAGGTAACCGTAGATCGCGGCGTAGAGCTCGCGCTTTTGCCGCGTCGTCGCGCATTCGAAATATTGATCGGCGCCGTTGATCACCATTCCGATGCGATTGTTTCGCGCAATGACTGCCTCAAGCGCGATCCACCACAGTTCACCCAACTTGTCGGGAAAACTTGTCGCGATGAACATCGCAAACGGCAATTTGTATTTCCGAAGCAGCGGATAGGCCCATCGCAGGAAATCTTTGTAGCCGTCGTCGAACGTGAGGCAAACGAAACGCTGCGCGAAATCGCCCTCGATGTAGCGTCGATGCATTTCGTCCAGCGACACCACGTCAATGCGCGAACGCGCGAGCCGTCGCAGCAACCGATCGAGAAATTCCGGCGTGACCTCCAGAAGCCGGTTCGGCTGGAACGCCTCGGGTCGCGCCGGGCGCACATGGTGCAGCGTAAGGATGGCGCCGACGCCGCCGACGAGCGGACGCAGCCAGTGGTGCATCCCGCTGAAATACATCGTTTCCAGGCCGGTACGGATGATGGTCTTTTTCAATGTCGGGGGGCTCCCCAGTCCAGGCGGCAATTCAATTTACTATCCCAACTGTTTGTTGAGAAATCTTTGCGAAGGTCGGGCACACATAACCAGTCTTGGTAGCCATGAACGTCGTCGCCATACGCCCCGAGCCCACCGCCGCTCGCAGCCTGCGCGCGTCCGACCGGCGCATTGCGCGCGTGGAGGTCTTCGACGATCTGACCGTCGCGGAATCGCATTGGCGAGCGCTCGAACTTGTGGACAGCCTTGCCACGCCGTATCAGCGCTATGATTTTCTGAAGCATTGGCAACGCCACGTCGGCTCAAGCTCGGGCATGACCCCCTTTATCGTCGTGGGATTCAACCAGGAGAGCGAACCGCTCTTTCTCCTGCCCCTTGGCTCGCGGCCCATCGGCGGCCTGATCGGACTCGAATTCCTCGGCGGCAAACACGCCAACTTCAACATGGCACTGTGGCGGCGCGATGTCGCCGCCACCATTGGCTCTGCCGGGCTTCGTAACGTGCTTGCAGCGCTTTCTGGGCATGCCGATGTGCTCAAGCTCATCAACCAGCCGCTGACCTGGGGCGGCGCCACCAATCCATTCGCACTGCTGCCACATCAACGGGCACCAAACTACGGCTTCAGCGGCGCGCTCGTGCCGGATTTCGATGCATTGCTGCGGGCGCGAAGCAATTCTGAGGCGCGCAAGAAAATGCGCAAGAAGGAACGCGCGCTGGCGTCCTTCGGTGAGCTGCGCTTTATGCGAGCAACCGAGCCCGACGATGTCAGACGTGTGCTCGACGCATTCTTTAAGCAGAAAAGTGCACGCATGCGCGCCCTTGGCATGCCGGATGCGTTTTCGCTCCCGGGCGTTCGCCGCTTCATCGAGGCCGCCGCGACTGAACAGCTGCTCGACGGAAAGCCGCTGGTTGAGCTTTACGCGTTGTCGGTCGACGACATCATCGTTGCGACCATGGGCGGAATTGTCGGAAGCGACCGCTTCTGCGCAATGTTCAATTCGATCATCCAGGGTCGATTTGCGACTGAAAGCCCTGGCGAACAATTGATACTCAGGTTAGTGCGTAGCTGTTGCGAGCGCAGCCTTCTGACGTTCGACCTTGGAATTGGGGAAGCACGTTACAAGAATTTGCTTTGTAACGACGCTGAGCCCCTGTTCGACAGCTACATTCCGTTGAGCGCGGCGGGCCGTCTGCCCGCCCTCGCATTCGCGATAGGCGCCGCAACGAAGCGAGCCATCAAGACCCAACCCGCGCTTTGGTCGATTGTGAGCGCGTTCCGTCGCCTCCGGGCCCGATTGTCGATGGCGCCCTGATCGCTCAGGCGGCAACTGCCTCGGCACCCCCCGCAATTACAGCGACTTCACGGAATCCGGCTTTCAATAATCGCTCACGCACAGCTTTGGTCACAGAGCTCGACGGGTCCGCTGCTACCAGCATTGCACGCGTGGCAAGTGGTGCCAGGCGATCCGGCGAGACATCGCCCGCCGAGCCGGCGTCGATAACCACATACTCGTAGCTGCGGCCGAGCGCTTCTATAACCGTGGCCAGCATCGGCGACGACGACAGCGCGACCACATCGTTGCCAACCTCCCCGGCCGCGACCAGGTGGACGCGCGAATATTGGTCGCGGGTGATGATATCGCCGAACGATGCCTTCCCGCGCGTAAGTTCGGCAATCCCTGGTGCGCTTGGATCGGTCGACACCACAGACAGGTTCGGGGCGCTGAATGCGACATCGACCAATACGACATTGGCATTTTGAGCAAGGGCCCGCGCCAGCGTAATCGCGGCATAGGTTGTCCCGACGTTGCGCACGATCCCGATCACCGCAATGCGTCCGGAGTCACTCGCATTGTGCATATCGCGCACGACGTGTTCGATAGTCCGCGGGGCATACCCGGAAGCCGCCTCTTGCAACGGAGAGACCGGCGCCAACGGCGGTGAGACAACTTGCGGTGCCGGCATGACCCGGGGAGCGTCAAAAGCTGGGCCATAAGCAAAACCGTAGGAAGGTGCAGGCGCGGCCAACAGGGCGCTTGTAACCACAAAACCAGCCGAAAGCGTGAAAGCGGCAAACGCGGCGATCAGCACAATTGCCAGCTTCTTCGGGTAACTCGGCTTGATTGCGGGTGATGCGCGCGAAATGATCCTCGCCTCCGGCGGGGCGGCGCTGATGCTGTCTCGCGCCGCAGCTTCGCGATATTTCACAAGGTAGGATTCGAGCAGATCGCGCTGCGTCTTGGCTTCTCTTTCGAGCGCGCGAAGTTGAACGTCCTGCTCGCTTGTTTCGGACGCGATTTTCTTGGCCTGATCAAGATTGGCCGTGAGCGCCGAGAGTCGATCACCAGCCACCTTCGTATCGCTGTCGAGCTGACGGAGCAAGCGCTCGCCTTCAATCTGTATCTGTCGGTCGATCTCGCCGATCTGCGCCTTGAGCTCCTTGATCCTGGGATGCTGATCGAGAAGCGTCGTCGACTGTTCGGCGAGTTGCGCGCGCACCGCAATTCGCTGTTCGATGAGGCGCCGCATTGTGTCGGAGTTTGCGATATCGGCGGAGTCGATTGGCTTCCCGGCGCCTATTTGGTCCCGCAACTGGCGCGCCCTTGTCTCGAGGTCAGTTTTCTGACCACGCGCCGCCGCAATCTGCGAATTGATCTCGGTCAGCTGCTGGCTAGGCAGCGACGTGTTATTGGACCCCGCATACAGGTTGGCGCGCGAGCGATAGTCCTCGACCTTGGCCTCGGCTTCTGCGACTCGCGTCCGCATCTTCTCAATCTCGCCGGCAAGCCAAAGGCTCGCGGCGCGTGTCTGCTCCTGCTTCGTTGACTGTTGCCGGTTCAGATAGGTTTCAGCAATTGCGTTGGCGACCTTCGCGGCAAGATCGGGATTTTCGGAGCTGAAATCGATTGCGATTACGCGGGACTTCTCGACCGTATAGACGCTGATACGGTCGTAGTAGGATTCCATCACACGTTCTTCGCGCGACATCGCGCTGAGGTCGCGGCCAACGCCAAGAACGGCCAGGATCGCTCGCAAGCCCGAAAGATGTCCGGCCGCGGGATCAAATTCGGGTTTGTCGGCGAGCTTTTCTTTTTGGATCACCTCGCGCGCCAGATCGCGTGAAAGCACGAGCTGAATTTGGCTCGTCACGGCTTCAGGATCGATGGTTGCACGCTCGCCTGTCTTATCGGCTTCCGCACGCAGGAACACGTTTTCCCGTGCCTCGAGCAGCAGCCGCGCCTCGGACTGGTAGCGCGGAGTAATCGTGTTGACTGCCAGAAATGCCGTCCCCGCCGACAAAAGCGTAAGGCCGATGATCATGGCCTTTCGACGCCAGAGCGCCCTACCAAGCCCGCGCATGTCGGGCTCGCCATCCGCAATCCCCGGAAGCACCGCTGGCGCCGGCGTGGCGGCTGGCTTTGGCTCTCTGCGAAACAGCATCACACGCTACTCAGGGGTACGGGCGCCAAGACCGGGGCAAACCATGACGCGGGAGTCGAAACGGCCGTCGTCCAAGACCAATTTGATCTCACCCGATTATGGTTGCGACGACGTTAATGATGCCTACCGCGACAGGGCTCATGTTTTGTTAACTACGTCGCCCCCTAATCCCGGAGGGGCACATCAAACTTCGGACGGGATTCGTGCGATGAGAAAAGGCGGCATGTCGTCCTGCGAATTGGACGATTCGGGACGATGACCCCGCTGAACATCCTGCACGTGTTCCGGGCGCCGGTGGGAGGACTGTATCGCCACGTCCTGGATCTTGCCCGCGAACAAATCGCACGCGGACATCGCGTCGGGTTGATCGCAGACAGCAATACCGGCGGCCCCCGCGCCGCGGAGACACTCCGGGAACTTAAGCCTTCGCTTGCGCTGGGCCTCACTCGGCTTCCGATGCGCCGGCACATCGGCCCTGGCGACGCGACCATACTCGGCCACGTCATGGGGCGAATTGCCGAGTCACGCGCGGACGTGGTGCATGGCCATGGAGCCAAAGGCGGCGCCTATTCGCGCTTGGCATTCAATGCCCCGCGTACGGTCCGCGCTTATACGCCGCACGGCGGCAGTCTTCTGTTCGGTCACAACACGCTCACCGGCAAATTCTATCTCGCTACCGAAAAGCTGCTGATGCTGCGCGGCGACCTGTTCCTTTTTGAAAGCGCTTACAGCGCCGATGTATTTCGCCGCAAGATCGGCACCCCGCAGGGTCTGGTGCGCGTGGTCCATAACGGCGTGTCCGAAAAGGAGTTTGAGCCAGTCAAGACACGGGCCGATGCAACCGACCTCGTCTTCATGGGCGAGTTCCGGCCCGTCAAAGGCATCGATGTTTTGATTGATGCAATAGCAAAACTCAATCGCCATCGGCGGCACGTGACAGCAACGCTGGTCGGCGACGGACCCGAACGCGATTCGTTGCATGCGCAGGTCGAACGCCTCGGTCTGGCAGGTGTCATCCGATTCCAGGCAGCCATGCCCGCCCGCGAGGCACAGACGCTGGGCCGCATCATGGTGATCCCATCGCGGGCGGAATCCCTGCCCTACGTTGTCCTTGAGGCCGCCGCAGCGGGCATGCCGCTAATCACAACGAAAGTCGGTGGAATTCCGGAAATTTATGGCCCTCTGACCGACCGCCTGGTTGCACCGCAGGATGTCGGCGCGCTCGCCGAGGTCATCGGAGAGAGCCTCGATCGCCCTGAGAGGACTGCCGAAACGGCGCGGCAACTGCGCGAGCGCGTGTCACAATTGTTCTCGGTCAAGAGCATGGTCGACGGGGTGCTCGCGGCCTACCAATCAGCCCTCGACCGCCTGCGGCAAAGTGGCCGCCGTTAGCGCACTTGTCGCCGTCGCGCTAAGCTTTTTTTGAGACTTTTTCCCTACAAATTTCCGGGAGTTAGGGGCGTTCCCGCCGTGCACCTGGTTCCTGCACCGCGGGTGCAATTGGCGTGCGCATGAGCAACTCTGACATTCGCCCATCGATGAGCGCCGCAAGCGCGGTTGCGGTCGCTGACCGGATGATCGCTCGCGCGCGCAGCGCTTCGAATGCCCGCTCGCTCACGCCAGAAGCGCTGGAGGTCGTCTCCAAGCCCGCGCCGCGACCGATCTCCCCTATCGTGCTGGCCGGCTTCGTACGCATGACCGAGTTCGCGCTCGTTCTCGCGGTCGGGCTTGCGCTCTACGCGATCTACCTCCCGCCGATGCACGACTTGATCTGGCGCTACTCCGCCGCAAGTTTCTTGATCGCACTCCTGTCAACGCTCGCTTTTCAGACTGCCGACATCTATCAGGTGCAGGCCTTCCGCGGCTACGAGAAGCAATACATGCGGCTTGCTTCGGCCTGGTCGGTGGTGTTCCTGATCGTCATAGGAGCATCGTTTTTCGCCAAAGCAGGCGATATGTTCTCGCGTGTTTGGCTCGGCTCGTATTACATCGTCGGCCTTTGCGCTCTCATCGCATCGCGAAGACTCGTGTTTCTGCTCGTCCGCAAATGGACACGCGAAGGGCGTCTTAACCGGCGCACGGTCATTGTTGGCGGCGCGGATGCCGGCGCAGGCGTAATCGAAGAACTACGTCGGCAGAAGGACACTGGCATCGACATCATTGGTCTGTTCGATGATCGCAACGATGACCGCAGCAGTGCCGAATGCGCCGGCGAACGCAAGCTGGGAACGGTCGACGATCTCGTCGAGTTCGGCCGCCGCACCCGCGTCGATCTCGTTATCTTCTCACTGCCGATCTCGGCGGAATCGCGCATCCTCCAAATGTTGAAAAAATTGTGGGTGCTTCCGGTCGACATCCGTCTTGCCGCGCACGCCAACAAACTTCGTTTCCGCCCCCGTTCGTATTCCTACATCGGCAATGTGCCTGTTCTTGACGTCCATGATCGTCCTATTGCGGACTGGGACGTGGTGATGAAGTGGCTGTTCGATAAAATTATCGGCAGCCTGATTCTGCTGATGGCGTTGCCGGTGATGGCGATCATCGCGCTCGCCATCAAGCTCGACAGCAGGGGACCGGTGCTGTTCAAGCAGAAGCGCTACGGATTCAACAATGATCTGATCGAGGTCTATAAATTTCGTTCGATGTACGTCAATGCCGCCGACATGGCCGCTGACAAGCTCGTCACCAAGGATGACCCGCGGGTGACGCGCGTGGGCCGCATCATCCGCAAGGCGAGCCTCGATGAGCTGCCGCAGCTGTTTAATGTCGTGCTCAAGGGCAACCTGTCGCTGGTCGGACCGCGGCCGCACGCCATCAATGCCAGGGCAGAGGCCAGGCTCTATGATGAAGCGGTCGACGGCTATTTCGCTCGCCACCGCGTGAAACCCGGCATCACGGGCTGGGCGCAAATCAACGGATGGCGAGGCGAGACCGACACGCATGAAAAGATCCAGCAACGTGTCGAGCACGACCTCCATTACATAGAGAACTGGTCGATCCTTTTCGATTTCGCGATCCTGCTGCACACCCCGCTCGCGCTGCTCAAGACCGAGAATGCCTATTGATCACGGCCACCGACATCGCGCCGCCTGGTTTATCGCCGGCGCTGCATGCTGCATCGTTCCGTGAACGCCTGCTTCTAATCATCCTGTTCATCACGGTTTTCGCAAGCTCGGTCATCGAGCCCTCCCCACATGACGTTCTCGTGGGCGTGCTGGCAATCGCCGCGCTGATCGCGGGGGTTCGTCTCGAACGGGCGCTGGTTGTGCCGCTCATGCTGCTGCTCATCTGGAATTTCGCGGGCATGCTGGCTCTGATGCACGTGCCCGGCGAAGAAAAGACCATCCAATACACCGCCACCTCGGTGTACCTCGCGATCACCGGGCTTCTGTTCGCCTGCCTCTTTGCGCAGAACACCATGGCGCGGCTAAACGCGATGCGGATTGCTTACGTGGCGACGGCCATAATCGCGACGTTCGTAGGCGCCGCCGGCTACTTCGATCTGTTCGGAACTGGCCATCTGTTTGCGCCGCTCGGGCGCGCACTCGGCGCATTCAAGGATCCCAACGTATTCGGACCATTCCTGATCTGGCCTGCGCTGTTTCTGCTCTATCGCATGATCGGAAGCGGCGTCCGGTTCGGCGACGTGCTGCTCGCTGGCATTCTTCTATTCGGTCTGCTCCTGAGCTTCTCCCGCGGGGCCTGGTTCCATTTTGCGATTTCCTGCGTCGTCATGGTCGCCCTTGCATTCGTGGCCGCGCCGAACGCGCGCTTGCGGCTACTCGTTCTCGCGGTCAGCGCATCCGGGATTGTGGTGCTGTCATTGGTGTTCCTGTTTCTCCTGTCATTCGACGCAATCCAGGGTATGTTTGAGGAGCGCGCTCGTCTTATCCAGTCCTACGACGTCGGCCAGGGCGGCCGCTTTCTCCTCCAGGAGTTGGCCCTCACAGCGGTGTTGAATTTCCCGTATGGCATGGGACCGTTCGAATTTGCCCGCGTGCATGGCCTGCAGCAGCACAACATGTATCTGCAGGCCTTCCTGGTCTATGGCTGGCTGGGAGCGATGGCTTATCTGCTGCTGCTGCTTTCGACGCTGGTGGTGGGCCTGCGAAATGCCCTCGTGATCACGCCTTGGCAGCCTTATCTCATCACCGCTGTCGCAACCTTCGCCGGCGAAATGGCGGAAGGCGTTGTGATCGACACCGACCACTGGCGGCACTTTTATCTTTTGCTCGGCATGATCTGGGGGCTGGCAGCGGCGACGCTACGGCAGGTGCGAGCACGACCGATACACACACCGGCCGGCTACCTGGCCGCGCGCTAGTTCAATCATTTCTTGCAGAGCAGGATCGGCTGGTGCTGGGCGCCCCCGGGCATATGGACGATCTCACAATCCTTGAAGCCCACGTCGCGTGCGACCCGGAACAGATAGTCTGTGCGATAGGCAACCGCCGCCTCCGGCTGCTCCATCGACTCGACGCGTGCATTGCCGATCGCGTGCTGGAACGTGTGCCGCGTGCCATAGGTCGCGGGCGGATAATCGAGGTTGAAGTGTGAATGCATGATGGCGCCGCCAGCCCTGAGAAGGCGGTAGCTCTCGCGGATATAGTTTTCGAGCTCGCCTTCGAGCACGTGAGTCAGCAATGAGTTCGAGACCACCAGGTCGAAGGTGCCGTCCGGTTCGGGAACCTTGTAAAGCGTATTCTGGCCACTCTGGTGATACGACACACTTGAATGCGTCGAATGATGAAAGCGGAATCGCTCCGCGTCGTAGTGCTTCTCGCACCAGGCGATGGCTTCACCGTCAATGTCGATACCGACATAGGTGCCCGTGAACCGGCGTCCGCGAAAATTGTAATCACGCAGCCAATGTGCCCAGCGCCCGCATCCGGAGCCGATATCGAGAATGTTCGAGTTCGCGCCCGCGAGCTTCTGTGTGAACACGAACATCCAGAAGTCACGCGCGTGCGTGAGGAAATGCACCTGATTGTTGATGATGCGATTGCCAACTCCAATCCGCACGCGGAGATGGTTCGGTGGCAGATCGCGAAACTCGGACCAGATCAGTCGCGGAACAATGTCGAAGGCATTGATGATCGTGCGAAACAAAGGGTTAAAGGTCAGAAGAGACGTTGAGGGGAACATTTTCCGGACGGCGCGATCGAGCGTCGAAGCCTTCGCATCGGTCGTCTTGACGAAGTTGGCTGAGGTATCGGTCATCGGTGTCACGCCTCAACGCGGCAAAAATGTCGGAATGATGCGGTTTATCTAGTCTTTACCGCTTAAGATTATGTTACGCGCACTGCGGGCAGGCCTTCGCATTGGGGGGCCGCACCGTCGCCTTTCCGGATCGGTCATGAACGAGCTTTGGCAACCCCGTCGCGAAGCCAGCGGAATCGTGGCGACGCCCTTGCATCGACGTACGATTGTTTTTCTCGGCACCGCCCATGACGGCGGCGGCAGCTCGGTTCTGGCGTCGACGCTTGCTTCAGCAATGCGCACCGAAGGTCACCACGTGGAGGAATGGTATCTGTTCGGCTCCTACGCCGACGCTCCGCCTAGTGCACGCGTGTTTCTCAACCAGCGGCGCTCGCGCTCACCGATCACGCTCGCTGTTCTGTTTGCACGCGTCGTAAAAGCATTGCGCGAGCTCAGACCCGATGCGGTCTTCGGGCTGCAACCCCTGTCTAATCTGCTGGCAGCCGTCGCCGGGACACTGGCCGGCGTTCGTCACCGGGTCGGCACGCATCACCTTCCCTACGATCAGTTCAATCCGGTCCTGATGAAGCTCGACGGCGCCGCCGGTCGGCTCGGGCTATACAGTGAGTTGGTCACCTGCGGGCAGAGCGTTGCCGACACCTACCGGCGCAACGGCGAAACCTACATGCGGCGCCTGAAGGTCATTCCGAACGGCCACCGTAAGCCGATTGCGGTCGATCGCGCCGCAGCCCGCGCCGCATTCGGGCTGCCTCGGACCGGCGCGGTGCTCGGCCAACTCGGGCGCCTCTATCACCAGAAAAACCAGCGTTTCAGTATTGGCCTGCTGCGTGACCTTCCTAATACTTCGATGCTGATAATCGGCAGCGGCCCGGATGAAGACCTGGTCCGCGCAGAGATCGCGTCGCGCGGTGATGAAGATCGCGTGCGCCTGCATCTGCACATCGATCACACCAGGATTGGCGAATTCTATTCCGCAATCGACGCTGTGCTGTTTCCGTCGAGCTTCGAAGGCCTGAGCCTTGCTGCCATCGAAGCGATCCATGCTGGCGTGCCCCTGATCTGCTCCGATATTCCCTCGTTCCGCGAAATGTTTCGCGACTCGCCGTTCCTGACCGGACACCTCATCGTTCCTCTCGGCGATCGTGATGCTTGGCTAGAACGCATCCGCACCATCGTGGGTGACGAGACGCTCCGCGCGCAGATCGTCACAGAACTACGGCGGCTGTCGCCACGCTATGCTTTCGAGACGATGTCGACGAAATATCTGGCCCTCCTCGATTGATACGGCGCCCGATGCTTGCACCTGCGATGAACGAGGTTCCCAAGGCGGTTGCAGGCTGGCAGGCGCGTATCGCCGAAGTCCTGTCGGTCCGCTACGCGCTGTTGCGCGGTTGGACAGCAGGCAGCGCCCTCATCGCCGGTCTGGTCCAGACATTCGTCTTCGCCCGGGTGCTCAGTCCGGACCGTTTTTCATTATTTATTCTGGTCGGCGCCGTCGGCGTATCGATGTGGCTGTTCGACCTCGGCCTGTCGAAGATCCTGTTCGTAAGGATGCGCAAACACTACCTTGCCGGTGAAAGCACGCTTGGGGTGGGTGCGCAGGCAAACGCCGTCGCGCTGTTCTACGCGCTGGCCATCGTCGTGTTCGCGGCCATCTGTTTTGCCACGATGCTGGCGCGGCCCAATGAAACAGCCTGGGGCGCGGCCGAGTTTGCGTTGTTTTTCTTTTTCTCCGCCATCAACCTTGCATGGTTCGTTCTGCGCAACGTCAGCGTCGCAGTCGATCAATACATCTATTTTGAGACACTCGAAGCGGTCCGCCGCATCGGATACATTGTGTTGCTGCTCTCGATGCTCGCGGGTCTGCCTTTTTCCGTATTCGTGATCGTGATCAATCTCGGTTGGGTGGTGCTTTTCGGTCTCGCCGTCCGTCACCTCGTACGGCGCGGCGCCCTGACCCTGCACCTGCGCGGCCTCGCGTGGCGCCTGGGCGAGTTCTTCCGCGAAAACTGGCAATCGGCTTTGCGCACCGGAACGCACGCCGGCGGAGAGATTTACATCCACAATGTTCTTTATCTGGTGGTACCGGTCGCAGCCGGGCTCGGTGCGCCCACAATTATTGTTGACACGGCATTGAAAATTTTCCTCGGCACACTCAACCTCTGCTCGGCGGCCTGCGACCTGCTGGTCCCGCGGCAAACGGCCGCCTTCGCGGCGCGCAACGCCCGTCTGCTTTGGCGGACGACGCTGACGGCAGTCGCACTCTGCGCGGTGCCGGCACTGATTGTATCGGCGCTGCTGTTGTTCGATGCCAAAGGTCTGTTCGCAATTTTACTTGGCCGCTCCGCCACCATGCCGCCTGCGGCAGCGCCAATCCTGCTTGTTCTGCTGGCAACGGCCGCGATTAAGTCGGCACCGAATTTCCTACTCCAGCACACCGGCTATTTCCGGGCCATTGCGAGGCTCTCGATCTTTAATGTTGCGCTGATGACCGCGGCTGTAGTCACGGGATTGCTCCTGCATTCCGACGTGGTCGGATTTCTGGCACTTTATGCCGGCACGTTCGTCGTTGTGGCGGCGCTTTATGTCACCCTTGCTGTCCGCGGCCCGCTGCGGGATACGGCGAAGACATAGGCGCGCACCCTTCGTTTGACACACCCGCACTCATCCCTATAGTCCGCCCGTTCTCGGTCGGGGCGTGGCGCAGCCCGGTTAGCGCACCAGTCTGGGGGACTGGGGGTCGTGGGTTCAAATCCCGCCGCCCCGACCAGAAAGCCCAAAAAAGCTCCTACGCCATTCACCGTTTTCGCCGAGCATGTTTTCGGCTGTATTCTCGCCGGACGATCCGCGTCCGGGGTGAAGCCGATGGCCTTGCAGCAAAATACCGACCACATTCAGACAACGCATATCGGCAGCCTGCCACGACCGCACAATCTGCTTGATCTCCTGAAGGCCAAATATTCCGGTCAGCCCTATGATGAGAGCAAGCTCGCTTCCGTTCTGACGCAATCGGTCGTCGACTGCGTACGCAAACAGGTCGAGTGCGGGATCGAGATCGTCACGGATGGCGAATACTCCAAGCCTGGTTTCTTCACCTACGTCCGCGAGCGTTTCGACGGATTCGAATCGCGACCTGGTCAGAAAATGAACGCGTTTGAGCAGGAAGTATCGGCTTTTCCAGAATACTATGCCCAGTATTTCAAGGAAGCGATGATGGGAGGCGCAATTCTGCCGATCGTTCCCGTTATTTGCGCGGGGCCGGTAAAATATAAAGGCGAACCCAAACTCAACATCGACATTGCGAATGTTAGAGCTGCAGCGAAAGCAGCAGGTATTCCGGACAGCCGCATCTTTCTGCCGGCGACGGCGCCGTCAGGTGTGGGCATCAACGAATATTACAGGACCGAAGAAGATTACTTTCACGCTCTCGCTGGCGAGATCAGCAAGGAATATCGCGCAATCGTAGCGGCGGGCCTTTTGCTTCAGGTCGACGATCCGTTCCTGCCGGATATTTTTGTTGAGCCGGGTCTTGATGAAAACCAAAAGAGGCGACGTGCTGAAATTTATGTGGAAGCGACGAATGCCGCGCTCGATGGGATACCCGCCGAACGTGTCCGGTTTCACACCTGTTACGGCATCAACGAGGGACCTCGGATCTACGAAGCAAACTTGTCCCAGATCATCGAGTATGTCCTCAAGATCAATGCTGGTTCGTACAGTTTCGAGGCGGCAAACCCCCGCCATGAGCACGAGTACCACCTGTTCGAGCGCGTAAAGCTGCCGGACGGAAAAGTCATTTGCCCTGGGGTAATCACCCACGCCAGCAACATTGTTGAACATCCGGAATGGATCGCTGAGCGGCTGATCCGTTTTGCGAAGCTCGTGGGCCGTGAAAATGTCATGGCCGGCGCCGACTGCGGATTCTCTTCGCAGGCGCTTTACAAGACCGAGGTCCACCCGACGGTTGTTTGGGAAAAGTTCAAGGCGATGCGTAAGGGCGCAGACATCGCCAGCAAGCATCTATGGGGCTGAGCACGCCAGAACCAGTTGAACGGCAGCGCTTTCGCGACTACGCTTGTCGTTTCAGGAGTTCCGTATGACTGCATCTCAGGCTTATTTGTTCTTCCGCTACGCCCGGTGGCTGCTTTGGATCGCTGCCCTGGTTTATTCTGCCGAGTATCTGCTTCACACGCAGAGCCATACGGATTCGTTCAACCATCTGTTGCGCACGACCGAATTCTGGATGTTCGGGCTTCCGAACCTGGCAATGTTCGCAGGGTTTTTCGAATTGATGATGCGCGACAAGGCAGGCCTTCCGCGACCAAAATTTGGTCAGCTCGGCTTGCCGCGTTGAACGGAATAATTCCACCGCCCTGATTCGGTGGCGCCGAAATCAATTCCAATCTGCGCCAGGAAGGCCTTCGAGCGGGCGGCCTCGAGGTAGGCAATCTCGCGTTTCAATCTATCGATCTCGCGGCGGCAAAATTCCGCGTCCTCGAGGGCTTCATTCGCGTCGGCTTCAAGCCTGCGCAAAAACTGCCGCAGTCGGACGAGATCGGCGTCGGTCGGGGCTTTCAGCATGGCCCTGATCGTAACCGGCTCGCGCGGCGCGAAAAGCGGTTTTCCACTTACAAATATAACTGTTCACGCGTTTTTTGGCCGCCTCAATCCGGCGTATGGAGCGACGCCCCGAGCCGTGCACGCCGACGCAGCCAAGTGGTAGCGCGATACTTCGGGTCGTGCGTGACGGCCTGCATTCCGTCGAGCACGGCAAGGACGCGCCCCGGGCCGAGCGCATCTCCAAGAGCGAGCGGCCCTTTCGGATAGTTGAGGCCAAGCTCCACGGCCGTATCGATGTCGGCCGGCGTTGCAATGCGCAGTTCGGCGATGCGCGTGCCGATATTGACGACCATTGCGAGCAGACGCTGCACGACAAAGCCTGGACTGTCATTGATCACGGTGACCGGTGTTTTTTCCGTCGACAGCGCTACCACCGCGGCGGCCAGGATGTCCGACTTGGTGAGCGGCGTCTTCATCAGCGTCCGCCGTCCAGAAAAACGCCCGAACATGTCGACAGCAACGGTCCGCGCCGGATCGAGTTGCAACCGCACGGCCGCGCCCGAGGCATCCTCCCCAAGCGGCGCGACGAAGCACGGAATTCCCGCCGCCGGCGGGCCGCCGAACTGGACTTTGACGCCTGCGTCTTTCAGCCAGTCGGCAAGCTCGGCCCCGCCGTCCTCGCTCGCGACCCAGGCCGCGGCGGGCTTCGCCCCCGGCGGGACCGGCACGGTCGGTTTGTCTTTCGCAGGCGCGCCGTCGTAATTGTAGAAACCCTGCTTCGACTTCCGACCGAGCAGACCACCCGCAACGCGCACAGCCATTTGCGCCGATGGCTGGTACATCGGCTCATCGAAAAATTGCTCAAAGATACTCACCATCACCGCGTGCGTGACATCGCCACCGACAAGATCGAGCAGCTCGAAGGGTCCCATCCGGAACCCGGCCGCCTCTTTCATAAGGGCGTCGACCTCCTGCGGGTTTGCAATTCCCTGCGCGACGATACGGAGCGCTTCGGGACCATAGGCCCGGCCTGCGTGATTGACCACGAAGCCGGGGGAGTCTGCGGCGACAATCGGATGCTTGCCGATACGCCTCGCAAAACCGACCAGCGACTTCACGACCCCGGGCCCGGTGCGGAGGCCACCGATAACCTCGACCAGCTTCATCAATGGCGGTGGATTGAAAAAATGCAGCCCGGCAACGCGCTGCGGCTGCGCACATCCGGCGGCAACTTCGGTGACCGACAGGGACGATGTATTCGTCGCCAGCACGGCATCGCCAGCCACCCGCTGCTCCAGTTCGCGAAAAAGGGAACGCTTGGCCGCGATGTCCTCGACGATTGCCTCGATCACAATCCCCGCTCTTGCACACTCATCGTAGCTGCTGATCGGTTTCAGGCGGGCGAGAACGTCCTTCTTTGTCTCGGCGGTCATGCGCCCTTTCGACACCAGCCCTTCGAGACCTTTGTCAATCGCTGCGATGGCTTGCGCCACCGCGCCGCTGTTTGAATCGAACAACAAGGTCGTGAGCCCGGCCTGCGCGCACAATTGAGCGATGCCGCGACCCATGGTGCCGGTGCCGAACACCGCGGCGACAAGATCGGGCCGGGAGAGGTCAAACGCCACGCGCTACTGCCCCTCAAACTTGGGTTTTCTTTTTTCCATGAAGGCGCGCATGCCTTCTTTCTGATCGCGCGTGGCGAATTGCAGTTGGAACGCCTTGCGCTCCAGCATCAACGCCGTATCGAGCGGCGCATTGAGCCCGGCGTTGATGATTTCCTTGATCTGCATGATCGATACTGCGGGCATCGCGGCAATATCGCTGGCAATTTCCAGCGCGCGTGACAGCGCCTGACCGGACGGCGCGACTTCGCTGACGACACCCATGCCCAAGGCTTCCGCGGCGGTGAACATTTTTCCCGTCATGATCAGCAACATGGCGCGGTGGCGTCCGACAAGCCGGGCCAGTTTTTGGGTGCCGCCGCCGCCGGGGAGAATGCCGACTTTGACCTCCGGCAGGCCAAGCTTTGCCCCCTCACCCGCAATAATGATGTCCGCACATAATGCCAGCTCAAGCCCGCCGCCGAGCGCAAAGCCCTCTACCGCGGCAATAAGTGGCTTTGGACAGTCCATGAGCGCGCGCCAGTATTTCTGCACATTGCGCGACATGACCTCGACTGGGCCCGCCTCGGCCATCTCGCCGATGTCGGCGCCGGCTGCAAAAGCGACATCCGAACCAGTGACAATGACACAGCGCACGGCGCTGTCGGCGCCGCAACGCGTCACTTCGTCAGCAAGGCGCGTGCGCAGATCCAGATTGAGCGCATTCCGCACCTGCGGGCGGTTGATCTTCAGGACAGTAATGTCGCTGGACGGACGTTCGACGATGAGAGAATCCGGCGCGGCCATGGCGATCGACCCAAAGGAATGACGTCGGGGCTTTACCTAGCAGATCGCGGGGCCGGAAGGCTATTTGCAGCCGGATTGATCACGGCCAGCGCGTCGACGACCCCGGCTCCGATCTCATTGCGCTTGCCCGGAATTCGGGTCGCGGCACGGGTGAGGCTGGCGCGTACCTGGGCGGGCGTGAGGTTTGGTTTCGATGCGAGCAGGAGGGCCGCGACCCCGCTGGCATGGGCAGCTGCGATGGAAGTGCCCGAAGTCACCTGATACTTCCCATCCGGTGCGACAGCGAGAATCTCGACACCGGGCGCCGCCACCGCAACCTGCGGACCCCGGTTGGCCTGCGGCATCAACTTGTCGTCGACATCCGTTGCCGTCACGCCTATGACGCCCGCGTCGGCAGCCGGATAGAGCGGCGGTGACCTTGGACCGGCATTGCCGACGGCGGCAATCAGTACGATGCCACGTGCATTTGCCTTGGCCAGCATCTCACGCAACAGGTCGTCAGGAGGTCCGGCAAAGCTCATATTGATGATGCGTGCGTTCTTGCTCGCAGCCCAATCGACACTCTTGAGAATATTGAATGTGGTGCTTTCCGCACTTTCTCCCGAACCGGAAAAGGCGCGCACCGCGAGCAACTTCACTTTCGGTGCCACACCGGTCAACTTGCTCTGGGCGGCAATTGCTCCGGCCATAGCCGTGCCGTGCGAATGAGCAATGGCCGGCGAGCCGACGACATCATATTCGTCGGCAACCACGCCGGTAAGGTCAGGATGTTTCGTGTCGATTTTTGAATCAATCACCGCGACCAGCACGTCGTCGCCACTGGTGATGCGATGCGCCTCCAGGAGGTGTAGCTTGTTTACGACGTATTGCGCCGGGCTGGCGGTCGCCGGCGGCGACTGAACTGCCGGGGCTTGTGTCTGCGCGCCCACATAGACCATGTTGGCCCAGCCACCCGACACGTCAGGATAACCGCGGAAAATCCGGTTCAGCGTCGTCGGCACTGATTGTGGGCCGTCGATGCGCATGCGGCTGAGCCGGCGACCGGTCAATGCGAACGTCTGTGTCTCCAGTTCGGTCAATTGAAGCGTGGTGGCGAGCGCATTACGCATCTGCGCAGTGGCGCCAGGTCCGAATTCGAGCAGGATTTCATTCCCTATAAATCGCGTCTCACCCTGCGGCGGTATCTTGAAATTGCGCCCGCGCCCCGTGCGCTGTTGCCGCGGCGGCGGCTTCGAAGTCTGCGTTTGGCTCTGGGTCTGGATTTGAGTTGTGATCGCGGGCGGCGTCAGAGCATCCGCCAATAGCCAGCCGATCGGCCCGAGGAAGCACCCGAAGGTCGAGCGGTAGGCTTCGTTGAGCGTGAGCTCTCGGCCCAGTATTACCGTGGCGATCATCGGCGACACGGCCGCGCACCCGACCGAGCCTATGACGAACCAGCCGAGCGGCGTGACCGGCGTCCCACGGTTAATGATCGTCGTTGGTGGCGGGGGATTGTTGGGAAGCGTTGACTGCGCATACGCCGGCGCCAAGGCGCCCGCGACGGTCGCAATCGTAAGCAACACGGCCCTTGCGAGCTTCCCCATGCCTCCCCTCCGAACGGCCGAAAGCATTCTACACGGCCATTGGTCGCGCACCATGCCCGTCGGGTTCAAAGACTGAAGTGAGAAAGTGGCCTAATGCGGCCGTGTCACAACCGCATCAATCAGTTTGCGGCACTCGACGAGGTCATGCAAGACCGCACGCAATTTATGCAAATCCTCGCCGTCCAACCCGCCGGTGACGGCTGGCGAAGGTTGGCGCGACGCTGCCGGCACGGCGTCCTGCAGTTGCTGGACCGACTGATCGATTGCACTGCCGCCGTGGAGCGCACGGTCAGCGGGCTCGATGCGCGGCATGGGTGCGCCCACCATCGGCGGCTCAACCCGCGCCGCGGCATCGTCCTGGCTGTCGCCCAGGTCGCGGCCGATCAACGACGAAAGCCGACCACGAATGCCGCTCTCTTCCTCGAGAAGGCCTTCGACCGACTCGCTCCCTTCGGCGAATTGTTCTTCGGGCTCGACGACGCCATGGGGCGGCTGCGGCGCACCATCCTCCCATACGGCTTGCACGAACTTCGAGCCTTGCTCGCGCAGAATTCGCTGCACACCGCGAATGGTGTAGCCCTCGCCGTAGAGCAGGTGGCGTATGCCGCGCAACAAGTCGATGTCGTCGGGCCGATAATAGCGGCGTCCACCGCCGCGCTTCATCGGCTTGATTTCGTGAAAACGGCTTTCCCAAAAGCGCAGCACATGCTGCGGCAAGTCGAGATCGTCCGCCACTTCACTGATGGTGCGAAAAGCATCCGGCGCCTTGTTGTCCAAAGCGACCTCACCTCTGGTTATTTATCGAACGCGGCTCTACGCGACTGACGCTGTCGGCTCAGCTTGGTTCCGCGGCGCCATTGTTGTTGATGCGCTGCTTGAGAATCGCCGACGGTTTGAACACCATAACGCGTCGCGGCGAGATTGGCACTTCTTTCCCGGTTTTCGGGTTTCGGCCAATCCGTTGGCCCTTTTTACGCACAACAAAAGAGCCAAAAGACGATAATTTCACGGTTTCGCCACGCTCCAGGCAGTCGGTGATTTCCTTAAGCACCAACTCCACCAAAGCTGCCGATTCCGTGCGTGAAAGACCGACTTTTTGATAGACCGCCTCGCACAAGTCGGCCCGCGTCACAGTTTTTCCGGTCATCGCCTGCCCTAGCCCCCGGCGAAGGTATCCCGCTGAATTATCGAGGA
>Ga0310811_10001433_pt1 | contig 30043 bp, 22 predicted proteins | sample YCmetagenome_FD_207642 | JGI IMG/M metagenome (GOLD analysis project Ga0310811, IMG submission 207642) | Soil microbial communities from experimental microcosm in Duke University, North Carolina, United States - YC | ecosystem: Engineered > Artificial ecosystem > Soil microcosm > Unclassified ...
GCATTGCCCGTGATCACGTTGTTCAGGGTATTGCCGGTACCGATGAGGTTACCCGTCCCCGTCAGCACCAGGGTCTCGACATTGGCACCCAGCGTGTAGCTGATCGAGGCCTGCACCGTATCGGTGCCGGCATTAGCCGCTTCCGAGACACTGTCGCCGACACCAATGATGTAGGTATCGTCTCCAGCCCCGCCGGCAAGCACGTTGGCCGCCGCGTTCTGGCTGCCGTCGAGCACATTGTTCAGCGCGTTGCCGGTGCCGTTGATCGCCGCCGCCCCCGTCAAGGTCAGGTTCTCGACATTGGCACCCAGCGTATAGGTCACCGACGAGAGCACCACGTCGGTGCCCTCCCCGGCATTCTCCGTCACCACGTCGCCGGTGTTCTCGACGACATAGGTGTCGTCACCCTTGCCGCCGACCAGCGTGTCGGCGCCGGCACCGCCATCCAGCGTGTCGTTGCCGTCGCCACCCGTCAGCACATTCGCATTGCCGTCACCCGTCAGGGTGTCGTTGAACGACGTACCCGTCAAATTGGCAATCGAGTAGTACGTATCCCCCGCTGCATCTCCGGTATTGCCGGTTGAGTCCACTAGATTCGCTGTTACCCCTGTTGTGGCAGTAGCATATGACGCCGTATCTGACCCAGGCTTCGTTCCTGAAAGAGCGCCGGATCCCAACCCGTATAGCGCATCAGCTCCTGCACCACCAATGAGCACGTTATTGCCGGCATTACCCATCAAAATGTCGTTGCCAGAAGTGCCAATCAGATTGCTGATGAACGCAAAATTATCTGCCTTCGACGTACCGACATTGTCGAGAAGCCTTTCAAGATTAATAGTAATTGGTGCAGATGCATTTTGATACGAAGCCGTCGTATCTTCCGCACCATCGAACACGGATACCGCCGTCGCAATCGTGCCATGGGTATTTTCGGCAATCGCTACCACGACCTGCCCACGGGTCATGGTCTGATTGGTGAGTTGCGTCAGATAATAGCTTTCTGTGGCCGCCGACGGCTGGTCACCAAAGAGATGCCGATAGACCAAGGCGACAAAAACGTCATTGCTGATACTGGAGCCATAGGTCGTGCTGAAAGCCGCCGAGCTTGCAAGATCGGTCGCCAACTGAACCCGGTTGAACGTCCCATTCACATTCTTCGTGCTGTCAACCTGGATATAGGTGCCGAGAAGTTCTTTCTCGCTCTCTGTCATATCGCGATTGAGCACGGCCCCGTAGATGAGCGCGGCTTCCTGCTCGTATTGCTTCTCCGTATTGGTATCGATGACAACATGACCTGTCGTCGTGCCGTTATTCCAGGTCCAGTTATCGACGCCGTTCGCGTCGACGACATGGATGCCATTGTACTTCGCCGTGCCGGAGACAGTTTCCACCCATTCATAGCTGCCATTGGCCTGGTCGAAGGTGTAATAGCTGTCTGTCGTCGTTCCGTTGACGACCGAGGTCTCCAGCCCGTAATTGCTCGTGACGATCTGGCTCGCTTGCGCGCCGGTGGTGTTATTGTAGTTGGTCAGGGTGTCGACGGAACTTCCATCGGAGCCGATGACGATCTTATCAATCCGGTCGGTGACACCGTTGCCATCGGCATCGTAGGTCTTGGTGATGGTCCGGCCGTCAGCCGAGGTCGAAATGACCTCCTTCGACTTCAGGGCCGCCGGGCCGTAGGTATAGGCGGTCGTCTCGGTCTTGCTGCCATCCGCATTGAGAACCGTCACATCGGACATATTCTCGTCAGTGACGCCGTCGCCGTTTATGTCGTAGGTAGCGTTGACCACCAGTCCGTTGGCACTGGTGACCGTCGTCGCGGTGCCGGGTGCAGTCCCGTTTCCATCGAAATACTGAACCGTTTCCGTCGTCCCGCCGGCCGTATTCAGGACGGTCGTTGTCGTGGTCTGGTAGCTCTTGGCGTTGAACGCACCTGAGGAGACGACCGTATCGGTCGTACTGCCATCGGCCTTGTGGACAATTGTCTCGGTAAGTTCGAAATTGCCGCTGCCATCCTGATCCTTTTGGATCGTCGTGGTGCGGCCATCCCAACTGGTCGAGACCGTATCCTGGTAGATCAGGGCACCGGTGGCGGCGCTGGTCTGGATATAGGTTTCGCTCGTGCTGCCATCGACCGCCTTGGTAAAGCTGTCGCTGATCTCCGCCCGCCCGTCCCCGTTGAGATCGAGCTGCTGCGTTTTCACGAGGCCGTTGGCACTGACATGGCTGGTATAGATGTCCGTCCCGAGCACATTATTGACGGCCGACTTCTCCGTCTCGCTGCCATCGAGGTTGAAGATGGTGTCGTCGGTTTCCGTTATCGAGGCGCTATTCTTCTTGCCCGTCAGGCTCATCGTCGTCTTGGAATGCAGACCGCTATTGTCGCTGACGGTCACGACCGAATCGTTGACATCCGAGGTCTCGGTAAAGGTCCGCGTCTGGGTGCCGTCAGCATTGAGCGTGGTGACATCGCTCCAGGTCTCGACCACGGCGCCGGATGTGGAGACACCCTGCTTGATGATCGAGAGCCCGGTCGGCGTCGTCGTTGTCACGATCGAACCAAGAGAAGCACCCGCGCTGGTGTAGAAGGTATCCGTCTCCTTGGTACTGCCATTTGTCTGCAGCTGCTTGACATCGGTTTCCACCGTGACGCCGCCAAGGACCTTGGTGACGGTAATGGTCTTCCGGTCGGCACTGGTCACCGTTGTCGTGACGCCGCGGGTCGAGCCGTCGGCATTCTTGTCCGTCACCGTCTCGGTGACGCTGCCATCGTTGTTAAGGACCGTCACATCCGTCGTGGTAAGATCGAAATCGCCGTCACCGTCCTGATCGTTGCTGACGGTGGTCGAAAGGCCGTTTCCGCTGACGGTCGTCACCGTCTGGCCGAACATACCCGCCTGGGTGCTATCGGTGACGGTTTCCGTCTTGCTGCCATCGGCATTGAGGAGGGTCACATCCGTCTCGGCGACATCCACGACGCCGTCACCGTTGCGGTCGATGGCGACGGTCTTCGAGAGACCGTTGGCGGATGTGGTCGTCGTTGTGGTGTTAAGCGTAGCACCACCCTGACTCAGATTGGTCACAGTGTCGACGATGCTGCCATCGTCCTTGACGACCCGTTCTTCCGTCTGATGGAGCGCCACCGAGCCGTAACTCTGCGTGTCCGTCTTGATGTCCCGGCCATGGGCATCCGTATCGATCTCCGTGACCGTGCGAGTATTGGTCGCGTCATTGGAATTATGCGCATCCCGCTCCGTCACGACCTCGGATGTGCCGCCGTCCGCCGCCAGGGTCGTCACATCCGTCGTTTTGAGATCGTTGACATTATCGCCATCGATATCACGCGTTGTTGTCACAGAGAGACCAGTCGCGCTGGTGGTGACAACCATCTGGTCACGGATGCTGCCATCGGCATTCTTGTCGGTAACAGTCTTGATCGTCTCGCCCTTGTCATCGAAGGAAGTGTCGGAAGTCGTAACAAGATCGAAAATCCCGTCGCCATCCTGATCTGTCTCGACTTTCTTGGAGAGCCCGTTGCCGCTGGTGCTGGTGACGGTCTGGTTGGTCGTCTCACCGCTATTGGTCAGCGTCTCCGTGCGGCTGCCATCAGCATTGACGGCGACCACATCATATTGCGTCTGGTCGATCAGGCCATCCGCGTTACGGTCCACCTGGGTTTCGTGGAAGAGCCCATTGCCGCTGGTCGTGGTAACGACCCGGGAATAGGTCGTCCCATCAGGATTGTAATCCGTCCTAGTATCGACAACTGTCCCATTCAACTGCGTCACGACGGTTTCGATCTCGTTGACGATGCCGTCGCCGTTCAGGTCGCGCTGAATGACGATATTCCGCCGATCGGCACTGGTGGTCGTCACGGCGCTATCCAGGAGCTGACCGCTTGCGGCCGTGTCACGAACCGTCTCGACCTGGCTGCTATCGGCATTGAGGACGGTCACATCGGACCTCGCCCGATCATACGTACCATCACCGGTATGATCGCTCTGCGTCGTCACGCTGAGGCCATTGGCGCTAGTGATCGTCACGGTCCGGTCGATCAGGCTGACATTGGCGCTGGTATCGCTGACCGTCTCGGTGGAGCTGCCATCGGCGTTGATGACGGTTGCATCGGTTGTGACCACATCGAAGACGCCAGTACCTGTATGATCCGTTTGCGTCGTCTTGGTCAAGCCATCAGCACTCGTGGTGACGACCGTCTGTCCGTTCTTGGAAGCATCCGCATTGAGATAGGTGGTCGTATCGGTGCTCACCCCGCTAATGAGCGCGATGACCTCCGTCTGGTCCCAATGACCATCGCCATTGCTGTCGGTCTGGATATTACGCGACCTTCCATCGGCACCTTGCCAATTCGACACATTGGACAACAGGGTGGTGCCGTTCTGGGCGGTGACAGTTACTACCTCCGTCTTGCCAGTGGAATCCGTCGTCGTCTTATCCTGCTTGGTGCGATCAATATTGCCGTCGCCGTCGAGGTCGGTTTCCGTCTTGGTTGACAGGCCATCGGCACTGATTGTCGTGACCGTCTTGCCGCGCAGGCCGCCGTCGAGGTTTGTGTCGGTTTCAGTGGTAACGGTACTGGTGCCCACCGCCACGTTGAATGTCTCAATGATGTCAAAGCTGCCGTTGCCATCCAGATCCTTCTTGATGGTCCGGTTCTGGCTGGTGCTGTCCGTCGTTATAACGGTCTGATCAAGCAGGGTCGTTCCATTGCCACCAAGATCGGATATCGTTTCCGTTCTATTTGAACCTGGCGTGGAATCAATATCGGTCTCGTCTGTGGTTTTGCGATCATTGACGCCATTGCCGTCGACATCGGTCGAGACCGTTCGCGTATTGGCCGTGATTGTCCCTGTCACCTGGACGGTTGTCGTCGTTGTGGTACTCTGTTTTGTGGATCCGTCGGCATTCTTATCCGTGATAACGACCGATGTCGAGCCGCCACCATTGTCGTCGCGCGTCTCGGTTTCGGTGGTATAGCCGCCGCCCAGCTGATCACGGTTGATGGTGATATGCTTCCCGTCGGCACTGGTCATGGTCACCGCGCTGTCGATCAGGATGCCGCCGCCATTCTTCTCGGTGAGTGTCTCGGTGCGGACGCCATTGGCGGGATTGATGGCGGTTATATCGCTCAGCACCTTATCGACCACCCCGTCGCCATTGAGATCGAAGGTTGTCGTCTTGCTGAGACCGTCCGCGCTGGTCGTGGTGATGGTTTCATTGGCCAACGACCCATCGGCATTGCGCGCCTTATTGTCGATTACCGTGCCGCTGGCATTAGTTGTCTTTGTCTGATCGACAGCATAGCCATTGGCATCAACGGCGAAGGAGACCGTAGCCACGGTACGCGTGTATACAACCTCTGTTGTTGGACCCTTCACAGTGAAGGTGGTCTGGCCGTCAATGACGGAGCCATCCGGCAGAGTGATCTTCGTGGAATCCGGCGTGAGATCGATCGACTGGATGCCGAGTTCTGCCAGCGTCTTCATCGTCGTAGTGCCATCAGCATTTGTGACGAGCACTTTGAAAGATCCGAACTGCGCATCGCCGGCATCGAGCTTGCCGTCATGATTGGTATCAAAAACGTCCTTCAGCGCCTGCATGTCGCTATCGGCTGATGGATCCCAATCGGTAAAAACGAATTCCTTGGGCTGGGTGATCTTGTTGTCACCGTCGATGTCAAACACCAGCACACCGTTGCCAACACCGGCCCAGGCTGTGCGTTGCTGATAGCCATCGCCGTTATAGTCGATGAACTGGTTGGATTGGCTCTTCTGCGTTAGATTGATTCCATTGCCGGTGAGATCAAGGACAATTGGCGCTCCGTGGTTTGTACCTGCCTGCTTTCCGCTCGGCCCGCCATCGTTGTCGCCACCGTTGCTACCATCACTTCCACTGTGATCTCGGCCCGGATCGTCTCTTGCGTCGCTATAGTGGTCGTTACCCTTATTAGCACTTGAACCGCTTACTGCGCCCCCGGGGCTATTATGCGTTCCGCCAGGACCGATTCCATTGCCGCCTCCGTATCTGGTATCGTCCCCTGGGGCCGAACTAATTGGCGCTATATCTCTTAGCGGATCGGTACTAAGCATAACGCTTGCGCCGAAGCCAGGCTTGTAGGCCGTCGTACCATTTGGTTTTGGCCCCAGTAGATCTCCATATCCTCCGCGTTCGCCCAATCCGCGAGGATCGGTCACATCCGTTCCACCCGGATTGTCAGCGGTCGCTCCGGGATGATCAAATCCGTCCCTTCCTGTACCTAGGCCATCATGAGATATCGGTCCGACTGGATTTAATCCGGCTTCTACTAACCTATTGTTATAGTCCACCTCCGCCTTTTCGAAGGCATCTAGGTCCTTTTTTTCAAGTGCCTTGTTCATATCGTCAACGTCATAGCCCATATGTCGGCTTAGATCGTTCAGTGCATTTAAATCTCTGGTGCCCACCCAGCCCACAAACCCACCGGGGCCGCCAAAGAAATTTCCAACAGTCGAAATATTGTTTACACGATTAGCATAGTTGGAGATGGCGTCTTCAAGAGCTCTCTGTTTTTGATCAACGTCAGTAATAGAATTGATCTGTGCCCGTTCTTCGGGGCTCAACACGCCGGCGGTCTTTGTCTTTACAGGATCAGTTCGAAGTTGGGGGTCATTGCCTGGTCCCATGGTGCATTCTCCAAAGAATCTTATGTTGGCAAAAAAGGGATTCAACGAGCCTTATTTACAGCTTTCTCTAGGTCATCGGCCGGCAGTACGATTGGCCGACCTAACTCTTAATATTTCAAAATGTACGATCGCTATGATTGGTACGAATAACGCATAGAGTAACCACCCGACCTTGTTATAGCCTTTGCAAGCCGCTGCTCGCGAGGTCAGGACAGCGATCCAGACAAGTAGGATCGATATGGCAATGTCTGGCCCGGTTAGGCGTGAGCCAGTCAAGAACATGATGAGAGCGTACATACAAATAGATCCTGTGTCAGAGTGACTCGTGCTTTAAGGTTGCGCCCGCATGGATATCGGTATCATCATCGCTCCCGCATACTTTCATCCAAGTGCCGCACCAATGGTGACAACAAATAGCCGATCATGCGCCGACGGCCGGTCTGGATTTCAGCCTGCACCTGCATGCCAGCGCCGAGTTTCGTCGGACCAGATTCTGTTATGATTGTGCCCGAATTTAGCACGATATGCGCGACATAGACAGGTGCATTGGCCTGCTCATCACCCACGCTATCGTTGTCACCTACTGTGCTCGATTTGCTATTCTTCTTTGCCTCATTATTCTGCACGGCATCTCTAGTGACATCGAGCACCGTCCCATCAATCAGTCCGTAGCGCGTGAAGTTGAAGGTCTCGACCTTCACCCGAACGGCCTGGCCGGCATGGACGAAACCGACATCCTTGTTCTGCACCATCGCTTCGACGATAAGATTCGGTTGATCCGGCACCACTGAAAGCAACGGCTCTGCCGGCGTCACGACGCCGCCGATTGTGTGCACCGCAATCTGCTGCACGGTGCCGTCGATCGGCGCGGTCAGCGTTGACTGCCTCACCCGCACTTCGGCCTTGGCGAGCTCCGCCTGCAGCTCACTCATCTGCGCCTTGACCTTGTCGAGGTCCTGCAGCGTGTTGACCTGATATTCGGCAACGGTCGCTGATCGCTGCTGCCTCAACGCCTGGGATGCCGGCAAAGCTGCCTGCTTTGCCTGTGCCTCAACCGATAATTCATGGGTCTGCTCAATGAGCTGCTGATTGGCCTCATACCAGGCGAGCTTGTTGCCAACCTCGCTATCCTTGAGCTCGCGGCGGATTTGCTCTTGTCCTTCCACCATGGGAAGAGAGGCTTGCAGCTTCTCGATGGTCGCCTGTGCCTGCGATGCTTCCGCCTGTTTGGCGGCGATCTGCTGGTCAATATCGGCGAGCTTGGCGCCCTGCTGTTCCTGCTGCGCAATCATCGCGGTCTGCGCCAGGGCCAGATCAGCGGCGCTGGTCTCGCTGGGCGGATCGACGAGCGCCGGTTGCTGACTGGCTGGCTGCGAGAACTGGTTGGCGAGGCCCCGCAATTTCGCAAGGTTCAAATGCGCCTGCAAGAGCTCGCGGGCGAAGGGGTCGCGATCGTAGGCGCTGACCAAGCGTCGCGCCTTCGGCCCCTGCCGGTGTGCGCGACGGACGATGTCATCTGCATCGACACGCTGTGAGTCCGCGCGTTCGCGCGCCAAAACATCGCGGCTGATGGCGAAACCGTGATAGCGGAAGGGCAAGGTGAGCACGCTGAAGACCTGCGCTTGCTGCGCGGCCGCAGCCGATCGCCCAACGTCAGAGTAAAGTTGCCCCTGGGCCGACATGACCCGCCCCCAACAAAGCCAAGCCAAAAGCCCCGTTGTGTGTGGCAGACCGGGTGGGGCACCGGCAGTCTGCTTGACGGCAAATCGCTAGGAGGGTCTCGCAGATAGGCGACAGAGAACTTCTATCATTTGCTGTAAGATACCTGACACAACTGTGGGATCCGGGCGACCGGCACAAAACCTCACGATTGCGTGAGCAGCAGCTTACCAAACCCTAACGCGGAATAAAGTACTAAATATGACTAACGAGCCGATTTTTCGCAGCCTATAGCCTCTTATCATTTCATAATTTTATCAAATAGTTACCTAAAAATAACCCAAAAGGAATGACGACAACCACATATCGGCTCCAGAAATTCTTCCGCTCGCAATTTGGGTACTTAATCAGCGGTTGGGTAGAAAATCGGCTTGCCGTCAAGCTTTGGGGCACAATTGCGTGAATCCAGATTATTATATAAACTCGACTATTAAGATTAATTGCGCCAGCGCGGTGGGCAGGCCGATCTACCGGGCTGGATGCAGATATTGAGAAGGGAGCTGAAAGATCGCGCTCAATCAGGTGAGCAAGCGTGTGGTGAGCCGCTTGCCTCGAACGATATTGCACCGCTCGTGCGATGTCCTCACGTCACATGGAGAGCCGAGGGATCGCTCAGGCGAGATTTCCCGCTAGCGCGGAGACTGCCCGGCCCCATCCATCGGGCATCAGCAGACAATTCCGTATATCGAGAGAATCAGCACTCTAGCTGAGCGGACGAATTCGCGTCCGCTCGCTTCCTATACGCTTCCTGCTGCAGCGAGAAGCGACGGAGAATATCGGCTAAGTCATTGAAAAGAATGGCGCACCCGATACGATTCGAACGTACGACCTTTGCCTTCGGAGGGGGGGGCTGCCGATGCGTTGTCAAAGAAGCTTTGCCGAATTTCTTTCCTGAGACGACAGCGCAGCGGGCGGTGATTTTGGAGATATTCCGCATTCAAGCGTTGCAGCGCTTCTAAGTGCCACTACCTCACTTCTCCGTAGCCCATGCGACGCTCGACTAGAATTTTGAACGCACAGAATGCGCTTCAAGATCATCAGCTCGTTGAACTGGCCGAACTCTCACTTCACGTTCTGCATGTCAGCACAATTTCTCCAGCTTCGGCCACAAGGTGGTTTGCACATGAATGAGAAAGATCCTGGCGAACGGACGTCAACCGAAGAATTTGGCCTTCCGAAAGATAAAGAACGCGCCAACATAATCCGCGTCAAACTCGTACCTGTGTTTCAGCACCGAAGTGGCACGCCGACCAGAACAGCCCTAATACCTTGAATCGACCTGCATCATCGGCAGGATATCGGGGTCCCGATCGGCGCCGATCGGGACCCCGCCTAGAACGGTTTTTTCGCTTGCCGATCAATATATTCGGATGCGCTTGGGTTGGGGTCCCACTTCGGCTCTGGCGCACAACTTGGCAGGAAAGCTGACTTAGGATCGACTCACACGGGGAGAATAACAGTCTCATTCCGCTGCTTGATTCCGACAATTTCCGGCTTTTGCCGGGAAGCGTCCGTACCTGACCCTAACGACTGACCGGTCATCGCAAGATGAAGCCGGAGACGATTGCCGTGTGTCAGTTGAATTCTCAATTTGTCGTTTCAGACCTAGTTGCCTTCGTTTGCAAAATGCGCCATTCCCTATCATAATTTAACACTCGGGGTAGAGAAATGGAATTTTCAACCGAGACTTATCTCGAAGGCCTCGCGAAACTTTGGGGAATTTCTGACAAAAAAATCTCAGGCTATTGGAATGATCTTTTAGAGGATACCGAATTCCTCAACGAGATTAACCGTAACATAGTGAAGGTTCCGGCATTCGGTGGGAAACAATTCTCACATCCGGGCGAAATGCGAGTCTATCGTTGCTTGGTCTATCTTGCGACCCGCGCATTCCGACCCAGGACATTTGTTGAAACGGGTGTTCAGAATGGCATGAGCAGCGCATTCATCCTGCTCGGAATGCATCACAACGAGCACGGCCACCTCTACTCGATTGACCTGCCGCCTTTGGACAATAGGATTTTGGAACAGGGGACAAATCCACTCCCGCCTGAGAAGTCGCCAGGCTGGATTATTCCCAAGTATCTCAGAGAGAGGCACAGTTTGCATCTTGGGGCAGCGGAAGAGTTGTTGCCGCGAATTCTGTTTTTAAATCAGGATGTCGACGTCTTTCTGCACGATAGCGACCACAGCTATACCCACATCATGTTCGAGGTCTGCCTTGCCTGGCGATATCTAGTTCCGGGCGGTTTGGTCATGGTCGACAACATTGAGCAGAATGACGCATTTTCCGACTTTGTGGCGGCAACTGGCGGCCCATCTATGGTCGTCTCGACCTTCAAGGGCGAAGACCGCACTTGGCAACACGGCCTCACCATGAAGGCGCTCTCCTGAGATGAGCCCGCAGCCAATTTCGTCGCTGGCGCTGATCATCCCCGCCTACAATGAAGCTGAGGGGCTTCCAGAGCTGTTCGCGGCTCTTGAAAAGGTGCGGAGCGCCCTCTCGCATATGAGCCTGCGAGTCCTCATTGTCGACGATCATTCCGATGACGCGACCCCCGCGTTGTTATCTGCGGCAGCAAATGAGCGGGACTGGCTGGACTTCATTCGGCTGTCACGTCGCAGTGGGTCGCACGTCGCAATCATCGCCGGCCTTTCTCGCTGTTCAGAGGATTTCGCGGCCTTCGTGGCCGCGGACCTGCAGGACCCGCCCGAACTGCTCGGCGAAATGTTGGACAAGGCGCGGCAGGGCAATGACGTCGTTTGGGCGGTGAGGGCCAACACGGATGGCCAAGGCTGGCTCGAGATGCTGACGTCTCGCCTTTTTCACAGGCTAATGCGGGTCATTTCAGATGTCGGCCAGCTGCCATTTCAAGCGAGCTTCGCACTTCTGACGAAGCGAGCCTATACGGGTCTGGTCCGCAATGCCGGCGCCAGGGCGAGCTTGATCGTGGAAATCCCTGCCCTCGGCTTTGGCGTGGCGACCGTTCCCTTTGTCCGCCGCGATCGAGTCGCCGGCCGATCGAAATGGAACGTCAGTCGAAAGCTCGCAGCATTCGCAGATGCCACCGTTGCGTCGAGCTCGATGCCACTCCGGGCAATGACCTATCTCGGGCTGGTTACTAGCACCGTGGGCTTCCTCTATGCCGCCTTTCTTGTCCTTCGCTATTTTCGTGGCGACGTCGACATTCAGGGATGGACGTCGATCATGGTCGCGGTTCTGGTTATCGGCGGTCTGCAGATGCTGATGCTCGGCGTTCTGGGGCAGTATCTTTGGCGTACGAATGAGAACGCCCGGGGCCGAGCCCTCTTCATCGTTGAAAAGGCCAACGAGCGGTAGCGCACCGCTTGGATCGGCGTCGCCCCCGCCGCCGGTTTATTATCAGCCGGCCCCGGTGGTCTATGGTGCGCCGTCGCTCAACGTTGTGATCCCGCTGCGCTTCCATTAAGCGCAGGGCATTCAGAAAGAAGCCGCCCCGGTTCTGCCGAGCCGTTCCAATTAGGTGTTGCTGTAGGAACACAATAAGAACGGCGGCAACTTATGGCTGTGATTAGGCATGCAATAAGGGCTCTGAATCAGATTTGGTGCAGGCGCGTTGATATTGGTGAATTTGACCACGAGAGGTGTTCACCATGCATCAACAGGCGTTCCATGACGCGCTTGCCCCTACGGGATTGTTGATCGACCATGTCGAGCTCGCGGGCGACCAGATCCGGATTACCGGGCGGTCCCGCTTCTCCGGCTCAATCTGCCCGAGGTGTGGGCGCCGATCGACGCACATCCATAGCCATTACCGACGAACATTGGCGGATTTGCCGTCCCACGGACGGTCCGTCCGGATCAACCTGTTGGCCCGCCGGTTCCGTTGCGTAGCTCCGGATTGTCCGAAGCGGGTCTTCACCGAACGTTTTTCCGAAGCACTGGCGCCTGCCTTCGCGCGTCGAACGGCATGCCCGGAACGGATCGTCCACCATCTGGGGCTGGCATTGGGCGGGCGGCAAGTAGCCAGTCTCGCGCGTCGCCTCCTGGTGCCGGTCAGCAAGGATATCGTCCTGAAGCGATTGGCCCCTTATCGCACCGAGTTCTTGGCTTCTAGAACCGGTAAACGGCATAGGTGTCCGAATCGTAGATCTGCTGCAACGGAATATCCATGGGATGGGGAGCAATCTTGTGTACGAGCAGATGTGTCCATCCATAATGCTTCGCGGCGGCCGCTATTGACGGCTGCCAGTATTGCATTTGCAGCAGTTCCTGCGCCGCCAGCCTTTCTTGCGTATCGGGCATGTACAGATAATCATAGGCCGGGGTCGACAGGAAGCACTGATGGCCGAAAATGGCGGACAGGGGTGATAGCAAGTTCGGCACCCAGCTCGCAGAGTTGCTCAAATCATTCGTCACGAGCAGTGTGCCGTTGACCGGGATCGTCTGAAGCGCCTGGGCGATATCGCGATTGTCCATCACCGAGCTTCCGTGTTTGATCTGTATGACAGCATCGATTGCCATGAGCGGAAAGCGCAAAGATTGCGTGCCTATGGCAACAACGAAGGCGAATGCTACAACCATGCGCGTGCGTCGGCCCACATGGGGCCAACTATCCGCAACCAGCAGGCCGGCGAGTAGCGCGATACCGGTAGTGGCGGGCTGAGCGACCGTCACCCACATAAAATTAGTCTCGCCGGTCCCAACTTGAACTAACGCGGTTACGAAAACAAGAACCGTCGGCGCGAGTGCCATGGCGAGGGCCAGTAGCGTGCGGCGCCGCAAATGCCTGCCGCGGGTGATAAGCAGGCCGATCACCGCCGGGGTAAACAGGATGGCAGCGGATGTGAAGTTCGCCAGCACGTAGGCAGTGGCGCGTTCATTGCCGAACCAAGAGAACGTGATCCGCCAAGTTGTATCGGCGAAGTTCTCGATATGTATGACAACGAGGCCGATGGCGAACGCCACGACGGTCGGCCAGGATTTTTGGATGGCCAATAATACGGCCTCTTTCGGCGACTTTCTCCATGGCTTTTCGGCGCCAAACTCGATCAAGGCAATTGTGCCTATCCAGGTACAGAAGCTGACAAAAAACACAGCCTTCACGATAGGAGTCAAACCGACGATCACGGCCAGAAGAATTTTGGCCCAAATCTCCGAGCGACACAGTACGAGATAGACCAGGAACAAGGCGAACAAGATGCCCGCCTGGGTAAGTTCATGATTGAGGACCAGTGAAAGCGGCAACGCCTTCTGATGGTCGCTGAAGAGAAGCAGCTTAATCGATTTGTAGATGCCTTTCGCGAATTGCGGCACATCTTGGAGGAACGTGCCGAGATAGAGCAGGATCATGATTGCGATCCGGAGCCATCCGTTGACGACCGTGCGTGCGATCAGCCAGCAAAGCGCAATAATGCCGCCGGTAATGGTCGCCAATGCCAGAAGAAGATAGGAGGTATGCGGCGCCAGATCGGTGAGGCGCGTGATCACTACTGCCGCGACCACCATTGCATATTCGTACGGGGGAGACTGGCCGATATAGTTCAGGGAGGCCGGCGGGAACTGATTGCCCGCGATCAGGCTCCGAACCATCGATAAATGATAGGGGTTGTCGACTTGATAAAAAACGGCGGGGAAGGAGCCACTACCCATACGGAAGCTGTAGACGAGCGGCAGGGATATCAGCATCAGTGCCGTGCCAATGGCTGCCATCCGTAATGCTGTCGAGCTAGAGCTTGGTGTCTCTATCCTGTGTTCCATCGGGTCCGACCGCAGGAGCCTGACAAGACAGATAACGATACCGAGGGCCAGATAAATGGTGATGGTCAGTTCCGGCGATTGTCCCAACGCTTCGGCGATGGTCGCTACACATCCCATTGCAACCAAACCGACAGCCGCGGTGCTGACGAAGAGGGGAAAATCCCGATATACCTGCCGTGGGCCGATAACAGCAATGACCGGACAACTCATTGCGCAGAGAAGCAGACCTGCTTTGATGCCGCTGGCCAGCGGGCTTCCCGCTAGATATAAGACTGCGACAACCATAAAAATAAGAAACAGCGGCCAAGTCAGCAGGGGAACGCGACGGGTCACAGTGATCGGTTTCATCGGGTCGTACAATCTCAGGTCGAAGGATGTCTCAGCTAGGACCGCATTTATAGCCCGCACCGATGGATAATCAAAATAATCTAAGTTTCGCGGGCGAGCATCCAAATATTGAGTACCGGCCGGTCAAACTGCATGGACCTGATATCCCCAAGATCGCCTGTTTTAGCGCCCGTAACATGCCATCCGATGGACAATCCGCCCCGCTGTCCGTCGCTTCTTGCTGGACAAAGTTTAGACGTTATGAACCCGCCGGAGAAAGATAGCGGGCGCGTCGTGATCGTCTGGACGAATAACAAAAGCAGCGGCCACAGCGGACATTGGCCGAAGATGATCATCGTCCCGGGAATTTCCCTGATGTAGTTGGTGCTCGTCTGCTCCCGCCGGCGGGACCTTCTTTTCCGCATTCTCTGATTATCTCGGGTTTGCGCGTGTCGTGGCGGCTCGGATGCCTGATCGGTCGCCGGGATGTGCTCTATCATCACGACGCTGATCCTGGGATGGGTCGTTGCGACCGCACAACCTGAACTATCGCGCCGCCCGCCCTTGACCGCGGCGCCCATTCCACGACAATGAACGGCACAGTCGCCAACAGGAAGTTGCTCGGCCAGCTGACCGACCCCGATATGGGTTCCTGCCGCCTGCTGAGCTTGCCGAAGAGCTGGAACCATCTGTTGGCAGACCATGTCTTCGTTTTTCGGGTATTGGCCCTGGGTCCCCAGGAGATTGCCGTCAGCACCAACTGGCTAATGCACAAGGATGCCGTGGAAGGGTTCGATTACGACTTCGATCGCGCGGCCAAGGTCTGGGCGACAACCAACGAGCAGGACCGCAAATTAACCAAAGACAACCAGCCCGGGTTCAATTCCAAGACCTCTGGGCCTGGCCGCTATCCGCCGATACCGAATTCGGGGCGCGCAATTTCATTGACTGGTATTGCGATGAATGAGCCGTGAACGCAGCTTCACCGTGGCGGCTCAATAGCGAGTCAATATGGGGACGTTGGGCCACACACACAACGATCGCCGTCCAACCTCCTGCCTTTCCCGGGACGAACCACGTTCTCATGGTTGATTGGCGGCCGGTCATGGCTTAGAGATCGCTGGGCGCGAATGGCGCCCGCGGAACCAGGATACACCGGCTGCGCGATCCACGGGCCGTTTTCGCATCGGGATACCCAGACATCATGACAGGCAGACGTCGCCACTATCTCTTGATTGCGCAGATATTGATTTCGGTGGCGCTGCTGGGCTTGCTCATTCACTTCGCTCAGCCGGAGAAGCTTTGGGCAGCCCTCGAGAACATATCGCCGACGGCCATGGCGCTGGCTTCCGCCGCCATGATCGCCTGCAATGTCACTGCGGCCTTTCGCCAGTCCGTCATCCTCCGCTCGCTGGGCATTGACGTTTCACTCCGACGCATGATCGTGCTCAATTGGATGGGGTTGTTCGCCAACAATTTTTTGCCGAGCTCCGTTGGCGGCGACGCCGCCATCGCCGCTTTTTTGCAGAGACGCCACCAGCGTCTTGGCACCATCGTCACGGGATTGTTGATCAATCGCATTTCCGGGCTGGTGGCGCTTCTGATCATGTTGCTCGTGCTGTTGCTCGTGGTCGATATCGGGCCTTTGCAATCGCTCGTCAATCGACTGATTCTCTGGTCGATTGGCCTGCTGGCTCTTGGCATTGCGGGCATCGGCCTGCTTTTCCTGCTCCACCGAACCGGTAACCAGTTGTCACGCTTGATCGTCGTGATCTTCGCCAAACTGCAGCTTGTCGGCACCGCAGCACAAAGCCTCAGCCAGCATTTCTGCCTCATCTTCATCTCATCCGTTGTCACCATGGCGCTGATGGTCACGGCCGTCGGCGTTCTCGGCCTCTCGCAGTATCCGCCCGCGAGCTTCTGGAGCACGATCACCATCTTCCTCATGCTGCAACTGGTGCAATTGGTCCCGATTAGCTTCAACGGTATCGGGATGGCAGAATCGCTCATCACCTATTGCCTGGCTCAGGTGGGATGGCCGCTTCAAGACGCCGTTCTCTTCGGCTTAGTGGTCCGCGCTGTCATGATCGTCGTCTCCTTGCCCGGCGCGCTTGCCTTCCTGTTTCTGCCCGCTGACATGGTGAAGCAGCCTAAATAGAAGTGTCTAAGACGCTTATGAAGGATTGGCTGCGATAGGGCTGCCCCATCGGCAGCTGGTGATCAAAGCTGAGGGTAAAGGGCTCTATGAAGTGTTTACCCAAGTCTGCAATGGAATTACTTGAAGCTCGTGCCAAAGAAGAAAGATTTCACGCCCCATTTTGACCCTCTCTTATGGCCCAGAACTGATTGAATACCAGCAGATGCCGCCGCTCGTTTTTGGGACCACGAGCTCCTTCTCATTCATCGCGAAGTCGGCTTGTCACACTATCTCTTGTTGAACCGGCGGCCATTTCTCATCTGCGATCCCATCGACAATAAACAATGGCGGACCGACTAAGGCAGGTGTAGCCGTTATTGCAATATTGGTGATCGGACGGGGAAGCAGGCCGAAGGGGCAATCGAAAGGTCGACGGAGCATTGGCGACGGGAACTCACTGCATTGCATCGGTGAGATAGGCAATGCCTGCGACCCTCTATGGCATCAAGAACTGCAACACGATGAAGGAGGCGCGCAGCAAGCTGGAGGCCCATGGCATCGCCCACGACTTTTATGATTACAAGGCCGCCAGCATTGATCAAGCGCATCTCAAGGTCTGGGTCAAGGAGCTGAGGTGGGAGGCGGTCCTGAATCGTGCGGGCACCACCCTCCGCTTGCTGCCGGAGGCGGACAAGCAGAAGCCCATTGCAGAAAAGGAGGTCGCCCTGATGCAGGCGCAGCCATCGATGATCAAGCGGCCGATCGTGGACTTCGGCAAGACTCGCCTCGCCGGATTCAAATCGGACGCTTATGCCAAGACGTTCGCCGACTCGGCTTCCCGATGGGCCAGTATGCGACTTTCCCCGACGCGACGGCCGACCAGCTTTTCGACTCATGAGAAGTTTCAATTTACGGGCTCGGGGCGGGATGCTATGCGATAGCCGGGATATCTGGGATTATCGGGATACTTTGGGTGTAATGTGCTGATCTTGCAGCGCATTTTCGTTCGGTGAGGGCGCTTGATGATCGCGGTTAATCTTGACGGCGGGCCGAGGGGTCCGAACCCCGATCGCCAGTGCACGTAAAAAGGATCATGGCATGACCAATCCGGCCCAAACACCGTTGATGCCGATCGCGCTGCCGCAGCTGGGCGACGCTGAGATCGCGGCTGTCGCGCGCGTGCTGCAATCAGGCTGGGTTACCCAGGGACCCGAAGTGGCGGCATTTGAGAGCGAGTTCGCGGCGATTTGCGGCGTGCCGGAGGCGGTTGCGGTCAGCAATTGCACGACGGCGTTGCATCTGGTCTTGCATGCGCTGGGTATTGGTCCCGGCGATGAAGTCATCACCGTAAGCCATTCATTCGTCGCCACCGCCAACGCCATCATGCATTGCGGGGCAAAGCCGGTCTTTGTCGACATCACGCTCGATGATCTGAACATGGATCCGGCGGCGATTGAGCCGGCGATAACGGCGCAGACCAAGGCCATCCTCGTGGTGCATCAATTGGGCATGCCGGCGCGCATGGCCGAGATCGCCGCTGTCGCGGAGCGCCATGGACTGCTGCTGGTCGAAGATGCGGCCTGTGCGATTGGCAGTGAGATGCGGTTCGGCAATCAGTGGCGCCAGGTCGGCGCGCCGATCGGCATTGCCGCTTGCTTCTCATTCCATCCCCGTAAATTGCTGACGACGGGTGACGGCGGCATGATCACGACCTTCGACCACGAGCTTGCGGCGCGGTTGCGGCGACTGCGCCAGCACGGCATGTCGGTCAATGATCGGCAGCGGCACCTGTCAAAGTCGGTGATGTTTGAAAGCTATGACGAGGTTGGCTTCAATTATCGGCTGACGGATATCCAGGCCGCGATCGGGCGCGAGCAATTGAAGCGCCTGCCCCAGTTGCTGGAAAGCAGACGTCTCCTGGTCGAACAATACCAGCGCGCGCTGCGCGTCATACCGGGATTGACCATTCCCGCCGATCGTACCGATACCCGCACCAACTGGCAGAGTTTCCACGTCATGCTGCCGGAAGGCATCGATCAGCTGGTGGTCATGGAACATATGCTTGCCGAGCGCATTTCGACCCGGCGCGGCGTCATGTGCGCGCATCTCGAGCCGGCCTATCAGCTTCCTGCGACGGCAGATGCGACCCGCGGGCCGCTGCCCAAATCGGAGCATGCCCGCGATCGATCGGTCTTGCTGCCTCTCTTCCCTGAAATGACGGCAGCCGATGTCACGCGCGTTGTCGATGCGCTGGTGGCCGCTGTTGCGGCAGCGCGTGCCTAGGAAACGGACGGAACCATGTTGAACTACGGAATCGTCGGCTACGGCTATTGGGGCCCTAACCTGACCCGCGTCTTCAACCAAGCGGCGGGATCGAAAGTGGTAGCGGTCGCCGATCAGCTTGCCGCCAACCGGGCGAAGGTCAAGGGCCTCTATCCCGCGATCGACGTCTATTCCGAGGCGAGCGAGCTGATCGCTGACACCCGTATTGATGCCGTCGCTATCGCGACGCCGATCTCCACGCATTACGCGCTGGCTACTGCGGCGCTTGAAGCCGGCAAGCATGTGATTGTGGAAAAGCCACTTTGCGCCAGCTCGGATGATGCGGCGCGCTTGGTCGATCTGGCAGCCCGTCGGAATCTGCAGATCCTTGTCGATCACACCTTCGTCTATACCGGTGCGGTCCGCAAGATGAACGAAGTGGTGACGGCGAATAAGCTGGGCCGCGTGCTCTACTACGATTCAATCCGCATCAATCTCGGCCTCTATCAGCAGGACATGAATGTCATCTGGGATCTCGTCGTGCATGACCTGGCGATCCTATCGAGCGTCATGCCGCGGCGGCCGGAGGCTGTCAGCGCGATTTATGCTGATCCGCTGAAGACAGGCGTACCCGGGATCGCCTATGTGACGCTGTTCTATCCTGACAATGTCGTTGCCCATATGCATGCGAGTTGGCTGGCGCCTGTCAAGATCCGGCAGGTAGTGCTGGGCGGCGACAAATCGATGATCGTTTATGACGATCTCAATCCCAGCGAGAAGATCCGCATCTATGACAAGGGCGTCGAACTGGCGCCCAGTCCGGAACAAGCCTATGCGCTCAAGGTCGAGTACCGGCATGGTGACATGTTGGCGCCGCAGGTCGAAAGCCGGGAAGCCTTGGCGGTGATGGCGGATCACGCCAATCATTGTTTCGATAAGAATATCGCGCCGATCACCAGCGGTGAGGTCGGCATGCGCATTGTCAGATTGTTGGAGCTGGCTGATCGGTCGGCACAGCGTAACGGGGAGGTTCTGCGTGTCGAAGCCTGGTGAGTTTGCGGCGATCCCCTTGGCTGACCTCGCGGCCCAGTATCGGGCCATCAAGCCGGAGGTCGACTCGGCCGTCATCGCCGTCTTGGAAAGTGGCCAGTTTGTCCTTGGCTATGCGGTCAAGGATTTCGAGGCGGAATTCGAACGGGTCTACGGCGTTGGCCAGGCGATCGCCTGCAGTTCCGGAACAGCGGCCTTGCACATGGCCCTGAAGGCATTGGATATCGGGTCCGGCGACGAAGTCGTGACCACCGCGATGACGTTCATCGCCACCGCTTCGGCGATCGATCTTGCCGGCGCCAAGCCGGTTCTCGTCGACATCGACCCGGCAACGGCGACGATCGATCCCGCTGCTGTCGAAGCGGCGATCACGCCGCGAACCCGGGCCATTATCCCGGTTCATCTTTACGGCCAGTGCGCTGATATGGACCCGTTGCTGGCGATCGGCCGCAAGCACGGTATTCCTGTTATCGAGGACGCTGCGCAGGCGCATGGCGCCAGGTATAAGGGCCGCACCGCCGGCGCCATGGGCCTGATCTCCTGCTTCAGCTTTTATCCGGGCAAGAATCTCGGTGCCTATGGCGAGGGTGGATTGTTGGCGACGGCCGATGAAAAGCTGGCGGAAAAGATCCGCATGCTGCGCGACTGGGGACAAGAGCGGCGCTATCACCACGTCCTCAAGGGCTTCAACTACCGCATGGACGGTGTCCAGGGCGCCGTTCTCGGTGTGAAAATGAAGCATATCGAGGCATGGACAGAGGGCAGGCGGCGTGTCGCCGATTGGTATCGGTCGGCGCTGCAAGGGATCTCGGGGATCGAGCTGCCCGTCGAGGTCACGGACCGCCGGCATGTCTGGCATGTCTATGGCATCCGCGTGCCGGCACAGCGACGCTCAGCCATCATGGAGCAACTGGCGGCGCAACGGATCGCGACGGGTCTGCATTATCCGATCCCGGTTCATCTGCAGCCCTGCTTCAGCGATCTCGGCTACAAGAAAGGCGATTTCCCGCGGGCCGAAGCTTGCGCCGATCAGGAACTTTCCTTGCCGATCTATCCCGAGATGACTGAAGCGCAGGTTGCGCGCGTGGCCGCTGCCTTGCGCCAGGCGATGGAGTAAAAGAGCCATGTCTGAGCTGGTACGCGGCAAGAAAATTCTGGTGACGGGTGGTGCCGGCTTCATCGGCAATGAAGTTGTGCGCCAGCTGGTCGATGGCGGGGCGGTCGTCATCGCTGTCGATAATCTGGTGAATGGCAAGCGCAGCAATCTCGCGGACATCGCCTCGGATCGGTTGCATTTCGAAGACTCCGATATCCGCGATCTCGGGCGCATGCGGCCGCTGATGGAGGGGGTGGATGGGCTTCTGCACCTCGCCTGCCTGGGTGTGCGGCATTCCATTCACGCCCCACTGGAAAATCATGCCGTCAATGCGACGGCGACGCTGCAGCTGCTGGAACTCGCGCGTGAGCTGGCCATTGGCCGCTTCACCTATGTTTCCAGTTCGGAAATCTATGGAACCGCCCAGACCGCGCCAATGACAGAGCAGCATCCGGCCTGGCCGATGACGGTCTATGGTGCTGCCAAGCTGGCTGGTGAGCGCTATACCGATGCCTTCTGGCGGACCTATCGCTATCCGGTAACTGTTATCCGGCCGTTCAACGCCTTTGGTCCGCGCTCGCATCATGAGGGAGACAGCGGTGAGGTCATTCCCAAGTTCATGCTGCGGGCTCTCAGCGGCCAGCCCCTATACGTGCACGGGGATGGGTTGCAGACGCGGGATTTCACCTTCGTCGCCGATACCGCTCGCGGGATCATCGAAGGTGGTTTGTCGCCGCGGACAATCGGCCAGACAATGAATATCGGCTCAGGCGCCGAAATCAGTGTCAATCAGCTTGCCTTGCTGGTCCAGCAGGTGACCGGCCGCAATGACGTGCGGGTGGAGCACGGACCTGATCGTCCCGGGGACGTGCGGCGGCTCATCGCCGATACATCGCTCGCGCATGGCTCATTCGGATTTGCTCCGCAGGTGACGCTAGAAGAAGGGCTGCGCCGGCTGCTCGCCTGGTATCGGTCATTGGATGTATCGCCTGCCGATCTCTTATCCGACGAGAAGCCCATCAACTGGGTCACGTCCTGAGGAAAGCGGCGCCGGCGTCACGCCGGCAGGCGGCTACTTCTGCTTCTGCTGCCGCTCACGCGTGTCGCCAAGGATGCGGGCCGGATTGCCGGCGACAATGGCATAATCAGGCACGCTGCGGGTGACCACGCTGCCCGCGCCGATCAGCGCGTGCCGTCCAATGGTGATGCCGCACAGGACCGTTGCATTCGCCCCGATCGAAGCACCTTCGCAAACCTCGGTCGGCACCACCTGCCAGTCATCCGGACTTTTCAGACTGCCATCGTGATTGATTGCGGCCGGATAGATGTCGTTGGTGAAGCAGACATGCGGGCCGATGAAGACGCCATCGGCAACCGATACACCCTCGGGTATGAAGGCGAACGCCTGGATCTTGCAGCGCGCCCCGATCTTCACACCGCGGCGGATCTCGACAAACGCGCCGATCTTGGTTTCAGCACCGATCTCGCAACCATAGAGGTTGACCAGATCGGGTTGAAAAACAACGGCATTTTCGCCCAATTTCACGTCAGATTTAATCATCGCTATTAGTTTCCTTCGCGCGACTGATCGGGCTTTCTATATCCGGGGCGCGGGGTAGTAAAGTGTGAGCCCGCATGATCGCCTGACACCGGGACGCAATTGGCTCGTTTGAAGAATTGCCCCTCAAAAGGAGCTTTGGAATCATCTACTTGGCACATTCCACTAGAATGAATTATAACGTTGAAAGTGTATATGATTCCCGAGCAGTGTCGATAAGCGCGGGTGAGCAAGTCCGGAAGATAGGAGTTGTTGTGAAGAGCGAGCGCCCCTGCGTTCTCGTGACTGGTGTTGGCGGACGCTCTGTCGGGCATCAAGTCCTTCACGCATTAAGCCTCACGGGTAATCGCTATAAAATCGTCTGTACCGATGCCGATTCTTTTTCATTCGGTCTTTATCTGACGCCTCATCGGTTTCTGGTCCCTTTGGCAAATGATCCGGATTATCTGGATGCCATCTTGGCGATCATTAAAAGAGAAAACGTAGACGTCATTCTGCCCGGTACCGAAGCCGAGGTTATGCGACTCGTACAGTGCAGGGAACAGTTACATGATGTCGGTTGCAAACTCATAACCAGTCCGGAATCTGCTGTCGCCCTGTGCAATGACAAGGCGGAGCTCTATCGATGGCTTGCTCGGGAGAAGATTGGCGTACCGACCTCAGTCGGTGCGAATGACTGGTCTAGCCTGATAGAGAAAGCTGGATTTCCGATTGTTGCAAAGCCGGCCACCGGATCGGGTGGCTCAAGAAGCGTGGAACTTCTTGCAACAGCGGCGGAGGTTGAAGATTACATTGGCCGTTTCCCCGGCTCGAAAGAAAATATCGTCTTTCAAGAATATGTCGGCGATGCAGAAAGCGAATATACAGTTGGCGTATTGATTGGCCGGCGGGGCGATATCATCGATTCGATTGTCATGCGTCGTCATCTCGTCGGCTTGTCATTGGGTCATTCTCGCAAAATCAACGGCGTGCGCTATGCGTTGTCGACGGGATATTCGCAGGGAACCATCGTGCGCGACTCTGCAATTCAGGGATTTTGCGAAAATCTAGCGCTCCGACTTGGCCTGCAGGGACCTGCCAATATCCAGTTGCGCGTGCACAACGGCGAGATAAAGATTTTCGAAGTGCATCCCAGATTTTCCGGAACGACGTCAATACGGGCGCAGGCCGGCTTCAACGAACCTGACCTGATGATTCAGAATCACCTTCTTGATGCAGATCCTGGACGTCAATCATATCGGACTAATGTGGCTGCTATCCGCGCTTTTCAAAGTATCCTTGTGTCGGCCGACGAGATGGAGAGCGTGCCACATTACCCTTACGCAACGAGCTAAGGTGATGAGAGCACTCGTTACTGGCGGAACGGGATTTATCGGTCGCCATCTGGTGCAAAGGTTGGTTCATGACGGATGGAACGTTTGTTGTCTTTCCCGTCGGCCTGTACCATCCACTAACAAAGCCGTTAGCTCTCTTGAGTACGATTTACACGATTCAGGCCCATTGTGCTTTGATGCATCGCGCATCGGAAAAGTTGACGCGATCTTTCATTGTGCTGCAAGGCTTCCTTCTGCAGAGGCCGAAGAGGGGCCTTCCTTCATTTTGGATAATGGTGGCGCGACACTCAAGCTAATCGAAGCTAGCGCGCAGTTCGGCATAGAGCGCTTCATTTATTTGTCGAGCATTTCTGTTATCGGCGCGCCCGTATCTTTGCCGATCGCGGAGGATCATCCGCTCGCCCCGAAGACACCTTATGCGTTGGGCAAGGCAACTGGTGAGCTAGCCTGTTGTGTCGCCCGGGACATGGGCATTAAGGCGACAGCGTTGAGGCTGAGTTCACCTTACGGACCTGGAATGAATCAGCAGACGGTATTGCCTCTGTTTGTTGGCCGCGCGCGTCGTGGTGAAACACTGATGTGGCATGGAACTGGATCCAGAAGTCAGGATTTCATCCATGTCGACGATGTTGTCGATGCGTGTCTCCTGGCGGCCGGCGCTACTGAGCAAGGGGTCTTTTGTTTGGGAAGCGGTATCGCGACCTCGATGAAACTGCTGGCCCAAAGTATTGTCTCCCTGATTCCGAATACGATAGCTGAACCCTCTGGAAAGCCGGATGAGCAAGAGGGGCTCAGCTGGCAGCTGGACATTAGCAAAATCGCCCAATCTCTCAACTTTCAACCGAAGGTATCTCTTATCGACGGATTGCAAGATTATCTTTCGGCTGGAGAGACATCTTTGCCAGCATGGATGATGTGAGATGCTCCTGGGCTTGATTTCGGATATTCACTCGAATCTGCAGGCACTCGACGCGGTGCTGGCTCAGCTTGCAATGGCAGACAAGATTCTTTGTGCTGGCGATGTCGTTGGGTACTATGACCAACCCAATGAAGTCTGCGCTCGATTGAGAGAGATCGATGCCGAGACAATTCGTGGCAATCATGATGCTTATGTCATCGGTGCGCTTGAGCCTGCTGCATCAAGGCGTGCGGCGTATCGTACCGATTGGACGCGCACTCAGTTGACCAGCGAAAATCTCGACTGGCTGCGATCCTTACCAGTTGAGCGCAGATTTACATTTGACTCTCGCGATATCGTCTTGCGTCACGCTAATCCGTGGGACGAAGAGACATATTTGTATCCTGACAGTCCGCGTCTCGGCGATGTCGGCTTGCCGCGAGAAAGTTACATGGTCGTTGGCCATACGCACTATCCGCTTCGCTATATGGCGGGAGAAGGAATCCTGATTAATCCAGGCTCTGTGGGACAGCCTAGGGATCGCGATCCCCGTGCTAGCCATGCGCTCTTGAACACATCAAATGGCGCCGTCTCTTTTTTCAGAAGCGACTATGACGTCGCAAAAATGCAGAAGCGATTGGAATCGCTCGATTGGGATCGGGACATGATTTCCATTCTAAGCCGAACAGGAAATGATATACCGCTTCAGAATGATCGAAAGTGAGGCATGGCAGATGCGGAGTCAAATACGCCAAAATCTTCGGATATTCGGCGCTGGAGTCAGGGCACAGGTCATTGTCGATCTCGCTCGGCAGCATTTTTCGTCGGAATATGAGTTGGAAGGATTTTACGACGACAATTCGCAGCTCGGAAAAATAGGGCCCGCCGATCTTCCTGTTCTTGGCCCTATTGAGCGCGGGCTTTCCGAATTGCCGGGGAGTGGGGTACATGCGTTCTTCGCCCTCGGTACTCACAAATCCTGGCGAAACTTTGAAATCCTGCATAATTTGCGCAGCAGGAATGTCCCCATCGCGAACTTGATTTCGGTAGAATAACGTGACGCAGTTTACGCGTGGACTCTACAAACTGACGCAGATACCGGTCATTTATAAAATGATCCCGTCTTTGCTGGCGCGCCGCGATACTTTGTCTCATCTCACGAGAGATATCATCAAACCGGCAGCGAGAGAATCCGTACTCGATCTTGGTTGCGGGCCCGGAACCTTATGCCCATATCTCGACGGAACTCGTTACCAAGGCGTTGACATCAATCCCGATCACGTCACAGCGGCCATTGAGAAGTTCCCCAACTTCCACTTCCGGTGCAGCGATGCCGGAAGCTTTCTTGCTACAACAGAAGACAAGTTCGATCTGATTCTGCTGATCGGCCTCCTGCACCATCTTGACGATGCGCAGGTGGTGGGCGTCATGGAGGGCTGTCACAGGGTTCTCACCGAGAAGGGCCGGATCATCACCCTCGACCCGGTCTTCGAAGAGCGGCAGAATCCTATTGCTTATCTCCTGGCAAGGTTGGATTCGGGACGAAATGTCCGTAAGCCAGATCAATATTTGCAGCTGGTGCAACGTGTCTTTCCAGTTGCAACGATTGATATTCGGCGAGATCTCTTGCGGCTTCCCTTTAGCCACGCTGTGATGACCAGCCGCGCCGAACGACATTGACGGCAGTTTTACTTCATCGGCGCTTTGACCAGCCCTCCTAGAGGTATGACGAGTTCCGACGCTATGCAAACTGAAAGCTCGTAAGATCTGTTGTTTGTCCTCCGGTGAGGCGGCTCGCCCTCGCGATCATGCAACTTGAGGTCGCAGGCGATCAGCAGCGGAATGCCGAGAAAGCTGATGGCGTAACAATCGCCGGGCTTCGGCACGATCTCGACCCGCTCGAGCATGTTCCACTGGGTGAGGAAGATCCTTTCCCGCTCGGCCAGTGACCTGCCACTGAACTATGCCCCAATGGCGATTAAAGCATGCCGGGTTGATACCCCGTCTGGCGCGGTGGTAGCAAGGGGCTCTGGCGCGGAGCTTTCAGTGCGCGCAGCGTCGGAGCCCCTTGCTGTTTTCAGAATGGCTGCATAAGCCATTGGGGTTCTGTAGTTGAGCGGGGAATGCGGGCGCGCTGATTGTAATCTTCAGCCCACCTGGCAATCACCGACCCGGTCGAGGTCGCGGAACAGCGTCTCGGTCAGCAATACGTCCCGGATGCGGCCGCTGAAGGATTCCACGAAGCCTTTCTGCATGGGCTTTCCAGGGGCTATCTAGTGCCAGTCAACCGCCTGGTCCTTCGACCAGACAAAGATTGCATTCGAGGTCAGCTCGGTGCCGTTATCGGAGACGATAATGCCCGGCTTGCCACGCCAGGGGATCAATGTGGTCAATTCCCGCGCCACCCGCTGACCAGAGATCGAGGTGTCAACCACCATTGCCAAGCATTTCCGCGTGACGTCATCGACCACATTCGGGGCGCGGAAGCGGCGCCCGTTGGCCATCTGGTCATGGACGAAGTCGAGTGACCAACGGACGTTGATCTGGGCCTCCACCAGCAGGGGTGTCCCTGTGCCAAGAGCCCGCCGCCAGGTTATCCGCTTGCGTACGGCCAGGCCCTCCTCGCGGTAATGGCGTTAATCCGGTTGATCCCGGATGGCTCGCCCTCACGGCGCAGCAGAATGAACAGTCGACGATAGCCGAAGCGCCGCCGTTCATTGGCCAGCTCCCGCGGCCGGGCCCTGAGCACCGGTTCCGGCGGGCGGCAGGACTAGTAGGCGACCATCTTGCGGTCGGCGGCAATCACACGGCAGACCCGGCGCTCGCTCATCTGAAATCTCTCCCTTAGAAAAGCGACAGCCTCGCGCTTGGTGGCGGGCCTCACCAATTTTTTGCCAGCAGATCCCACAGCGCCGATGCATCCAGCATGGCACCGGCCAACAGCAGCTTCAGTTTGGCGTTCTCATCCTCCAGCGCCTTCAGGCGCCTGGCCTCCGAGACCTCCAGCCCACCATACTTGGCCTTCCAGTTGTACAGGGTCGCCCCGGAGATCCAGTGCTTACGGGCCAGATCCGCGCCTTCGCCCCGGCCTCATGCTCACGCAGCACCCCGACAATCTGCTCTTGCGTAAACCGCTGCTTCTTCATCGTCTGTCTCCATTGCCGGGCCAGACTCTAATGCTAACCGGAGAAAATTCTCAGCGGCAGGCCGCTCCCTGTTGTTCTGCCAAAGGGCGAGGAGGATCTAGGGAAAGGACGACGCGCCGATACGATCCGAACATAAGACTATTGCCCTCGGAGGGGCCAGGGCATCGTGGATTGAATCCGTCGCGAACTGGGAAATGGCGCTCCACCTGCGATAGTAGGCTCCAGTTTCGGATAATATCAATCTTATTTGAAAGATAAGTGAAGGTGGCCGCGCCCGTTTAAAGGTGATTGCTTTAATGGCCTATTGATTCATCCTTTGATCAGTTCGTCAAAGGATCACACCGTGTCATCCAAACCTCACCCCATTTTGTTAGACGAGGTAGCTGCTTCAGAATTTCTAGGATTGCCCAAATCATCGTTGCGGGCAGAGCGCATTCGTAATCGTCTCGATCATGTTCGTATTGGTAAACGAATCTATTACACTTTTCGTCAACTTACTCGGTACATCGAGAACCAAACGGTGAATTCATGCAAAAAGCATCAGCACCCCGACTTGGACAGATTGGCGACTACTGGCTCAGTAAGAAACCGAGAAAAGATCGAGAGGACGATCAATGGTGTCGCACCTGGTACAATCAGGCAAAGCGACAAACATGCCGTATCAGCCTTGGCACAGCAGACTTTCGGGAGGCAAGTAGGATACTCGCAGCGTGGGTCCTCACGCATGAAAGATCCCACCTAGCGACGCCAGAGGAAGTCTCAATTGACGGTGTTCTCCTCAACTATTGGAACGATCATGCGCAGCATTTGCCTAGTGCTAAGACGCAGAAGCTCGGCTTATCATATTGGCAGGAATTTTGGGCACAACGCCCGGTCGCGGCTCTCACACCGCATGAGCAACGCCGGTTCCGAGAATGGCTGGCCGGACGGGGTACCGGCACGAGTGGGATCGATCGGATCCTTTCCGTCGGCCGCGCGGCACTCAATAGAGCTCTAAAGTGGCAAGAAATAAGTTCGGTACCGCATATTTTCAGCACGCTCACCGCGGAAGCTAAGCGTGCCAGAGAGCCAATGGGGCGACCGGTCTCGCCTAAGGAAATCGGACTACTCCTCGAAACATGCCGATCGCTGCATATGCTCATGTTCGTCCTGATCGCAACCAACACACTGGCTCGGCCCGCAGCGATCCTCGACCTCACACCTGAGCAATTCGACGACGCGCATGGATTGGTCGATCTCAACCCGCACGGTCGTATCCAAAATAAGAAATTTCGACCGATCCTTCCTGCCACGCCTTCGCTTACTCCCTGGCTCCGAAAAATGGCCCAGCCTGGCATTCCTTACGTCGCCTATCGCGGCAAACCGATTGCTTCAATCTTGCATATGTGGCGCCTGACGCGTCAGTCGGCGGGGCTCGACGCAAGGATAACGCCTTATTCGATCCGTCACGGCATGGCACGCGAGATGCGAAAGAGGCGCGTTCCCACAGAGCAAATCAGCTTGTTTCTGGGGCATCTACCCTCCGGGTCAAACGCAACGACCTCTGTCTATGCACCATATGAACCAGGCTTTCTCGCTGATGCTGTCAATGCCATTGAAGAGGTCATGACGGAGGTCCAGTCGCATTTGACAAAAATCCGGATCGATCGGCCGATCGACCCGCTTCGGGACCTGCCTGAGCTTCCGAAGAAGCATCATCCGAGGGCAATTAACTCTTCAAAGCGCGAAGAGGTGCGCTTTCTTATCCTCTCAGGCATACCTCACAAAGAGGTTGTCTGGCGCACCGGAGTATCTGCTGGCACTGTTAGCGCAATCCGAAAGGAAATCAAAGCGTTGGGCCCGCTCTATCGCAACGACATCTCGCGCGACTGCGTGCCCATTGCGTGCCCAAGTGATCCAGATGAGGAACTCCGGCCGGATGAGGTCTCGCAAGTGATTGAAAAGGTTGGTGGGCCCGGAGGGACTCGAACCCCCGACAACACCGTTATGAGCGGCGCGTTCTAACCAACTGAACTACAGGCCCGACCGGCAGGGCCTTGAGATGGCCTTGCAACAAGGTCGCCGGTCGCGTGCAACCGGCGCCAAAGCTATAA
>Ga0310811_10001434_pt1 | contig 30034 bp, 18 predicted proteins | sample YCmetagenome_FD_207642 | JGI IMG/M metagenome (GOLD analysis project Ga0310811, IMG submission 207642) | Soil microbial communities from experimental microcosm in Duke University, North Carolina, United States - YC | ecosystem: Engineered > Artificial ecosystem > Soil microcosm > Unclassified ...
TGACCAATCCGGTGCTCGGCTGGGGCCTGGTGCTCGGTGTCGTCGCCATCGCCGGCCTGCCGCCGCTCGGCATCTTCATGAGCGAGTTCCTTGTCGTCAGTTCGACCTTCGCCCGCCAGCCGTGGCTGGCGATCGTACTCGCGCTCGGTATCCTGGTCGCGCTCGGCGGCCTGTTCCTGCGGCTCAACACTGTCGCCTTCGGCGAGCCGCGCGGACCGACCGAACCGGCGCACGCGTCCTATGTGCCGATGTTCGCGCACCTCGCCATCGTCTTCACCGCCGGCATCTATATGCCGCCGGCGCTCGTCGCCGGCTTCGAGAACGTTGCGAAGTTGTTGGGATGATGTGATGACCCTCCTCGACAGCATCCGGCACGCAGAGAGGATCGAGGGGCATCGGCCTTGGCCGCGCGCGGTCGTGGGCGATGAAGGCTGGCAGCATGCGATCGATCACCTCGCCGCGGGTCGTTGCACCTTGCTCGGACTGTGGGGCGATACCAACGCCGTGCACATGGCACTCATTGGCGACAAGTCCGACATCGTAGTGCTCACCTACGCTTGCAGGGACAGACATTATCCGAGCGTCGGCGCCAAGCATCCGCCGGCCATTCGGCTCGAGCGCACGATCCAGAGCCTGTTTGGCTTTGAAGCCATCGGCACGCCGGACACGCGGCCGTGGCTCGATCTCGGCTTTTGGGATGTCGCGCATCCGCTTGGAGACCGTGCAGCGGCTCAGACGCGCGAGCCTTACGCATTCCTCCCCGCCGAAGGCGAAGCGTTGCATCAAATCGCGGTGGGACCTGTGCACGCGGGCATCATCGAGCCCGGGCATTTCCGCTTCACCGCCAATGGCGAGCACGTGGTGCGCCTCGAACAGCGTCTCGGCTATGTGCACAAGGGCATCGAGTCGCTGATGACCGGCGCGACGCTCGAGCGCGCTGCGAAGCTCGCCGGCCGCACCTCCGGCGACAGCACGGTGGCTTATGCGTTTGCCTTCGCGCAGGGTGTCGAGGCAGCGCTGGAGACCAAAGTCCCGCCGCGCGCGGTCTATCTGCGCGCCCTGATGGCCGAGATGGAACGGCTGGCCAATCATCTCGGCGATATCGGCGCCATCTGCAACGACGCCTCGTTCGCGCTGATGCTGGCGCAATGCGGCATCCTGCGCGAGCGCGCGTTGCGGGCGTCGGAGGCCTGCTTCGGACACCGGCTGATGATGGATTGCATCGTCCCGGGTGGCGTCGCGCATGACCTTGCGCCGGAGGGCGCGGCGCAAATCCGCGCCTTGCTCGCCGAAGTGCGCAAGGTGTTTCCGCGCCTGATCGAGCTCTACGACAACACCGCGTCGCTTCAGGACCGCACCGTCACAACCGGCATCGTGAAGCCCGCCTACGCCCGGCAGTTCGGGGCGGGCGGCTTTATCGGCCGCGCCTCCGGCCGCGATTTCGATGCGCGGCGCATAACCGGCTACTCGCCTTACAATGAGCTCGCCTTCGACGTTCCGGTGCTGGACGCCGGCGACGTCAATGCACGCATCTGGATCCGTATCCGCGAGATCGAGCAGAGCCTGTCGCTGATCGAGCAGATTCTCGATCGCCTGCCGCGGGCCGACATCAAGATGGACATCAAGGCCGCGGGCGCGCCGTGCGAAGGCCTCGGCCTCGTCGAAGCTTTCCGCGGCGACGTGCTGGTCTGGCTGCGCCTCGACGAGACGGGCCACGTGTCGCGCTGCCACATGCGCGACGCCTCCTGGTTCCAGTGGCCGCTGCTGGAGGTCGCCATCGAAGGCAACATCGTCGCCGACTTCCCGCTCTGCAACAAGTCGTTCAACTGCTCGTATTCGGGACACGATTTGTGATGCGCAAGACCTTGCTCGAAAGCCTCACGCACGGTCCGCTCACCGAGCCGCCGCCAGAGCCCGATGCGCTGGGCCTCGCCGAGCTGGCGCAGAGCGTCGACCGCGCCGCGCGGGCGCGGCTCGGGCGGTCGCTCTCCATCCGCCAGGTCGATGCCGGCTCCTGCAACGGCTGCGAGCTGGAGATCCACGCGCTCAGCAACGCCTTCTACGATCTCGAACGCTTTGGCCTGCGCTTCGTCGCCTCGCCGCGTCATGCCGACGTGCTGATGGTGACCGGCCCTGTCACCAGGAACATGCGCGAGGCGCTGCTGCGCACCTATAACGCGACGCCCGATCCGAAATGGGTGGTCGCTGTCGGTGGCTGCGCCGCCGATGGCGGCATCTTCGCCGGCAGCTACGCGGTCGCCGGCGGCGTCAAGGATGTGCTGCCGGTCGACCTGCACATTCCCGGTTGTCCGCCGAACCCGCGCCAGTTGCTCGCCGGATTGCTGGCCCTGCTCGAGAAGGCCGCGTAGCGCGGCTCTTTCGCGGCACGACCGCACCGCCGCGGCGGCAGCGCTATTTGCAGGTCTGACGCTATGTTGCGCGCGGCCGCCGCCGTTCGATCAGTCTAATATCCTGGTACTGGCGAACCCAGCGCCGGTCGATCCAGTCCTTCAGCGTCCACACCCACGCGCCTTCCAACTTGCACATGCCACGCGAGGCGATGGCATAACGCTCACCGGTCGAGATCAAGGCGAGATGACGCCGTTGCGGACGCCAGGCTTTCAGCGGTTCACCGAGCGCGCGGCGCAGCAGATTGTCCGCCAATGGCGGCCCGGCGCGGACGGCATAGACGCCGGATTTCTCGCGCGGCGTTTCGATGAGGGAGGCGCAGTCCCCCGCCGCGAAGACGTCCGGATCGTTGGCGGTTTGCAGCGTCGAGCCGATGGCGAGGAAGCCATGTGGGTCCAGCGCCAATCCAGTTTCGCGAAACCAGTCAGGAGCCGCCGCGTCGGTGGCTATCAATACGGCATCGGCGGCGATCATTGCGCCGCCGTCCAATTCGATGGCACGCGCGGTAATAGCGCGCGCACGCCGATGCTCATGCAACGCGATGTCCCGCTCTGCGAAGACGCGGCGAAACGCTGCGCGAACGCGGCTGTTGTGCGTGGCGAGGATTTCGCCATCGGTGACGAGCGCGAAGGATAGAGCAGCGTTCGTTTCCGCCATCAGCCGCGTGCGCATCGACAAAAGCAATTCGACGCCGCCCGCACCGCCGCCGATGACCGCGATCCGCCTTGGGCCATCCGGGCGCCGGCAGCGCGCGATCAGGTCGCCGAGCTTTTCCAGAAACGAGCCGATCGGCTTGACCGCGATCGCGCGCTCTGCGCCGGCAACGGCCGCCAAGGCCGGCGCAATGCCGACATCGATGGACAGGATGTCGTAGGGAACCGTGGATCTGCCGGCCAGAAGCACGCGCTTGCTCGTACGATCAATGCCGACAGCCTCCGCATGGACAAACCGCGTGCCGGTCGCGGCGGCAAGGCGCACAAGGTCGATCTGCGCCTGCTCAGGCGCGTAGAGGCCGGCGACAACTCCCGGCAGCATGCCTGAATACAGCGCTTTTACGTCGCGGCTGACGAGTGTTACCTGGGCGCCCGGCACCGGATTCCGCGCGAGCGCAACAAGAACATGCACGTGGGCGTGTCCACCGCCGAGAAGAACGATATCGATCTGCCCGGACATGATCGCACGTGCTGTTAGTCGATTCGCCCCGCCGGTATTGAGAACACATCGCCGTGTTCGTGGGAACAAGCATTGATATTCGGTCCGCGCTATCCATATCGGCGAGTGCGGCGATACCATCGTATAAATTACGTCGTGACGGACAATCCTGCGCCGCGGCACACTCAAGATTCGTTGATGGCTTCAGCGCAAAAGCGCTCAAAGCGCCGCAAGCTATGACAAGCGAACCAGTGCATCGTTCCTAGCTATCTCTAATCCCGGATCGTGCGGCTCGACTGATCCGGCCTGCATCAAGAGGTGGCTCATGCGACGCGCATTACTTGCGGTGGCGATTCCTGCGCTGTTCGGCTGGAACATCGCGTTCGCGCAGATGGCAACAACGACAACGCCGAGCATCGGAGCGACATCGCCACTCGGCGCGACGACCAGCACCGTTGGACCGACCGGTATCCCTTTGGGCTCGACAGAGCTGTCAACGGGTGGCGTCAGTCCGCTCGAGTCGGGCGCACTCGGTACCTCCGCCGGTATGACCGGCAGCGCGTCGCCGTGCGCGATCATGGCTCCGCCGACGACTCCGATTTCCGGCTCGACCTCGGTCTTTGACGGCGGGGGAGTGACGAACGGATCCATGGGAGCAACGATTGGAACGTCGATAGGAACCTCAACGGCAACCACGATGGGAACGTCGATGGGAGCCGTGACGTCCGGCACACCCACGGTGCCTGGCACCTCCGGACCCTGCAGCAGCACCAGCACCACCACATCCGCGACATCGACAACGCCGGTAACATCCGGCGGCGTCGCGCGCACCGGAATACCCTTGGGGTCGTTCGAGATCGGTAGCGCCGGTGTTGCCCCGCCGGCGACCGTCGCGGGCCCAAATTCGCTGACTGGCACATCGGCGCTGGGCTCCGCAATGACGGTGCCGATCCAGCCGAGTGCGGCGCCGGTTGGCGCTCCGACAATGATCGCTCCGATAGCCGCGCCCACGGGTGCAGCCACTGTGGGGTGCGCGATCGGTGGAACATCCGAGAATCCCGGCTGCTGAGCCGCAACCCTCCCGCACCAGGCAAAAACGATGCGACAAAAACTCGTCCTCTCCGCGATACTGTCGGCCGCCGTCATCGCAGGCGCCGCTTTCGTATTCGTGCCGAACCTGATGGAGAAGACCAAAGCCGCGCCGGAGCCGCAGGGCCCGCCGCCGGTGCCGGTCGTCGCCGGCACGGTCGAGCAACACGACGTGCCGATCTACCTGACCGGCGTCGGCACCGTGATCGCATACAATACCGACGTCGTCCGTGCGCAGATCCAAGGCCAGATCGTCAGCATCAACTTCAATGAAGGCCAGACGGTGCACGCCGGCGACCTGCTCGCGCAGATCGACCCGCGGCCCTATCAGGCGCAGATCGATCAATTCACAGCCAATCTCGAGCGCGACCGTGCGCAGCTCCAGAACGCCCTCGCCAACCTCGATCGTTATCAGCCTCTGGCGAAAAATGGCTGGGCCACGCCGCAATTGTTGGATACCCAGAAGGCGCAAGTCGGCCAGTTGCAGGGGGCGGTCAAAGCCGACCAAGCGTTGATCGAAGCCGCCAAGGTGCAGCTCAGCTACACGCAGCTCACGTCGCCGATCGACGGCGTGACCGGCATCCGTCAGATCGACGTCGGTAACATCATCAGCCCGACGAACACCAATGGCCTCGTCGTCGTCACGCAGCTTGAGCCGATCTCGCTGATATTCACGCTGCCGGAAACAAACCTGCCGCAGATCCAAATGCAGGAACAAAAGACCAAGGGCCCGCTCTCAGTCATGGCCTACAGCCAGGACAATACTATGCGGCTGGGACAGGGCCAGCTCGCTCTCGTCAACAATGAAATCCTGCAGACGACCGGCTCCATTCAGCTCAAGGCGAACTTTCCCAACAAGACTCACAAGCTCTGGCCGGGCGAGCTCGTCAACGCCCGGCTGCTCGTCGATACCCGCCATAACGGCCTGACCGTTCCTGCTTCGGTCGTTCAGCAGGGTCCGCAGGGCGCTTACGCCTACGTCATCAATCCAAATGGAACAGTCGAGACGCGAGCCGTCAAAGTTGCCCAGATCGACGACGGCCAGGCGCTGATCGATTCCGGCTTGAGCGCCAACGAACAGGTCGTCGTCGACGGACAATACAAGCTCCAGCCCGGCACGCGTGTGACGGTCCTCCACGGCAGCGCGGCACAAGAAGCCGCCGAACAGAGCGCACAGCAGGCGCCCATCCCGTGAACATATCCGCACCATTTATCAAACGGCCGATCGCGACCGCGCTCATCATGATTGGCGTGCTGGTGGGCGGTCTCGTCGCCTATCCGCTCCTGCCGGTGGCGTCGCTGCCGAACGTCAACTATCCGACGCTGACGGTGACGGCTCAGTTGCCGGGCGCCGATCCGGAAACGATGGCGTCCTCCGTTGCCACACCGCTCGAGGAACAGTTCAGCGAGATCCCGGGCCTGACGCAGATGACGTCGTCGAGCGCGCTGGGCTACACGCAGGTCACGCTGCAGTTCGACTTGAACCGCGCCATCGATGGTGCGGTCAGCGATACCTTGTCCGCGATCAATGCGGCGCAAGCGAACCTGCCTCCGGGCATCCCTTATCCGCCGATGATCCGAAAGGTCAACCCGGCCGACACGCCGATCCTGGTCCTCGGCATTACCTCAGACACCTTGCCGATCACGACTGTGGACGCGTTCGCAGAAAACATCCTGCTGCAAAAGATCTCGCAGATCTCCGGTGTCGGACTTGTCGGCATCGGCGGCCAGCAAAAGCCGTCGATCCGCGTGCAGGTGGATCCGCAGGCGCTGGCGGCGCGCGGCATCAGCCTGGAGGACGTGCGCAACGTCCTCGGACAGGCCAACGTGGATCTGCCAAAGGGTACGCTCAACAGCCCGCGTCAAACATACACGCTCAACACGAACGACCAGCTTCTCAAACCGGAGCTCTACGACAACCTCGTCATCGCCTATCGGAATGGCGCACCGGTCCGCATCCGCGATATCGGTCACGCCATCAGCGCGCCTGAGAACGATCTGATCGCCGGCTGGTACAACACGAATCGCGCGGTCATCCTGGCGATCCAACGTCAACCGGGCGCGAATGTTGTCAGCACGGTCGAGCGCGTCAAATCGATGTTGCCTGTCCTGCAGGCGTCGATCCCGGCGGACATCCACGTATCCATCATCTCCGACCGCACGCAAGACATCCGGGCGGCAGTGTCCGACGTGCAGTTCACGCTGATCATCACCGTGGCGCTGGTGGTGATGGTGATCTTCCTGTTCCTGCGCAATTTCTGGGCGACCATTATTCCTGCGATCACGGTTCCCCTCTCGTTGATCGGCACTTTCGGCGTCCTTTACGAGTTGGGCTACAGCCTCGATAACCTCTCGTTGATGGCGTTATCAATTGCGGTCGGATTCGTCGTCGACGACGCCGTCGTCGTCATCGAGAATATCGTGCGCCACATGGAAGAAGGCGCCTCGCCGATGGAGGCCGCGCTCACCGGCGCCGGCGAGATCGGCTTCACAATTGTATCGATCACACTGTCGCTGATCGCCGTCTTTATTCCTCTCTTCCTTATGGGGGGGTATGTCGGATTGCTATTCCGCGAGTTCGCGGTCGCAGTAAGCGTGGCGTTGGTGCTGTCGCTGCTGATCTCACTCACGCTGACGCCGATGATGTGCTCGCGGCTCCTGAAGCCGGAGACCAAGGAGCACGGGCGCGTCTATCGCTTCTTCGAGCGCGGGTTCGACGGGCTCCTCGCAGCCTATGAGTCGGGCCTGAAGGTCGTGCTGCGGCACCGCTTCATCACGCTGATGACGCTGTTCGCGACGATCGGCCTGACCGGCTATCTCTACTACGTCATTCCGAAGGGCTTCTTTCCGGAGCAGGACACGGGCCTCATCATTGGCGTGTCGGAAGCGGCGCAGGACATTTCCTTCCAGGCCATGGCGGAACGCCAGCAGGCGCTGCTTAATGCGATCATGAAGGACCCCGCCGTGGATTCGATTGGCGCGGCGGTCGGCGCCGGCGGCGGCACCTTTACGGTCAACAACGGGCGCGTCTATATCGCACTCAAGCCACAGAACCAGCGCCCCCCGGTCAATCAGGTGATCGCGCGCCTGCGAAAGAATCTTGCCGGTATCCAGGGCATCACGCTCTACATGCAGGCGGCGCAGGACATCACGATCGGCGGACGCATTTCCAAGACGATGTATCAATATACGCTGGACGACGCCGATCCCGGCGAGCTCAACCATTGGGCCGGCGTCTTCCTCAACCGGGTCCAGAAGATCCCGGGCATCATCGACGTGACCACCGACCAGCTCAATGCCGGACCGCTGCTTGACGTAACGATCAAACGCGAGGTGGCGTCGAGCTACGGCATCCTGCCGCAGACGATCGACAATATTCTCGACGACGCTTTCGGCCAACGCATCGTTTCGACGATGTTCACGACGTTGAACCAGTACCACGTCGTCATGGAGGTCAATCCCAAGTTCCAGTACAGCCCCGAGGCGCTGAATAATATCTACGTGCCCTCGTCGAGCGGACAGCAGGTGCCCTTGGCGACACTGGTCGACACGGTTACGAAGGTGGCACCGCTTGTTGTCAACCATCAGGGCCAGTTCCCGTCGGTGACGATCTCGTTCAATCTGCAGCCCGGCACTTCGATCGGCACGGCCGTGGGCGCGATCCAGGACGCCGAAAAGGAACTGGGCAAGCCTCTGTCGCTCCAGACGAGCTTTCAGGGCAACGCGCAGGCCTTCGGGGATGCGCTGTCGAGCATGACGATCCTTATCTTCGCGGCGCTGTTCGTCATCTACATCATCCTAGGTGTGCTCTACGAAAGCTTCGTGCACCCGATCACCATCATCTCGACGCTGCCCGCCGCCGGGTTGGGTGCGCTGCTCCTGCTGATGGCGGTGCACATGGACCTGAGCGTGATCGCCATCGTCGGCATCATCCTGCTCATCGGTATCGTGAAGAAGAACGGCATCATGCTTGTCGACTTCGCCCAGCACGTCGAGCATGAGAAAGGCGTGTCGCCCGAAGAGGCGATCTATCAGGCTTGTACGCTGCGATTCCGACCGATCCTGATGACCACCGTGGCGGCCATCTTCGGCGGCATCCCGATGATGCTTGGCACCGGCGCCGGCTCCGAGCTGCGGCAGCCGCTCGGCTATGCCATCGTCGGCGGCCTGCTGGTGTCGCAGTTGCTGACGCTCTACACGACGCCGGTCGTCTATCTCTATCTCGACCAGTTGCAGAATTGGATGTTCGGCAGCCGGAAGAAGGAAGCTTCAGGTGGCCACGCCAATCCGGTCCCGGCGGAATGACCGCCGGTAGTCGTTCTTGGACTGATTCTTCAATCTGTCATGGCCGGGCTTGTCCCGGCCATCTCGCTTAGAGAGGCGCTGTGCCCTCCTAAGCGAGGCCACACCGGAAGTCGGGCTTGCCCGACTTCCGCAATTTAATCCGCTGCAAGTCGGGTAAACCCGACTTGCAGTGACAAGCCCGGTGGCGACAAATGGAGAGCGCGGCAACACACGCTATGTCATTCCGGGGCAAGCTCGCAGCGCGAGACCGGAATCAGGCGACGAGTACGGTGTTTGCTTCTGGATCTGGCTTTCCACCAGTCCGCTAGCTTTCGCCTCGCTCGGGATCGGGAATGACCGCGGTCGTCTCGATCTCGAGCCGCGCCTCGGGCTCGACCAGGCTCCGGACTTCGACCAGCGCCATCACAGGGTAATGCGAGCCCATGATCGCGCGATACACTCCGCCGAGTTCCGGCAGGGAGCGGCGGTATTCGTCCATGTCGACGACGTACCATGTCATGCGCGTCATATGCTCGGGCCTGGCTCCGCCCTCATGCAGCACCGCGACGATGTTTTCGAGCGCCTGCTTCACCTGCGCGACGAAACCACTGGGAAACTTTCCGTTCACGTCCCAGCCGACCATGCCGCCGACGAACACGGTCTCGCCGCGCGCGAGGATGCCGTTGGAGTAGCCGCGCGGGCGCGGCCAGCCTTCCGGCAACAGCACGGTGTGCCCGCTCGAAGGGACTGATGGTTTATGCGCGGTCTGTTGCGCCAAGGAAACCTCCGCTGATCGTCTTCATGGCAGTCTGCTCTCTCAAGACGCCAACTTCTGGCCGGCGCCTTGCGCTGCGATCCGCCGCAGTTCGAACCGTTGCAGCTTGCCGCTCTCGGTGCGCGGCAGGCTGCCGACGAACTCGACGGCGCGTGGATATTTGAACGGCGCGATACTGGCCTTCACGTAGTCCTGCAAGGTGCGCACGAGCGCCGCATCGCCAGCATGGCCGGGCCGCAGCACCACGTAGGCCTTCACGATCTGCCCGCGCTCCTCATCCGGCGCACCCACCACGCCGCATTCCGCCACGGCGGGATGCAGGAGCAGCGCCGACTCGACCTCCGGCCCGGCGATGTTGTAGCCGGCCGAAATAATCATGTCGTCCGAACGCGCCTGATACCAGAGATAGCCGTCGGCATCCATGATGTAGGTGTCGCCGGTGATGTTCCAGCCGTTCTCGACGTAGTTCTTCTGCCGCGCATCGGCGAGATAGCGGCAGCCGGTTGCGCCGCGCACGGCAAGCCGCCCCGGCGTGCCCGGCGGCACCTCGTTGCCGTTCTCATCGATCACCTTCGCCTCATAGCCGGGAATCGCCTTGCCGGTGGCGCCGGGCCGCGCCTCTTCCTCGCGGGCGCAGACGAAGATGTGCAGCATCTCGGTCGAGCCGAGGCCATCCTGCATCGCGATGCCGGTCGCGGCGCGCCAGGCTTCGAAGGTCGCCTTGGGCAGTGTCTCGCCGGCGGACACCGACTTGCGCAGCGACGAGATGTCGTGATCCTTCGCCTTGCCCGCCATGACGCGGTAGGCAGTCGGCGCGGTGAAGCAGATGGTAGCCTTGTATTTGGCGATGGCCGGCAGCAGGTCGTCGGGCGATGCTCTTTCCAGGAGCACCGTCGAAGCGCCGACCCGCAGCGGAAACAGCACAAGCCCGCCAAGCCCGAAGGTGAAAGCGAGCGGCGGCGAGCCGATGAAGCGGTCACTAGCGTTCGCCCGCAGTACATATTTGCCGTAGGCGTCGCAGATCGCGAGCATGTCGCGATGGAAATGCATGGTGCCTTTCGGCTCGCCGGTGGTGCCGGAGGTGAAGCCGATCAGGCAGACGTCGTCGACGGCCGTATCGCAGGCCGTGAAAACCTCATAGCCGGGCCTGCCCATCATGGCTTCGAGACCGCCCCGCGCGCCGTCGCCCCAATAGACGATGCGCTCCAGGTTCGTTGCGGCCTTGGCCTTCTCCATTTCGTCTGAGAGCCGCGCGTCGCAGAGCGCCAATTTGATCTGCGCCTTGTTGATCGGATAAATCAGCTCCTTGGCGCGCAGCAGCGGCATCGTTGCGACCACGACGCCGCCGGCCTTGATCACGGCAAAATAGGCCGCAACCATCGTCGGGCTGTTCGGCGAGCGCAGCAACACCCGGTTGCCCGGCACCATGCCGAGATCGCGTGTCAGCACGTTGGCGATGCGGTTCACGCGCTCGGCGAGCTGTCCGTAGGTCAGCGTCTCGGCCGGTGAAATCAAACAAGGGCTGTCGCCGTGATCTTCGCTGATCCAGCGGTCGACGAACTCAGTGATGCAGTTGAGGCGTTCTGGGTAATGCAGCTCGGGCAGCGTGAACCGGAAGTCCGGCCACTGATCGCGCGGGGGAAGATTATCGCGCGCGAAGGTATCGACATGCGCAGAAGGAGTCATGATGATCCTCGCTCCTTAATCATGGGATCCATCGCTCATTCGGCGGCAAGCGCTGATTTCGTGGCCCGGCTCTTCAGCATCTCGCGCGCGATGATGATTTTTTGAACCTCGGTCGCTCCCTCGTAAATTCTCAAGGCACGGATCTCGCGATACAGCTCTTCGACCTTGACGCCCTTGGTGACGCCGAGGCCGCCGTGGAGCTGGACCGCGCGGTCGATCACCTGCTGCGCCGCTTCGGTGGCAAACATCTTCGCCATGGCCGCCTCACGCGTGACGCGCGCGGCGCCGCTGTCCTTGCTATGGGCGGCGCGATAGACGAGCAGCGCGGCGGCATCGACATCCGTCGCACTGTCGCCGATCGCTGCCTGCGTGAGCTGCAGGTCGCCGAGCGGCGCGCCGAACAATTTGCGCGAGGCCGCACGCGCGAGCATCTCGTCCAGCGCACGGCGGCCAAAGCCGAGCGCGGCGGCGCCGACCGTCGAGCGGAAAATGTCGAGCGTCGCCATCGCCACCTTGAAGCCTTCGCCGGCAGCGCCCAGCCGATTGGCCACCGGCACGCGGACGCTATCGAAGCGCAATGTCGCCAGCGGATGCGGCGCGATCACCTCGATGCGCTCTGCGATGGTCAGACCCGAAGAATCAGCGTCAACGACGAAGGCCGACAGCCCGCGTGCGCCCGGTGCCTCGCCGGTGCGGGCGAACACCACGTAATGGTCGGCGATGCCACCATTGGAAATCCAGGTCTTGGCGCCATCGATGCGTACATGATCGTTGCCGTCCGGCACGGCGGTCGTCGCCATGGCGGCAACATCGGAGCCGGCTTCCTGCTCCGACAGCGCGAAAGCGGCAATCGCCTTGCCCTCGCGCACGCGCGGCAGATAGCGCGCCTTCAACTCGGGCGATCCGTAGAGCGTGATGGAGCCGGTGCCGAGGCCCTGCATGGCGAAGGCGAAATCGGCGAGGCCATCGTGATAGCCGAGAATTTCACGCGCGAGGCACAGCGTGCGCACGTCGAGGGCTGCATGGAGACCGCCGAATTCGCTCGGCACGGTCGGCGCGAGGAATCCCGCCTCGCCGAGCGCCTTCACGCGGGCGCGGCAGGCTTCATCGACATCGTCATGCGGCAGTGACGGCAAGGTGGCCGCCGCCCAGTCCGACAGTTCGCGGGCGAAGCGCCGGTGGCCGTCGTCGAAGAACGGCCAGCGCAGCGTTTCAGCGAGAGTGTCGGTCAGCGCCATTAGTTGCCCTCGAACACCGGCGTGCGCTTGTTGGCGAAGGCGTGATAGGCGCGGGCGAAATCCTCCGTCTTCATACACAGCGCCTGTGCGACAGCTTCCGCGTCGATCGCCGTCTCGATCGACATGGCCCATTCCATGTCCAGCATGCGCTTGGTCATGGCGTTGCCGAAGGTGGGGCCATCAGCCAGTTCGGCGGCGAGCTTGCCCGCCTCGGCGAGCACCGTCTCCGGCGTGGCGAGGCGATTGAAGAAGCCCCAGCGCTCGCCCTCCTCGCCGCCGAGCACGCGGCCGGTATAAAGCAGCTCCGCGGCGCGGCCCTGGCCGATGATGCGCGGCAGGATCGCGCAGGCGCCCATGTCGCAGCCGGCCAGTCCCACGCGATTGAACAGGAACGCGACTTTGGTCTTCGGCGTGCCGATGCGGATGTCGGAGGCCATCGCCATGATGGCCCCCGCGCCGGCACAGACGCCGTCCACCGCGGAGACGATCGGATGCGGGCAGGCATGCATGGCCTTGACCAGCGCGCCGGTCATGGTGGTGAATTCCAGGAGGCCTGTCGTTCCCATCTCGATCAGCGGACCGATGATCTCGAACACGTCACCGCCCGACGAAAAATTGCCGCCGGCGCCGGTGAGAACGATCGCCTTGACCTCCCGATCCTTGGCGGCGGCGCGGAAGATATCCGCGAGCTCCGCGTAGCTGTCGAAGGTGAGCGGGTTCTTGCGCTCCGGCCGGTTAAGCGTGAGCGTCATAACCTTGCCGGCAACCTCGCAGCGCAGATGACGCGCCTGATATTGCGCCAGTGGCAGCGTCACCGGATTGACGGCGGTCATCGTGCGTCTCCCTGGCCAATCGTCTTGCGCGCCGAGGCCTTGGCCTTGCCGAGGAGACGCATCAATGTTTCCTGGTCACTCGCCGAGAGACCGCCAAGGATCTCGGCGATCCAGCTTTCGTGTGCGTTAGCCATGGCGCGGAAGCCGCGGCGGCCTTCGGCGGTGAGCTTGACGAGTTGGGTGCGGCGGTCGTTCGGCGCCGGCTGGCGGTCGAGCAACCCCTGCGTCACCAGGCGATCGACCAGGCCGGTGATGTTGCCGTTCGACACCATCAGGCGCTGCGACAACTCACCGAGCTTCATGCCGGCCGGCGCCTTGTCGAGCTGCGCCATCAGGTCGAAGCGCGGCAAAGTAATATCGAAATTGTCGCGCAGACGGCGGCGGATTTCGCTTTCGATCAGCGTCTTGCAACTGAACAGGCGCAGCCAGAGACGCAGCTCATCCTTGTGATCGCTCGGGCGCTCGATCACCTTGGTTTCCGCATCGAGCGGCAGCGCGGTTCCGTCATCCATATGTCAGACCTCCCCGCCCGCAACGGTCATCGTCGTTCCGGTGATGCCGCTGGCCGCGTTCGAACAAAGGAACGCCACCGCGGCGGCGACCTCCTCCGGCGCGATCAGCCGGCCGAGCGGATTCTGCCGCGTGAACTCCTCGAGCGCCGCGTCCTTCGAACGCCCGGTCTTTTCGGTGATGCGCGTGATGCTTTCGCGCATCAGATCGGTGTCGGTGAAGCCTGGGCAGACGGCGTTGACGGTGATGCCGCTCTTCGCGGTCTCCAGCGCCAGGGATCGCACAAGGCCGACCAGCGCGTGCTTGGCGGCGCAATAAGCCGACACGTAAGCGTAACCTTTCAGGCCGGCGGTGGAGGCGACAACGACGATGCGGCCGAACCTGCGGGCCGTCATGTCGCCGATCACCGCCTGCGCGGCATGAACGGTGCCCATCAGATTGAGATCGATCATGCGGCGGAACGTGTCGGCGCTGCTTTTCGCAAACGGCGCGGACTCGGCGCCCCCGGCATTGGCCACAAGGATATCGATTGCGCCGCGCTCGGCGACGGCCTGCTTGATGCCGTCGGCAAGCGCGCCTTCGTCGGTCACATCGGCGGTGAAGTAACCCGCCGCGTCCTTCTGCTGCACGGCTTCGCGCAACGGCGCCTCGCTGCGGCCGGTGACGGTGACGGCGACGCCGGCGGCGGTCAATGCTGCGGCGATGGCGCGGCCGATGCCGCGTCCGCCGCCCGTGACCAAAGCATGTTTCGCAGTGAAGCCGTTCATGCCGTCCTGCCGAATGCACGGGCCTGACCCGTGCTTCGTGAATTATTTTAAGCTTAAAACTTATCGGGCTCAACCGCCGTTGAGGAAATTATTTTATACTTGAAATAATTTTCCCGGCTCCTAGACTTGATGTCTATGTGGCGCCCGCCTGAACGCATCCGCTACGAGGCCAGCCATGGCCACGTGCCCTCGCGTGAAGAGGCCGGAAAGTCGCGACTTTTCTCTTCCGTTAAGGTCGGCCCGGTGGTGCTTGCGCAGCGTACCTGGGTGCCGGCTATGGTGCCGTGGCGGGCGACCGATGACGGCTTCGTCACCGACGACGTCGTCGCCTGGTACGCACGCTTTGCCCGCGGGCGGCCGGGCGCCATCGTTGTCGAAGCCACCGGTATCCGAGACATCCCGAGCGGTCCGCTGCTGCGCATAGGACACGAACGCTACATTCCGGGGCTGCGCAAGCTGGTCGAGGGTGTGCGCGAGGCGAGCGCCGGCGAAACCCGGCTGTTCATCCAGATCATCGACTTCCTGGCGATCCGGCGACGGCCCGACCCGCAGAAATTCCTGCAACGCTTCCTGGCCGTCACCGACGCCCACCGCCACGCGCTCGGCGACGAGGGCATGAGCGACGACGCCGTGCGCCAGCGCCTCGCGGCAATGGAGCGGGCCGAGCTGGCGCAGGTGCTGAGTGCCGCGGAGCTCGAGGCGCTCGAATACGGCTATCGCGAACGCGTGACCGACGCACACCTCGAGCACATCCGGTCGCTACCCGAAACACTGCCGCTGCTTTTCGCCGATGCGGCCGAACGCGCGCGCGCCGCCGGCTTTGATGGTGTCGAGCTGCATTACGCCCACGCCTATACGATGGCCTCGTTCCTCTCGCGCACCAACACCCGCGACGACGGCTACGGCGGCACCCGCGAGAATCGCGCGCGGCTGCCGCTCGAGGTCTACGCCGCCGTGCGCGAACGTGCCGGCCACGATTTCGCCGTCGGCTGCCGCTTCCTCGCCGATGAATGCATCGCCGGCGGCGGCGAGGTCGATGACGCGCGCACGTTTGGCCTTGCCTTCGCCAAGGCCGGCATGGATTTTCTCTCCACCTCACGCGGCGGCAAGTTCGACGACGCCAAGCAACCCGGCGTCGGCTGGGCCGCCTATCCCTACACCGGGCCGAGCGGCTACGAATGCATGCCGCAATACATCTCCGACGCGCGCGGTCCGTTCGGCCGCAATGCCGCGGCGACTGCCGCGATCCGGGCAGACATCCGCGCGGCCGGCCTTGAAACGCCGATCGTCTGCGCGGGCGGCGTCCATAATTTCGAGATGGCGGAGACGATGCTGGCCGACGGCGTCTGCGACATCGTCGGCGCGGCGCGGCAATCGCTCGCCGATCCGGACTGGTTCCGCAAGATCGCGCTCGGCCGCGGCGGCGAAGTCCGTGTATGCGAATTCACGAACTACTGCGAAGGCCTCGACCAGAAACACAAAGCGGTCACCTGCCAGCTCTGGGACAAGCTTGATCTCGATGCGCCGGGGGTTCGTAAATCCGCCGATGGCAAAAGGCGCATGGTCGCGCCGGACTGGGACCATGCTACAGACGTGAATGGCTAAGGCTCACGGCAAAACGGAACGAAGAACCATGCGCATCGTCTGTGTCGGAGGCGGCCCGGCCGGTCTCTATTTCGGCCTGCTGATGAAGAAGGCCAATCCGGCGCATCAGGTCTCGGTGGTCGAGCGCAATCGGCCCTACGACACCTTCGGCTGGGGCGTCGTCTTCTCCGACGCCACCATGGAGAACATGCGCGTCTGGGACGAGAAGACCGCGCGCGAGATCGAGGTGGCTTTCAATCACTGGGACGACATCGAGGTGCTGATCAAGGGCCGGCGCATGCGCACGACCGGCCACGGCTTCGTCGGCATCGGCCGCAAGCGGCTCCTGAACATTCTCCAGGCCCGCTGCGAGGAGCTCGGCGTCGAGCTGGTGTTCGAGCGCGAGGTCGACAGCGATCTCGAATATCCCGACGCCGACCTCATCATCGCCTGCGACGGCATCAATTCCAAGCTGCGCAACCTCTACGAGGCGGCCTTCAGGCCCGATCTCGTTGTGCGGCCGAACCGCTATATCTGGCTTGGTGTCGAAAAGAATTTCGACGCCTTCACGTTCGACTTTCGCCGCACCGAGCACGGCTGGTTCCAGGCGCACGTCTACAAGTTCGACGACAAAACTTCGACTTTCATCATCGAGACGACCGAAGAGACCTTGCGCGCACACGGCCTCGACAAGGCCGGCCCGGACGAGTCCATGGCCTTCTGCCAGACGCTGTTCGATGAAGTGCTCGAAGGCGCACCGCTGATGACCAATGCGCGGCACATGCGCGGCTCCGCCTGGCTCAACTTCAATCGCCTGATCTGCGGGCACTGGAGCCATTTCAACGGCAAGAGCCATGTGGTGCTGATGGGCGATGCCGCCCACACCGCGCATTTCGCCATCGGGTCCGGCACCAAGCTGGCGCTGGAAGACGCCATCGAGCTCACACGCCAATTCGAGAAATTCGGGCACACCGCCGACAAGATCCCGCAGGTGCTCGCCGCCTATGAAGACGTGCGCCGCGTGGACGTGGCGCGCATCCAGAACGCGGCGCGCAACGCCATGGAATGGTTCGAGGTGGTCGGTAGCCGTTACGCCGACACGCTCGAGCCCGAGCAGTTCATGTATTCATTGCTCACCCGCTCGCAGCGCATCAGCCACGAGAACCTACGCCTGCGTGACAAGGCCTGGCTCGAAGGCTACGAGCGCTGGTTCGCCCAGCGCTGCGGCCTCAACGTCGAGCCGAACCATCGCCCGACGCCGCCGATGTTCACCCCCTATCGCGTGCGCGGCGTGACGCTGCCGAACCGTATCGTGATGTCACCGATGGCGATGTATTCGGCGGTTGATGGGGTGCCGAACGACTTCCATCTGGTGCATCTTGGCAGCCGCGCCCTCGGCGGCGCCGGGCTGGTCTTCGGCGAAATGACTTGTGTGTCGCCCGACGCGCGCATCACACCGGGCTGCCTCGGCCTGTGGAACGACGAACAGGCGAAGGCCTGGAAGCGGCTGGTCGACTTCATCCACACGACCCAGGCGAAAGCCGGCTTGCAGCTCGGTCATGCCGGGCGAAAGGGCTCGACGCGGCTGGCCTGGGAGGGAATCGATCAGGCCCTGCTCAACGACAACTGGCCGTTGATCTCACCGTCCGCGACCTCTTATCTGCCGGACGGCGCAGTGCCGCGCGAGATGACGCGCGACGACATGGAGCGGGTGAAGGCGGATTTCGTCGCCGCCGCCAAGCGCGGCGCGGCGATCGGCTTCGACGTGCTCGAACTTCACTGCGCGCACGGCTATCTACTCTCGAGCTTTCTCTCGCCGCTCACCAACCGGCGCACGGACGACTACGGCGGCTCGCACGAGAATCGCGCGCGCTTTCCGCTTGAGGTTTTCGCGGCCGTCCGCGCGGTCTGGCCGGAGGACAAGCCGATGTCGGTGCGGCTCTCCTGTCACGACTGGACCGAAGGCGGCAATACGCCGGAGGATGCCGCGGTTTTCGCGAGCCTGTTCAAGGCGGCGGGGGCTGATCTTGTCGACTGCTCCTCGGGGCAGGTCGACAAGGCCGAACAGCCGATCTACGGCCGCCTGTTCCAAACGCCCTTCGCCGACAAGATCCGCAACGAGATCGGGATCGCCACCATCGCGGTCGGCGCGATCTCCGAAGCCGATCACGCCAACTCGATCATCGCCGCCGGGCGCGCCGACCTCTGCGCAGTGGCACGGCCGCACCTCGCCGATCCGGCCTGGACACTGCACGAAGCGGCGAAGATCGGCGTGAAGACGGTGCCTTGGCCGAAGCAGTACTATGCCGGCAAGGCGCAATACGAGGCCAATCTCGAACGGGCGGCAAAGCCTTAGAGCATGATCAGTTCTGATTGAATCGAAGCTTGACGCGACCTTTCTTCACCTCTCCCATAGGGAGAGGTCGGATCGCCATAAGCGCGTTAACGCGCGTCTTCGACGCGCTATGGCGATCCGGGTGAGGGGTTATGGCTTATCGAGAGTCCTAGCCTCCCTCTCCCCAACGGGGAGAGGGAGCGCGCCGAGCTTGTCGCAGCGCTTCACGATCATGCTCTAACGCCGGCCGTTACACGAACTTGAAGTCGTCGGCGCTCAGGTGGCCGATGCTGGTATCTTTAATCGTGACCGTGTCGTTCGCATCGGCCGTGATGACGACGTCACCGCCCTGCTCGGACATATGCGCCTGCACGGCACTGAAATCCGCGAACACCGTGTGGTCGAACTGGATGATATCCTGTTCACCGTTGGTGTTCTGGAAATCGGCGATGACGTCCTTGCCAAAATTCGCAGCGAAAATGAACGTGTCGTTGCCTGAGCCGCCGGACAGATAATCATTGCCGCCGCCGCCGGTGAGCTTGTCGTCGCCGCTGCCGCCGTAGAGGAATTCGTTGCCGATGCCCCCGACCAGGGTATCGTTGCCGTCATCGCCAAAGAGCTGGTCCGCCGCGGTCCCCCCTTTCAGCGAATCATTGCCGGCGCCGCCGTGCATGATGTCAGCACCGCCGCCGGTGCTGAGATAATCGTTGCCGTCGCCGCCATTGATGGTGTCCGCGGCGAAGTTTCCATAGAGCTGGTCATTGCCCGCGCCGCCATCGAGCAGACTGCCGAAAGTCTGGCTCCCGGCTTTGATGATGTCGTTGCCGGCGTCGCCATAGAGCTGATCCATGGCGCCGGCGATACCTTGACCGCCATTGATGTTGTCGTCGCCGTTGCCGCCGTGGATCACATCGGCGCCGGCGCCGCCATTGATCGTGTCATTACCGTCACCGCCGTAGATCGTATCGTTGTCGCTTTGCGAGCCGTAAAACAGATCCTGGTGGCCGGTCATATCGAAGTGGATGGTCCGGTTGCCGTACAGGTTCCACGTTCCCGGCGAGCTCAGGTTGGTGGAATCCGACACCGAGAGCTCATCACCATTCACCGTGATGTTCTTGATGTAGAGGTTGCGGTCGCCGTCGGCATTGGACGCATCGTTGATAAATGCGACGTCGAGGCTCGAGATCGTGCCCGGATTGTCGAATGTAAATGAATAAGTCTGGTACTGGGTCGAGTCAGCCGCATTATGATATTCGACCGTGGCCCCAACCTGCTGGCCGTTGACCAGGAGCTCCATCTGGGCGCCGACGCCGTCGAGGTCGGAACCATAGCCCGTGACGGTCACGGTCGTTTGCGCGAGCGGCGCGATCGCATTTGGCCCGCCGGTGATCGTGTCGTTTCCAGCGCCGCCGAGAATGATGTCGTTGCCGAGGCCTCCCGACAACGTGTCCGAACCGCCGCCGACATCGATATGATCATCCACCGCCGAGCCGTTGATGGTGAGCGCTGGGGGCGTGTTCTGACCGCCGAACCACTCTGTGATCAGATCCTGTGCCGGCTTCCCCATCGGCGAATAGCCGGTGGGCGAATAAGTATTGGTAAGGTCCCAGTCCCAGATCTCGGCGCCCTTAAACCAGCTTCCGCCTTCTGAACTCCACACCTGGAAGAAAGCGTTGAAGGCATCGGCCTGCTCTTGCACGTCGGGCGTACTGCCGGTGCCTCCTCCGGGGCTGATATTGGTACCGTCGAGGCTGCGGTAACCCGTCTCCGTGAACAGGACCGGCTTGTCGTAATCGAGCGAGAGCGAGTGAAAGAAATCGACCGGCGATTGATAGTCCATCGACGCCGCCCAATAATTGTCCTTGGGCACGCTGTTCCAGGCGGTGACCATGTCCTGCACGGTCGGATCGAGCGAGGAGGTCAGTGGCGGATAGGCGTTGATGCCGATCTCGTCGACCTGATTCCAGAAGCTCACATTGTGGGCTTCGTCGGTGGCCGCCGAATAAGTGATGGTTCCACTGTAGACCGCCCGCACATCGTTGATCAGGGTGGTCCAATAATCCAAATATTGCGGGCCACTCAGCTCCTGGAGCTCGTTTCCGATCGAGAACGATTCGGCGCCCGCGGCCTGCGCGACCTTGGCGAAATCGACCATCTGCGCGGTGTAAGACGCAAAGAAGGCGGCCGGATCTGAGGGATCGATGCGCGCCTGGTTCGTGCCGTCGAGACCCGTGAGCATCGGCTTGAGCAGAACCGACAGGCCGAGATCGTGTGCGTCGGCGATTGCCGTCGCGATGTTGGCGTCGCTCTCTGTCTTCGTCGGATCGTTGATGACGTCGTTCGAAGTTCCAGTCTGAACGTAGATGCGCGGCGCCAATTCAATCGAGTTGGCGTTTGTTCCGGCGATCTCTCCCATCGCGGCTTGCGCCGCGCTGCTTAGGAGCTGACCATTATAGTTCGAAAGGACTCCGAAACCCTGTACGTCAAAGACGCCCGCCATCACACACTTCCCATTTCCAGTGCCACTCACCTCCCGGCCTTATTATCGTTATCTCAAGAACACATTCGATCTCACTCCGTTCCTCTGTCAAAATTGACATCGCCTTTCGGAGCATCTGAAACACAAGCAATTTCGACTTCAGTCGTGCGCATAGAGTCGAATACACACGACTCAAGCCAAACATTTGACTGAATCGCGGACCTGTTTATTGCCAGGCGTGCGGACACTCTCGCCGAACCTCTCAACAAGACGCCTGTGTTCCGGATAGCTCCAATCTTAGCGGCCACGGAGCCAAGCCGGCACTATGTCACGCAAATGAGCGGTCGCATCAATCTCGAAGAGTCGACTCAATATCGATCAACATCGAGAGCAATGAGGAAGCGCGGCAATGACATTTCTGGGCAATGACTATCTCATCAACTCCACCACGGCTGGCTTTCAATCCGAGCCAACGCAGACCGTCTTCGGTGACGGACATATCCTTGTCACCTGGACGTCGGACGAGAACATCGACTATCCCAATGAGATCCGCGCCCGAATCCTGAACCCCGATGGATCGGTCGCTGCACCGGATTTCATCGTCAACACGACCGCTGAGGACCAGAATCAGGTCGCGGCCACGACGTTATCCGACGGCAATGTCCTCGTGACGTGGTCCTCCACCAATCTCACGACAGGGGCGGACGACATCTACGCGCGCGTGGTGGAGTCCAATGGGACCACCGGACCCGAATTCGTCCTCAATTCGGCGGCCGACAGCTCCGAGGTCTGGGTGGCTGCCGCCACGCTGACCAATGGTGAAACTCTGGTCGCGACCACGGGCTACAGTTCCAGCGCAAACAGTCCGGATATCGTCGGCCATCTTCTCAATGCCGATGGAAGCCCGACAAGTTCCGAATTCACCATCAACGGCGCGCTGTCCGGCCTGCAGTTCCAGCCGGCGGTCGCCGCGCTGCCCGACGGCGACGCCTTCGTGACCTGGGTATCCTCGCAGGGCCACGGCGACGACGTGCTTTACGGCCGCATCGTCAATCCGGATGGCACCGCGGATACGGCCGACTTCAAGATCAGTTCGGCAGACACCATCAATCAGCTCGGAGCGCAGCCCACGGCTCTGACGAACGGCGACGTGCTGGTGACGTGGAACTCCGGCGCGACAATCGAGGGGCGGATGTTCGATGCCCACGGAGCGGCAATTGGACAGGACTTCCTCATCAGCCCTGAGGCTGGCGGCGGCGTCTCGTCGGCGGATGCGTCGGTCACGGCGCTTGCCGATGGACGTGCCGTCGTTGTCTGGGACCAACAGAACGGGTCCGGCGACGACATCTATGCGCGCGTCGTGAATGCTGAAGGAACGATGAGCAATCCGGAATTTGTCGTCAACTCGGCCACCGGGCTGGGCGAAAGCTCGCCTCACGTCAGCGAGCTGTCCAATGGCGAAATCTTCGTGACGTGGACCTCGACCAACGGCCCGCCGCTCGATGAGGACATTCATGGCCGGCTACTGACGCTCGACAACATCGTCAGCGGAACCGACGGTAAGGACGCTCTCTTCGGCACCGCCGGCGCCGACGAGCTCTACGGCGGCGGTGGCAATGACGATCTGACCGGACGGGGCGGCGACGACATCCTGTCCGGCGGTTCCGGCCACAATCACCTCTGGGGCAACCTCGGTAACGATACGTTCCTCGGCGGTTCGGGAACCGACGCTTTCGCCGGCGGCGGCGGAATCGATACCGTCCTCTACGAGCAGTCTCCCGCTGGGGTGACCGTCAATCTCGCGACCCACATCGGCAGTGGCGGCGATGCGGCCGGCGATACGTTCTATTCAATCGAAAACGTCGTTGGCAGCGCCCACGACGACACGCTCGTCGGCAACGCTGCCGGCAATCACCTGGATGGCGGCCAGGGAAATGACGCGCTGTCAGGCGGACAAGGGAACGACACGCTCGACGGCGGCGACGGCAACGACATGATCTGGGGCAATAGCGGCAACGACACGCTGAGCGGCGGTCCGGGCGCCGACGTACTGTCAGGCGGTACAGGCGTGGATACCGCCGATTACAGCACGTCAGCGAGTGGCGTGACGGTCAATCTCGCGCTTGGTACAGGCAGCGGCGGCGATGCCCAAGGCGATAAGCTGTCCTCGATCGAGAATGTGACGGGCAGCGCCTTCAACGATCAGCTCACCGGCAGTAATGGTGCGAACCAACTCTCCGGAGGCGCCGGCAACGACACGCTCAATGGCGGCGGCGGAAACGATCACCTCATCGGCGGCGATGGCAATGACATACTGATCGGCGGGCGGGGGCAGGATGTCCTCACCGGCGGAGCAGGCGCCGACACGTTCACGTTCAGGGATTTCCACGACAGCATGCCTGGTCACGCGGACCAGATCACCGATTTTTCGCACGCCCAGGGCGATCGCATCGATCTCTCGGGTATCGACGCAAACGCGCACGCCACGGGCAACCAAGCTTTCACCTATATCGGTAGCGCCGCGTTCACCGATGTCGCCGGCCAGCTTCACTACGCCGATCACATGCTCGAAGGCGACACCAATGGCGATGGAAAGGCCGACATTCAAATCCACGTCAATGTCGCAAGTCTCTCCGCCGGTGACTTGATCTTGTGATGGCAGCAATCGCGGTCCGCGCTTGCCCGACGCAGAGACCGTTGCCTACATCGGGTAGCGCGTCAAAGGACCTGCCGATTGTCTCGAGGCCTGCCGCGGCGCCTTCGCCGCGGTAAGCACGAAGCCTCTGTTCCGGACAGCTCCATCCTGCGACCGCGGAGCAAACCCAGCGCTGTGTTTCTTCGATGAGCGGTCGCAACAGTTCTCGACAAGTCGAATCAACGACTTCGGGACAAACGAGGAAATGCGGCAATGCCATTCCAAGGCCAAGAGTATCTCATCAATTCCACCACGGCCGGCAACCAGAGCCACCCGACACAGACCGTCCTCGGGAACGGGGACATTCTCGTGACGTGGGAATCGCAAGAGAATAGCGACTTTCCCAACGAAATTCGCGCGCGCATCCTGAACTCCGACGGGAACGTCAGTTCGCCCGATTTCATCGTCAACACGACGGCGGAATCACAGAATGCGGTGACGGCAACGACGTTGCCGAATGGCGATGCGCTCGTGACGTGGGCGTCGACCAATCTGACCACGGGAGAAAACGATGTTTTCGCGCGCGTGGTCGATGCGCAGGGACACCTCGGGTCTGAGTTCGTCGTCGATTCAACCGTCATCGCCAATCTCGATGAGTCCCGGATCGGAGTATCCACCGCCACATTGGCCGATGGCAACGTCATGCTCGTGTCGTCGATCGTTACGAGCGACCTTGAGGGCGGGAGGGACATTGTCGGCCATCTTCTCGGTGCCGACGGACACCCGGTCGGTTCCGGATTCACCATCGACTCCGCGTTTACCGACGACCAGTTTAATCCGACGGTCACCGCGATGCCCGACGGCAACGCCTTCGTGACCTGGACCGTTCAGAACCACGGCAGCGGCACGATGTACGGTCAGATTCTGAATCCGGACGGCAGTGCCGACGGGTCGTATTTCCAGATCAGCCCGCCGGCTGGCGCCTTCAACGCGGAGCCCACGGCTCTCAACAACGACAACGTGCTGGTGACGTGGGATGACAATGCCGGGCTGCACGGGCAGATCGTCGATTCGGGCGGCGCGGCGATCGGGGCGAACTTCCTGATTGGCGACGGCGCGCTTGAATCCGTGACCGCACTTACCGACGGACGGGCCGTTGCCGTTTGGGAACAGGCTGGTTCGTCCGGCGACGACATTTACGCTCGCGTCATCAATGCCGACGGGAGCATGAGCAATCCGGAGTTTCTCGTCAACTCGGCGACCGACCGAAGCGACATCAGCCCGCACGTGACGGAGCTTCCCAATGGCGAGATCTTCGTGACGTGGACCTCGACCGGTGCAAACTCCGACGAGGACATCCATGGCCGGCTGCTGACGGTCGACCACACCATAAGCGGGACCGCCGGCAATGACGTTCTGCAGGGCAGCGCCATTGCAGACGATATCTACGGCGCGGCCGGGAACGATTCGATCACCGGAGGGGACGGCAACGACATCATCTCCGGCGGCAGTGGCCACAATTTACTCTGGGGCGGCAACGGGGACGACACGTTCCTCGGCGGCGCGGGAACCGACAGTTTCGCCGGAGGCGCCGGAAGCAATACGGTGACTTATGAGCTGTCCCATGCCGGCGTGAGCGTCGATCTGGCGACCAATACCGCCAGCGGCGGCGACGCGGCCGGCGATACATTCAGTTTCATCCAAAATGTGACCGGCAGCGCGTACAATGACACGCTCACCGGCGACGCGAGCGCCAACCATCTCGACGGCGGCGTTGGTAATGACAATCTCACCGGCCTCGGCGGCAATGACGTGCTTACCGGCGGCGCCGGCAATGATCACATCTGGGGCGGCGACGGCAACGACACGCTGGTCGGCGGGGCTGGTGCCGATACGCTGTCCGGTGGCGCCGGAATCAACACGGCCGATTACAGCGCTTCGCTGAGCGCCGTGACAGTCAATCTCGTGCTGGGAACGGGAAGCGGCGGCGATGCGCAAGGCGACCACCTGTCCTCGATCCAGAACGTGACGGGTAGCGCGTTCAATGACTACCTCACCGGCAACAATGGCGCGAACCAACTCACCGGCGGTGCCGGCAATGACAGCCTCGCCGGAGGCGGCGGACAGGACACGCTGACCGGCGGCGCCGGCGCCGACACATTCGTTTTCAAGGCGGTCACGGACAGCACTCCGGGGCACGAAGCGCAGATCACCGACTTTTCGAGCGCCCAAGGCGACCACATCAACCTTGCGGGCATCGATGCCAACACGCAGGTCGCCGGCGACCAGGCCTTTGGCTACATCGGCAGCGCCGCGTTCAGCGACGTGCCCGGCCAACTGCGCTACGCCGACCATTTTCTGGAAGGGGACACCAATGGCGACGGAACCGCCGACTTCCGCGTTCATGTCAATGTCGCGACTCTGCAGCACAGCGACTTTGTCCTGTAATGCCTGGACACGGACGAAAAACCATATGACCCCGCCCGCCACCCGGGCGCTGTCGTGGGGCAGGCCGTGACGACGCGCGCCGATTGTCTCAACGCGTGCCGCGGCGCTTTTGCCGCGGCAGCCGTTCCTACGTCAAAATTGACAGCAACTTTCCGAGCGTTCGGCAGTTGTGCGCCCTGGCAACCTCCAGACAAACATTTGTCTCATCACGCACGATCATCCCGACGCGGGTCAACAATCCGAATTTCAACTCGCAATACTAAGCCTCTGTTCTGGGCGGCTCCAGATCCGGCGACCGTGGAGCAAGTCTGGGCCTGCTTTCTTCGATGAGCGGTCGCAATACGTCTCGACAAGTCTAATCAACGACGTCGGGACCAACCAGGAAATGCGGCAATGCCATCATTCCAAGGCCGGGAGTTTCTCATCAATTTCCCTTCGGCCGACCACGAAATCCACCAACTCTTCCCAACACAGACGGTCCTTGGGAACGGGGACATTCTCGTTGCATGGGAAAGCGGAGATCGTTTCGATGAGCACCCAACCACCGAGATCGACGCGCGTATCCTGAACCCCGATGGAACCGTCACGACGCCCGAGTTCGTCGTCAAGACGAACACGACAATGGAGGGCCCTCTGACGATAAAGACCTTGCCGAATGGTGATGGGCTCGTGGCCTATGGGGCGACCGGGTGGGTCGTCGATGCGCAGGGCCACGTCGGGCCTGAGTTCGCACCGTCCGCCAGCGAGTTGGCACCGGAACCGACAGTGCTCAGCAACGGCAACGTGCTGTTGACGCATACTGAGAGTGACGCGACGGTCCACGGCCAAATCGTCGATCCCGACAGCGGGGCGGTCGGATCGGACTTCCTGATCAACACTCCGGGCAATCCGGCGGAGTTTGAATCGGTGACCGCGCTTGCCGACGGACGGGCCATTGCCGTTTGGGAACAGTTCGATTCGTCCGGTGGTGAAGACATTTACGCGCGCGTCATCAATGCTGACGGAAGCATGGATCCGGAATTTGTCGTTAACTCGGTAACCGGCGAGGGCGGAGCCAACCCGCACGTGACGGAACTTCCCGATGGCAAGATCTTTGTGACGTGGAGCTCGGGTAGCTCGTTTGAGACCTCCGGCTACGACATTCATGGGCGGCTGCTGACGCTCGACCACACGATCAGCGGAACGCCTGGAGGCGATGTTCTCCACGGCAGCGCCGGGAACGATAGCATCTATGGGGCAGGTGGGAACGACAATCTGACGGCCGGCGCCGGCGACGATGTCCTCTCCGGCGGAACTGGGCACAATATCCTTTGGGGCAACGATGGCGACGACACGTTCCTCGGCGGTCCTGGAACCGACAGTTTCGCCGGCGGCAGCGGCAACGACACCGTTCGTTACGAGAAGTCCGATGCCGGCGTGACGATCAACCTCGCGACCGGCACCGCGAGCGGCGGTGACGCGACCGGAGATCTCCTCAATTCGATCGAGAACATCACCGGGAGCACACACAACGACACGCTCACCGGAGACGCAGGCGCCAACCGCCTTGACGGCGGCGCCGGCGACGACCGAATCTGGGGCGGCGATGGCAACGACACCCTCGCCGGCGGCCACGGCCCCGACGTGCTTTCGGGCGGCAACGGAATCGATACAGCCGATTACAGCGCGTCGCTGAGTGCGGTCACCGTCAACCTTTCGCTCGGGACAGGAAGCGGCGGCGACGCCCAGGGTGACAAACTGTCGTCGATCGAGAATGTCACGGGCAGCACGTTGAACGATCAGCTTACCGGCAATGCGATTGAGAACCAACTCACTGGCGGCGCCGGCAATGACACACTCAATGCTGCTGCCGGGAACGATCATCTCGATGGTGGGGCCGGCAACGATATCCTGATCGGAGGGCTGGGAAAGGATATTCTCACCGGCGGCGACGGCGCCGACGCATTCGTCTTCAAGTCGATTCAGGACAGTGCGCCCGGACACGAAGACCAGATCACCGACTTCACGAGCGCCCAAGGCGACCACATCGATCTCTCGGGTATCGATGCCAACACGAAGGTCGCCGGCGACGAGGCATTTGGCTATATCGGCAGCGCCGCGTTCAGCGACGTCGCCGGCCAGTTGCGCTACGCCGACCATTTCCTTGAAGGAGATATCAATGGCGACGGAACCGCCGACTTTCGCGTTCATGTCAATGTCGCGAGCCTGGAGCACGGCGACTTTGTCCTGTAATGCCAGGACACGGACAAAAAGCCATATGACCCCGCCCTCTACGCGGGCGCTGTCGTGAGGCAGGCCGTGACGACGCCCGCCGAGTGTCTCAGGGCGTGCCGCGGCGCATTGACGGCGGTCGCCGTCTACAGCGGTGCGATCAACATCCTGATGCTCACCGGCTCGCTGTTCATGCTCCAGGTCTACGACCGGGTGCTGCCGAGCCACAGCGTGCCGACGCTGGTCGCGCTTCTGATCATCGTCGTCGTGCTCTACGCGGCGCAGGGCCTGCTCGACATGATTCGCGCGCGCATCATGGTTCGCATCGGCCGCTCGCTTGACGACGGATTGAGCGGCAGTGTCTTCCAGGCCGTCGTGCGGCTGCCGTTGCAGGTGCGCGGCGGCCCCAGCGGCTTGCAGCCGCTGCGCGATCTCGATCAACTGCGCGCCTTCCTCTCCAGCACCGGACCGACCGCGCTGTTCGATCTGCCGTGGATGCCGCTCTATCTCGCTCTCTGCTTTGCGTTCCACGTCTGGATCGGCGTGACCGCTTCCGCCGGCGCAGTGATTTTGGTGGCGCTCGCGCTGCTGACGGAGATCATGGTTCGCAAGCCAACCAAGGAGTCCGCCGGCCACAGCATGGCGCGCCTGACGCTCGCCGAAGCGAGCCGCCGCAACGCCGAAGTGCTGGTGGCCATGGGCATGGCGCAGCCGCTCGGTGCACGTTGGCGCGACGCCAATGCGCGCTACATGAGCGGCCAGCAACGCGCCTCGGATGTGTCGGTGACGCTGGGCGCCTTTTCGAAGGTGCTGCGCATGCTGCTGCAATCGACGGTGCTCGCGGTCGGCGCCTATCTCGTCATTCAGCAGCAGGCGACAGCCGGCATCATCATCGCCAGCTCGATCCTCACGTCGCGTGCGCTGGCGCCAGTCGACCTGGCGATCGCCCATTGGAAGAACTTCCTGGCGGCGCGGCAGAGCTGGCGCCGGCTGTCCGATCTGCTCGTGAAGCAGGTGGCCGAAGCGGCGCCCATGCCGCTGCCCGCGCCGTGCAGAAGCCTTTCGATCGATGCGCTCAGCGTCGCCCCGCCCGGTTGCCCGTCGCTCTCGGTGCGCGGCGCGACCTTCGCGCTCAACGCGGGCCAGGCGCTCGGCATCATCGGGCCGAGCGCGTCGGGCAAATCCTCGCTCGCGCGCGCACTGGTCGGCGTATGGTTGCCTGCGCGCGGCACCGTGCGGCTCGACGGCGCCGCGCTCGATCAATGGTCGGCGGAGGCGCTCGGGCGTCACGTCGGCTTCCTGCCGCAGGATGTGGAGCTTTTCGACGGCACGGTGGCCGAGAACATCGCGCGGTTTGAGCCTGAACCCGATCCCGGCGCGGTGATCGCCGCGGCACAGGCGGCGGACGTCCACGACATGATCCTCACCTTGCCGGATGGCTACGACACCCGCATCGGCGAGGCCGGACAGGTTCTCTCCGCCGGGCAGCGCCAGCGCGTGGCCCTCGCACGCGCGCTCTACCGCGACCCCTTCCTGGTGGTGCTCGACGAGCCCAATTCCAATCTCGACGCCGATGGCGAGCGTGCGCTGACAACGGCG
>Ga0310811_10001436_pt1 | contig 29991 bp, 20 predicted proteins | sample YCmetagenome_FD_207642 | JGI IMG/M metagenome (GOLD analysis project Ga0310811, IMG submission 207642) | Soil microbial communities from experimental microcosm in Duke University, North Carolina, United States - YC | ecosystem: Engineered > Artificial ecosystem > Soil microcosm > Unclassified ...
GAGCAGCCGGGTGGTCACTTCCTCGAGCGTGTCGAGCACCTTCAAATGCTCGCCGATCCGTTCCGCCACTCCCTCGACATAGCCGGCGACGTCGCTGCACTCGATGGAAAGGCGGCCGCAATCTCGCGCGACTTCGCGGATCGCATTTTCCGTTACCTGCTCGATTCCCGGAGTGGCCATGTCGGCGCCCGTACGGAGCGATCCCTACCAGTTCGTTAATGGCAGACGGGAATGGCGTAGCCCGAGGCATGGCGCTATGCGACCCGCATGTTCATCGGCTTTGTCGAAGCGCTGCGCCGCGGCGGGATTCCCGCCTCGCTGAAGGAGCATCTGCTGCTGCTGGAAGCGATGGACGCGGACGTGATCAGCGCCGAGCCCGAGCAATTTTATTATCTCGCCCGCGCGACTTTCGTCCATGACGAGAGCCAGCTCGACCGGTTTGACCGGGTGTTCGCCGAGGTGTTCAAGGGCCTGGTAGGGAGCAGCGGCGACGAAATCAGCGCCGAAATCCCCGAAGAATGGCTACGGCTGGTGGCCGAAGCCTATCTGACGCCCGAGCAGATGGCCGAGATCAACAGCCTCGGCAGCTGGGACGAGATTATGCAGGCGCTGAAGGACCGGCTGGCCGAGCAGCAAGGCCGCCACCAGGGCGGCAATAAATGGATCGGCACCGGCGGCACCTCCCCCTTCGGGCATGGCGGCTATAATCCCGAAGGCGTGCGCATCGGCGGCCCCGGCAGGCACGGGCGGGCGATCAAGGTGTGGGAGAAGCGGGAATTCCGCGACCTCGACGGGACCCAGGAGCTGGGTACCCGCAACATCAAGGTCGCACTTCGGCGGTTAAGGCGCTTCGCGCGGGAGGGCGCCGCAGAGGAGCTGGACCTTGAAGGGACGATCGACGGCACGGCGCGGCGCGGCTGGCTCGACGTCCACATGCGGCCCGAGCGGCACAATGCGGTCAAGGTGCTCCTGTTCCTCGACATCGGCGGGTCGATGGATGGCCATGTGCACATGTGCGAGGAGCTGTTCTCGGCCTGCAAGACCGAGTTCAAGCACCTCGAACATTTCTACTTCCACAATTGCATTTACGAAGGCGTGTGGAAGGACAATCGCCGCCGCCATGTCGAGAAGACGCCGACCCACGACGTCATCCACAAGTTCGGCCGCGACCATAAGCTGGTGATTGTCGGCGACGCGTCGATGAGCCCCTATGAGATCACCCATGCCGGCGGGTCGATCGAGCATATGAACGAGGAGGCCGGCGCGGTTTGGCTGAAGCGGCTGACCGACGCCTATCCGTCGGCGGCGTGGATCAATCCGACGCCCGAGGCCTATTGGGGGCATTCCGCCTCAACCGCGATCCTCAGGCGGCTGATGGACGAGCGGATGTATGGGCTAACGCTCGACGGGCTCGACGAGGCGATGCGCGAGCTGAGCCGGAAGCGTTAGTAAAGCAGGAAGGGCTTGCGCTCTTCTTCCCACGCCTGCTCGTCGGGGATGGTGGTGGCGTCGAGATCGCCGGGCTGGGCAGCGGGGTCGTCGACCCATTCCCGGAGGAGCGGCGAACCGTTGATGACGTCGATGGGCAGCTTTCCGAAGGCATATTCGTAGGGGAAATCGCGCCAGATTTCATAGTCCGGAAACAAGGTGCGGATCGCCTTGAAGGCCAGCGACTGCAGCCGCCAGGGCTTGAAGGCGGTATGGTCGTAGCTGTCCCCTTCCGCATGGATATGCACACCGCTGCACAGCTGATGGACATGCTTGTGGAAGGTCGGCTCGAAGGAGATGTCACGCAAGATGCAGCCGCCAAGCCATTGCGGGGCGATGTCCCGCATGATTTTAATCAGCGCCCGCGCCTCGATGTCGGGCGCGCCGAACAGTTCGAGCGGACGGGTCGTGCCCCTGCCCTCGCTCAAGGTCGCGCCCTCAAGCATGACCGTCCCGGCATAGCAGCGCGCCATGTTGAGGTTGGGAGCGTTGGGAGATGGGTTGACCCAGATGCGGTCGGCGGGCCAGCCGAAGCCGGGGCCCTCGTCCGGCCGATAGCCCTCCATCTCGATCACCCGATAGTCGACGTCGAGCTTGAAATGGTCGACGAACCAGCGGCCGAGCTCGCCCAGGGTGAGGCCGTGCCGCATCGGGATAGGCCCGGCACCGACGAAACTCTCCCAACCTGGACGGAGGGTAAGCCCCTCGACGGGGCGGCCGGCGGGGTTGGGCCGGTCGAGCACCCACACCGCCTTGCCATGCTCCGCCGCGGCTTCGATCATGTAGAGCAGCGTGGTGATGAAGGTGTAGATGCGGCAGCCGAGGTCCTGGAGGTCGATCAGGACGACATCGAAGGTCGACATCGATTGGCCGGTCGGGCGGCGGACCTCGCCGTAAAGGCTGAACACCGGGATTTCATGGACCGGATCGATGAAATCCGGGCTCTCGACCATATTGTCCTGCTTGTCGCCGCGCAGGCCGTGCTGGGGCCCGAAGGCGGCGGTGAGGCGCAGGCCGGTGGCGGCCAGGGCGTCGAGGCTATGCGTGAGGTCGCGGGTGACCGAGGCGGGATGAGCCACCAGCGCGACCCGCTTGCCATCCAGATCTTTACGCAATTCAGGGTCGGCCAAGAGCCGTTCGACACCCAATTTCATTCCGCGCTTACTCCATCGAACAGCAGGGACCGCACCGCGGCCGCATGGAAATCGGGCTTGCCCGGGGCGAATGCGTTTGACCAGTAGCGGATCGCTCCATCCGTTTCTTCGATCACCGCGGTCAGCCCGACCAGGACCGGGTTGGAAAATTCAGCACCAATCTTAATACTGAACTGTAACTCGTTCTTTTCCTGATAGAGTTCGGTCTCAATTCGAGCATCGGCGTTGCGCATGCCGGAGCGGTATCCATCGAATTCGTAAACCGCCCACTGGCCCGAGGGCGAGAAGTTATATTCGCGATAGGAGCCGCCCTCCCCGCTGACGAACAGTTCGAAGCAGGTGGTCCGCCAGAGATTGTCGGCCCGGACGGGATCGGCGGGCGGCGGGATGACCAGCCTGGAGATGTCGCCGAGGATGCGGAAGATGGCGACCGCACCGCCTTCCAGGCGCTCAAGCTCGGCGTCGATCGAGTTGATCGCGCCGGCGGGAGCATCGGGATGGCGGTAGAGGCTGGACACGTGGCAGCTATTGCCCGCCCCTCGCCTGCTTGCAACCGGCAGCCGCGGCTTGACATGAGATTTAGTGTAATATACCACTAATACAGTGGATGGGATCCCTTAGCGGCTCGAAGAGGGCAAAGCGATGGATCGGATTTGGACGTTCACTTGGAAAACAGCGGTTGTACTGCTGAGCCTGCAAATCGCCGCCGTTTCGGCACTCCGATACTTCACCGCCAGCGGAGGCGCGCCCGAATTCATACTCGGGAATAGCTTCGCCAACCCATATCTGGTGATACATGTCGCCAGCGGTGTCGTCGCGCTGCTGATCGGGCCGCTGCAGTTCGTTCGCCGGATTCGGGCCCAAGTGCCAGCGTTTCATCGCTTCATCGGCCGAACCTATGTTGGCGCCTGCGCTATTGGCGCGCCGTCCGGCTTCATGCTGGCGATCGGAACCAACGCCGGACCGGTGGCGGGCAGCGGGTTCGCGGTAGCCGCAGTGCTTTGGCCGATCTTCACCTACCTTGGAGTGCGGGCGGCGATCGAAGGGCGATTCGCGACACATCGCGAATGGATGATCCGATCCTACGCCATCACGGCCAACGCCATCACGCTGCGCCTGATGCTTCCCGCGGCGGGCGTGATGGGGTTCGACTTCTTCGCCGCCTATGGCGTGATTGCCTGGCTTGGATGGATCACGAACCTGGTCCTGGCTGAGACCTGCCTGCGTCGCAGCCGGCGCTCGGAAGTGACCGGGCGAAGGCTGGCCACCGCCTGAATCCAACTATGATGACGCATGCGCGAATTGTGCTACGCGCCCGTTCATGACGTTCCAGTCCACCCTCCTCCGCCTGCTCGATGAGCGGGGCTATATCCACCAGGCGACCGATGCCGCCGGGCTCGATGCCTTGGCGTCACGCGAGGTGGTGACCGGCTACATCGGCTTCGACGCAACCGCGCCCAGCCTTCATGTCGGCAGCCTGGTGCAGATCATGATGCTGCGGCGGATGCAGCAGGCGGGCCACAAGCCGATCGTGCTGATGGGCGGCGGGACGACCAAGATCGGCGATCCCAGCGGCAAGGACGAGAGCCGCAAGCTCCTCACCCACGAGACGATCCAGGCCAACATCGCCTCGATCCGCAAGGTATTCGAGCATTTCCTGACCTTCGGGGATGGGCCGAGCGACGCGATCATGGTCGACAATGACGATTGGCTCGACCGGCTCGCCTATATCGACCTGCTGCGCACCGTCGGCCCGCACTTCACCATCAACCGCATGCTGACCTTCGATTCGGTCAAACTGCGGCTCGACCGCGAACAGCCGCTGACCTTCCTCGAATTCAATTACATGATCCTCCAGGCCTATGATTTCCGCGAGCTGGCCCTGCGCCACCAATGCCGGCTGCAGCTGGGAGGATCGGACCAGTGGGGCAATATCGTCAACGGCGTCGACCTTGGCCGGCGGATGGATGGGCTGGAGCTCTATGGCGTCACTACGCCGCTCATCACCACCGCCGACGGGGCCAAGATGGGCAAGACCGCGTCGGGCGCGGTGTGGCTCAACGCCGACCAGCTGCCGGCTTATGATTATTGGCAGTTCTGGCGCAACACGGCCGATGCCGATGTGGTCAAGTTCCTGAAGCTGTTCACCGACCTGCCGCTCGAGCGGATCGGCGAGCTGGCGCGGCTGGAAGGCCAGGCGATCAACGAAGCCAAAATTGCACTCGCCAATGAGGCGACGGCGATGCTGCACGGACGTGAGGCTGCGGAGGCTGCGGCTGAAACGGCGCGGCGGACGTTCGAGGAAGGTGCCGCTGGCGGCGATTTGCCGACCCTGCAGGTGCCCGGGGGCAGCATCGGCGTGGTCCAGGCGCTGACCGGGCTCGGTTTTGCAGCATCCAACGGGGAAGCGCGCCGCAAGATCGGCGAAGGCGCGGTCAAGCTCAACGGCGAGACGGTCAGCGATCCGCAGCTGGTGGTCGAGGTTGGCGGCGAGCCACTGAAGCTCAGCCTGGGCAAGAAGCGGCACGGGCTTCTCAGCCGCTCCTGAGCAGCCCCACCGCAGCATCTCTCTCGAACAAATAGAGGCATAGCCGCGCGGCCTGGCCACGCTCGCTGGCGAGGCCGCCGTCGCGGTCGAGCAGCAGGCGGGCATCGCCCTGGGCGATGGGCGCAAGCTCGGCGACGTCCTCCTGGCTCGCAACCTTGAACACGATGTCGCCCGACTGGCGGGTGCCGAGCACTTCGCCGGGGCCGCGCAGCTTCAGATCCTCCTCGGCGATGCGGAAACCGTCGTTGGTCTCGCGCATCAGGGCCAGGCGTGCCCTGCCCGTCTCGCTCAATTGCTGGCCGCGGAGCAGGATGCAGCGGCTGGCCGCGGCGCCGCGGCCGACGCGGCCGCGCAGCTGGTGGAGCTGGGCGAGGCCGAACCGCTCGGCGCCTTCGACGATGATCAGTGAGGCGTTGGGGACGTCGACCCCGACCTCGATCACGGTGGTGGCGACCAGCACGCCGAGCTCGCCATTGGCGAATGACGCCATGACGTCATCCTTGTCAGCCCCTTTCATCCGGCCATGGACCAGGCCGACACGGTCCTCTCCGAAGCGGAAGCTGAGCAGCTTCGCCCGCTCTTCGGCGGCCGCGGCATCGATCGCTTCGCTTTCCTCGACCAGCGGGCAGACCCAATAGGCCTGCCCGCCCGCTGCCAGGTGCCGGCCAAGGCCGTCGATCACGTCGCCGAGCTTGGCATCGCTGATAACCAGCGTCTCGACCGGCGTGCGGCCCGGCGGCATCTCGTCGATCCGGCTGACGTCCATCTCGCCATAATGGGTCAGGGTCAGCGTACGCGGGATCGGGGTGGCGGTCATCGCCAGCAGGTGCGGCGGATGCTCGGCCTTTTCGCTCAGCAGGAGGCGTTGGGAGACACCGAAGCGGTGCTGCTCGTCGATCACGATCAGGCCGAGCTTCCTGTAGGCGACATGCTGCTGGAAGATGGCATGGGTGCCGACGAGGATGTCGATCGAGCCGTCGGCGAGGCCCATGAGGACGGAATCGCGGGCGCGGCCCTTCTCACGGCCGGTGAGGATGGCGATGCGGACGCCGATCGCCTCGCATTGGCGCTGCAGCGTCGCATGGTGCTGGCGGGCGAGGATTTCGGTCGGGGCAAGCATTGCGGCCTGGGCGCCGGCCTCGACCGCTTCAAGCATGGCCAGCAGCGCGACCAGGGTCTTGCCCGAGCCGACATCGCCCTGGAGCAGGCGCAGCATCGGCTTGTCCTGAGCCATATCGCCGCGGATCTCGCCGATCACCCGCTGCTGGGCGTTGGTCAGGCGGTAGGGAAGCTGCAGCTTGCCGCTCAGCCGCCCGTCACCCTGCAGCGGTACCCCCTTCTTGCGCCGCGCCACCTGGCGGAGCAGCATCAGGGCCAGCTGGTTGGCGAAAATCTCGTCGTAGGCCAAGCGCTTGCGAGCGATAGTTGCGGCGGGATCGGAATGAATTCCGGCGAGCGCGGAGCGCCAGGCGGGCCAATGATCGCGGGCCAATTGCGACGGTTCGATCCATTCGGGAAGCTCAGGCGCCCTTTCCAGCCCCATCAGCGCCAGCTCGCGCATCCGCTTGTTGGAAATGCCTTCGGTCAGGCCATAGACCGGCTCGCGCAGCGCCACCTCGCCGGCCTTGGCGGGCTCAAGCACCTCGGGATGGACGATCTGCCACTCCTGCCCCCATTGGTCGAGCTTGCCGATCACGGTGCGCTTTACGTGGAGCGGCAGCTGCTTCTTCGCCCATGCCGGGTTGTTGAAGAAGGTCAGCGTCACCGTGTTGCTGTCAGCGTCGCGGGCAAAGATGCGGAGCGGCGCCTTGCCCGATCCGGCCCGAACATCGACCGGCATGACGTCGAGCACCACAATCCGCCCGAGCAGCGCCTGGCTGGCGTGTGGCGCTCGGACGCGGTCGATGGTCCCGGTTGGGAGGTGATAGGCCAAGTCGATGGCGCGGGTGAGGCCGAGCTTGGCCAGCCCCTTGGCAATGCCCGGCCCAACGCCCTTCAGCGCTTCGACTTCGGCGAACAGCGGGTTGAGCACGTCGGGGCGCATCGGCGGGACACTAGCGAGGAGGAACGCAACTGCCTACATGGGCGCTTCACGAACCCGCTGCGATTCCGCTGCGGGTCAATTTGCGTTGGAGGATGGCGCGCAAGTGGATGAGGTTTTGAGGGCGCTGAAATACCGGGCCTGGCATCGCGGGACGCGCGAGGCGGACATGATGATCGGCGGCTTCTTCGACGCGCACCATGGGGCTTGGGACGCGCATGAGCGGGCGCTGTTCGCCGCGCTGCTGACCGAGCAGGACGTCGACATCATGGCCTGGGCGATCGGCACGCAGGATGTGCCCGAGCGATACGAGGGACCGATGATGGACGCCTTCCAACGCCTCGACTTCATCAAGGTGAGCAAGTGAGCGAGCCGCTGACCCGCATCCTCAAGGCGGGTTCGCCGCTGACGCTGGCCGGGGTGCCGGCGGGTTTCCTGCCGTGGCTGGCGGCGGACTTGGCGCGGGCGGCGCACGGCACTGGAGCCGGCGGGCGGGCGGTGATCATCGCCGCCGACGAGGCGGCAATGCGGGCGCTGCAGGACACGGTGCCGGTGTTCGCGCCCGAAGTGGCGGTGCTGAGCTTCCCGGCGTGGGACTGCCTGCCCTACGACCGCGCCTCCCCGGCCCTGAGGGTCATGGCCGAGCGGCTGGCGACGCTCGAGAAGCTGCAGGGAAAACGCAAGGGCCCGCAGCTGCTGCTTACCACCGCCAATGCAGCGACCCAGCGGAACCTGACGCCGTTCAGGATCCGCCAGCTGACGCGGCGATTGGCCGAAGGCGAGCGGATCGAGCGCGACCGGCTGGTCGAGCTGCTGCAGGCCAATGGCTACCAGCGGACCGATGCCGTCCATGACGCCGGCGAATATGCCGTGCGCGGCTCGATCGTCGACCTGTTCCCGGCCGGAGAGGAGCAGGCTCTCCGGCTGGACTTCTTCGGCGACGAGATCGAGACGATGCGGCGGTTCGACCCCGCCGACCAGCGGTCGACCGGGAAAGCCGGCTCCTTCACCCTGATGCCGGCCAGCGAGGCGCTGCTCGACGAGGAGACGGTCAAGCGGTTCCGGGCCTGTTATCGCGAGCAGTTCGGCGCCAATGCCACCGGCGACCCGCTCTACCAGGCGATCAGCGACGGTCGGCGGCTGGCCGGGATGGAACATTGGCTGCCATTGCTCGAGGAGAAGCTGGCCACGCTGTTCGAGCATCTGGGCGAGAATGACGTCATCGTCCGCGATGCCAATACGGATGGGTCGCTGGAAGCGCGGCACGAGGCGATCGAGGATTATTTCGCCAATCGCGAGAGGGCGATGGTCGCCGAGCCGGGCAGTTACCGCCCACTGGCACCGTCGGCGCTGTACCTTTCGAGCAAGGAATGGCGCGGTGCGGTCGAGGAACGGCCGATCCACCTCGCTACCCCATTCTCGCAGCCTGAAAGCGACAAGGTCATCGACTTCGGCGTCGACGGCCCGCGCGATTTCGCGCCCGAGCGCACGCAGGGCGCCAATGTCTATGAAGCCGTCACCAAGCACGTCGCCAAGCTTCGGAAAGACAAGAAGAAGATCGTCCTGGCAAGCTACACGGCCGGCGCCCGCGAACGGCTTGCCGGGCTGCTAGAGGATCATGGCCTCAAGAGCCTAAAGCTGCCCGACAGCTGGCAGGAAGCGCTTGGCGCGCGGACCGACGCGGCGCTGATCGTCCTTCCTCTCGACCACGGCTTCACCGGGCCGGAAGTGGCGGTCCTCACCGAGCAGGACATGCTCGGCGACCGGCTGGTGCGGCGGAAGAAGCGGCGGAAGAGCGCCGATGCCTTCCTGGCCGAGCTGGCGGCGCTGACACCCGGCGACCTGGTCGTGCACATGGAGCATGGCATCGGCCGCTACGAAGGGTTGACGTCGGTGATGGTTGGCAAGGCGCCGCACGACTGCGTCGCCCTCTCCTACGCCGGTGGCGACAGGCTTTATGTCCCGGTCGAGAATATCGACGTCCTGACGCGTTATGGCGGGGCCGGCGACGGGGCGAACCTCGACCGGCTGGGCGGCGAAGCCTGGCAGCGCCGCAAGTCGCGGATGAAGGAACGGATCCGCGAGATCGCTGGCGAGCTGATCAAGACCGCCGCGATCCGCGCGACCCGCCCCGGCCAGGTGGCAGAGGCCGACGCCAGCCTCCCGGAGTTCGTCGACCGCTTCCCCTATGAGGAGACCGATGACCAGGACCGGGCGATCGCCGAGGTGCTGGAGGATCTGAGCAGCGGCAGGCCGATGGACCGGCTGGTGTGCGGCGATGTCGGCTTCGGCAAGACCGAAGTGGCGCTGCGCGCGGCGTTCGTTGCGGCGATGGCCGGCTACCAGGTAGCCCTGATCTGCCCGACTACCCTGCTGGCGCGGCAGCACTACCGGAATTTCATGGAGCGGTTCCAGGGCTTTCCGATCGAGATCGGGCGGCTGTCGCGGCTGGTCCCGGCGGCCGAAGCGAAGACGACGCGCGAACGGCTCGAGCAGGGCAAGGTCGACATCGTCATCGGCACCCATGCGCTGCTGTCGAAATCGATCAAATTCAAGAAGCTGGGCCTGGTTATCGTCGACGAGGAGCAGCATTTCGGAGTCGCCCACAAGGAGAAGCTCAAGGCGCTGAAGGAGGATGTGCACGTCCTCACCCTCACCGCCACGCCGATCCCGCGGACGCTGCAAATGGCGATGTCGGGCCTGCGCGAGCTCAGCGTGATCCAGACCCCGCCGGTCGACCGGCTGGCGATCCGCACCTACGTCGCGCCGTGGGATGCGGTGGTGATGCGCGAGGCCCTATTGCGCGAACATTATCGCGGCGGGCAGAGCTTCCTGGTTGCGCCGCGAATTGCCGACCTTCCCGACCTTGAGGCATGGCTGCGCGAGGAAGTGCCCGAGGTGAAGGGGGTCACCGCTCACGGCCAGATGGGCGCGGGCGAAGTCGAGGAGCGGATCGGCGCCTTCTATGACAAAAAATATGACGTGCTCTTGTCGACTACCATTGTCGAAAGCGGGCTGGATATTCCGTCGGCCAACACGCTGATCGTCCATCGCGCCGACCGGTTCGGGCTGGCCCAGCTTTACCAGCTGCGCGGCCGGGTCGGCCGGTCGAAAACCCGCGCCTATGCCTATCTGACGACCCCGCCCGAGCGGTCGCTGACCGAAGGGGCCGACAAAAGGCTGCAGGTGCTGGCCAATCTCGACAGCCTGGGAGCGGGTTTCCAGCTTGCCAGCCACGACCTCGACATTCGGGGTGCGGGCAATCTGCTGGGCGACGAGCAGTCGGGCCACATCAAGGAGGTCGGCTTCGAGCTCTACCAGTCGATGCTGGAGGACGCGATCCTCGAGCAGAAGTCGGGCGCGGCCGAGAGGCGGGACGAGTTCACGCCGCAGATCAATGTCGAGGCGCCGATCCTGATCCCGGAGCATTATGTGCCCGATCTCGACCTTCGCATGGGGCTTTACCGCCGGCTGGGCGAATTGGAGGACCGTCAGGGCGTCGAGGAGTTTGCAGCGGAGCTAATCGACCGCTTCGGCAAGTTGCCATCGGAAACCCAGAACCTTCTGCAAATCGTTGAAACCAAAATCAATTGCCGGAAAGCGATGATCGCCAAGCTGGACGTCGGTGCGAAGGGCGCCGTGGTGACATTTGCGCCGAGCGGCTTCCCCGACCTGGCCGGCCTGCTGGATTATGTCGAGAAGCTGAAAGGCGCGGCACGGCTTCGGCCCGACAGCAAGCTGGTGATCAGCCGCGAATGGCCGACCGGCGAAGCTCGCTTGCAGGGTGCGCTGCAGATTTCGCGCGGATTGATGCGGGTCTTGGCCGCAGCTGAGAAGAAGGAACTCGAGCCGGCCTAAGCTGCCGCCGTCTGCTCCCCTGAAGCAACGAAGCGCTTCAATTCGGCCTCATCGAGCGGCTGGGCGCCAAGGAAGCCCTGGTAAAGGTCGCAGCCCCATTCCTCGAGCAGATGGAGCTGGGCGATGTTTTCGACGCCCTCGACGATCACCTTGAGGCTGAGTTCGCGGGCCAGGCGGATCATCGCCTTGACGACGATGCGGTCGCGGCTGCCGCCAACGATATGATTGATCAGGCCACGGTCGATCTTGATCGCATCGATCGGCAATGACGTCAGATAGGCAAGGCTGGAATAGCCGGTGCCGAAGTCGTCGATGGCGATGCGGACGCCCGCGGCGCGCAGCCGGGAGAGCCGGCCGGCGACCTCCAGGCTGTCGGCCATCAGGCTGCTCTCGACGATCTCGGCGGTGATCTGGTCGGGCCTGAGGCCGGCCGAGGCGATCTCCGCCAGTAGCCATTGCTCATAGCCGGGTCGATCGAGATCCCGTGGAAGGAGGTTGATCGACAGGCACATGCCGGCGAGCGGCCCGGTCCATCGTCCCGCCGAGCGCAATGCCTTGCGCTGGATCGCACGCGACAGCCGTTCGGCGAGCCCGGCCGCTTCGGCCCGGGCAAACAGCTCTTCCGGGCTCTCAGCGCCTTCCCAGCGCGCCAGCGCCTCGACGCCCATGACCTGGCCGCTGGCCGGTTCGATCTGCGGCTGGAAGCGAAGCTCGATCCGGTCGCGGGCAATCGCTTGGGCAAGCGCGCGGTCGCGCAACGGCAAAGCGGGCGCCGATACCTTGCGATCCGACACCCGCCTGCCCCCGAACCCTGGCCATATGAGCCAATTACGCATTTGGACGACTTACGCCTGGCCGGCGGGGCCTACCAAGGCGCCAATCAGGCGCGTGTCCTTTCGGGACAGTGGCGCTTTCCTGCCAAATCCGTATTCTAGGCCGGTGAACGTCGCTCGCCCTTCCCCGGCCACTCCCGAGCGCGACCTTGCCGCGCACGGCATCGGGCTGGTCGCCTCCCCAGGCGAAGCGGCCAAGTCGGCCGAAGCGATGCTTCGGCGCCGCTACAGCTGGGCGGAAGAGGACAAGGCCGAGACGCTGGTCGCGCTGGGCGGCGACGGCTTCATGCTGCAGACGCTCCATACGATGCTCGAGCAGGGCGAATCCCGGCCGGTGTTCGGGATGAATCGCGGCACATTCGGCTTCCTGATGAACGAATGGCGGCTGGACCGGCTGTTCGAGCGGATCAGCAATGCCAAGCATATCCGCGTCGCGCCGCTGGCGATGGAAGCGACCAACATCCGCGGCGAGACCTGGGCGCACCCGGCGATCAACGAAGTGTCGCTGCTGCGCGAGACCCGCCAGACAGCCAAGATCGAGATCAACGTCAACGGCCGGGTGGTGATGCCCGAGCTGGTCACCGACGGCGTGCTGGTGGCGACCCCGGCGGGCTCGACCGCCTATAATCTGTCGGCGCACGGCCCGATCCTGCCGCTGGCGGCGAAGATGCTAGCGCTGACGCCGATCAGCCCGTTCCGGCCGCGCCGCTGGTCGGGGGCGATCCTGCCCGATGACGTCGCGATCCGCTTCAAGGTGCTGGAGGCTGATAAACGGCCGGTCGCGGCGGTCGCCGACCAGTTCGAGGTACGCGAGGTTTGCACGGTCGACGTCAAGCTCGACCGGGAACGGTCGCTGACCCTGCTGTTCGACCCCGAACATGCACTCGACGAGCGGATCGCCATGGAGCAGTTCGCCCACTAACCGCACATTCAGATTTTCTGTTGCAAAAGGAGGCCTTGAGCGCTTGCAACGCGCGATGAGCGCGTTATAGGCGGCGTCGCTTCGCGTTCCCCGATAGCTCAGCGGTAGAGCTCTCGACTGTTAATCGAGCGGCCGTTGGTTCGAATCCAACTCGGGGAGCCACCTCTTACCGGCATAAAAAACGAAGCGGCCAGGCGTGGCCCGACCGCTTCGGCGAAGTGCGTTCATGTCCCTAGGGACCACCCCGCAACCCTACCAACAGCAGCTTTGCGGCAATGGCTCCAGAGGCTTGTTTGGCATGTGTCAGCGCGGGACAGGAGCCAGCCGTTTCTCCATTCGGAAATTGTGGATCGGGACGCCCGCAATCTCGAAATCGCGGCGCTCGATCACGCCGAAACCCTGTTTGGAGAAGAAGCGCCTGGCGGGCTCGCTGGCCTCGGTGAACAAAAGTTCGATTCCGCGCGCCCGGGCCGCTCGTTCCAGCTCCTCGTATAGCCGCGCCGTGACGCCGGTGCCCGCCACATCAGGCCGGCAGAACAGATGGTCGATATGGCCGTCTGCCTCGACGTCGCCATAGGCCAGCGGCTCGTCATGTTCGTCGACGGCTACGAGGAGCGTCCGGCCATCGGCGCCGCGGGCGTGGAAGCGGCCCGGATCCGGCACTTGCGGCGCCCATGCCCGCACCTGTTCAGCCGAGTAATGACATGCTGCGATTTGATGGATGGCGGCATGGAACAGGGCCGCCAGCCTGGTTTCGTCGCCCTCCTTGAAAGGACGGACATGCATTTCAGCGCTCGTGATACTTCAAACGGCGATCGCGAGATCGCCTACGGCCCGCGTTTCACTGTGCAACGGCACGCTCGCCATCAGCGTCATGCCAGGCTTGCCGGCCCGGAACATCAGGCGGCCGCCGAGTTCCTGGATTCTCTCTCGCATGCTCGACAAGCCGACGCCGATCCGCAGCTTTGCCGGAAGGCCTATGCCGTTGTCGGCAACGACGACATGAAGCATCGAGCGTCGCTGATAGAGGCCGATGACCACTTCGGTCGCCTGCGCGTGCCGATGGACGTTCGACAGCGCCTCCTGCACCATCCGGTAAACCGCGACCTCGGTTGCCGCGGAGAGCGGCGGGCCTTCGGCGGCCTCCACCTCGATATGGAGGCCGGTGCGACGCCCGAACCCTCCGGCAAGCTGGCGCAGGGCCCTGGATAGGCCAAGCTCGCTAACCACCGGCGGATGGGCAAGGAAGGCGACGGCGCGCAGCTCGCGATGGATTTGCCCGAGCAGATCCTCCATTTCGTCAACGATGTCCGCCCTGGCCTTGACGGTCTTCGACCGCCTGATCTGCCCCAGCGAAAGACCGAGGCTGGCGACCAGCTGCATGGTCGAATCATGGACTTCGCGCGCCATGCGGCGGCGCTCTTCGTCCTGATGTTCGATCAGAGAGTGGCTGAACCCTTCGCGCATCTGGCGGAGGTGGACCAGTTCGGTCACGTCGTAGCGCGTCACCGTGTACATGGTCCGGCCGGCGACCTCGATGCGCTTGACGCAAAGCTGGAAGGCAAAGCCCTCCCAGCGGTCCTTGCCATGATAAACGAAGCTGAACGATGGATCGCCGTTTCGGGCCATGTTCCGGATGCCCTGGGCGGCGATGCCCGCCGGGGTATGCCCCAGGATCGCCACATGTTCGCAGAAGGCGAGGTAGTCCGCGCCAGGGCTCAGTTCGCCATAGTCGTAGAGAGCAGCAGTTCTCGTCCAGGCCGGGTTGACCGCACGAATGATCCAATCTTCGTCGATCAGCGCGATCTGCTCGGGCAGGCTGTTGATGATTTGCTGGAATGTTTCGACGAACGCCGGTTCGGACGCCAGCGCGAAGTGAGGGATAGCGACGCCCCGAGGCAAATCCAGGAAGGGGAGATCGGGGGAATCCTCATAAAGGCACCCCGGCACTACTGGAACGTCCGGACCCAGCTCCATATTATTCCCCGCGTACTTGCCCCTAATCGCGGACTCGGGCTGCCCTTATCTTATAACACAGATTAATAGCACAATCCGAGTTATCAACATACGGACTTATACCTAGGTAGTAGCGGAGGGTTTTTCCGTAAATTTCCGGTCCAGGCGTTCGGCGAGTTCCCGCTGGGCAAGGAAATCCCGCATCATTTCCGCCACCTCATTCTCCGGCCCAAGCCGCACCCAGGAGTGGGAGCCGTACCAACTGGCCCAGGCCTGGCCGCCCTCGAGGCTGAACACGACCGGCGCCGCGATCCCGTCCGGGCGCGCCGGGCGGAGGGAATTCTCGACGATCACCCTCACCGCCTTGGCAAGAGCGATTAGCAGCATTGTCGACACCAGGAAGATGGTGAAGCCGATTAGCTCGTACGGGCCGAAGCCCAAATGGTACCGCGGTCCGATGAACAGCAGGTCGGCGACAATCCAGGAAGCGAGCGCGGTGGCGAGCGCCCATCTCCATTCCAGGACGATCGCCGCGACGATCACGAACGGAAGGTAGGGCAAGAACGGCAGCCGATCGATGTACAGCCCAATCACCAGGCGGATGGCCGTCGGAATCGCTGTCAGGGCGATGCCATAGCCAAGCGCAAGACTTCCGGTCGCGGGTGGGGCGAGCAGCAACCTGCTCAGCCGGTCAATGAAGGTCATCCGTCAATCCCGAGCAAATACGCAAACTGCATTAGGGTAGCGTTTAGGGTTTGCTCGTTAACAGTCGATTTATGAGCAAACATTTGGCGGATTCCGCTCCGCCTAGCCTTCGATGGCGGCCATCAGGCTGGCGTTGCCTCCCGCCGCGGTGGTGTCGATGCAGGTAACCCGTTCCGTGGCGAAGCGCGGCACGTAATGCGGGCCGCCGGCCTTGGGCCCTGTGCCCGACAACCCCTCCCCGCCGAACGGCTGGCTTTCGACCACCGCGCCGATCTGGTTGCGGTTGACGTAGAGGTTGCCGACGCGGGCATGGGCCTCGACATATTGGCGGGTGGTATCGATCCGGCTCTGCAGGCCCAGCGTCAGGCCGTAGCCCGTGGCGTTGATCTCAGCGATGACCTTGTCCAGCTCGCCCGATTTCCAGCGGACGACATGAAGGATCGGGCCGAAATGCTCGCGGTCGAGCTCGCCGAGACGCTTGATCTCGTACATCGACGGGACGACGAAATGGCCGCGCCCGGCGCTGTCGGGAAGCGGCACCTGGGCAAGCAGGCGGCCCTTGGCCTTCAATTCGGCCAAGTGGCCGTCGAGCGCCGCCTTGGCTTCGCTGTCGATCACCGGGCCGACGTCGGTGGTGAGGTCGCTGGGATTGCCGACCGTGAGCGCTTCCATCGCGCCGGCAATCATCTCCAGCATGGAATCGGCGACATCGTCCTGGACGAACAGCACGCGCAGCGCCGAGCAGCGCTGGCCGGCGCTCTGGAAGGCCGAGGCGACGACGTCGCGCGTTACCTGCTCGGGGAGAGCGGACGAGTCGACGATCATCGCATTCTGGCCGCCGGTCTCGGCGATCAGCGGGACGATCGGGCCGTCGCGGGTGGCGAGGCTGCGGTTGATCGCCCGCGCGGTATCGGTCGAGCCGGTGAAGGCAACGCCGGCGATCTTCGGATGGCCGGTCAAGGCGGCGCCAACCTTGCCGTCGCCCGGCGCCAGCTGGACGATCGCCTTCGGGATGCCGGCGGCATGCATCAGCTCGATCGCGCGGGCACCGATCAGCGGCGTCTGTTCGGCGGGCTTGGCGATGGCGGCATTGCCGGCGGCAAGCGCGGCCGCGACCGGACCGATGAAGATCGCCAGCGGGAAGTTCCAGGGCGAGATGCAGGCGAACACCCCGCGGCCATGGAGGCGAAGTTCGTTTAGCTCGCCGGTCGGGCCGGGCAGCGCCGTGACGTTGCCGCACAGGCGGCGCGCCTCGCTGGCATAGTAGCGGAGGAAATCGACCGCTTCGCGCACTTCGAGCACGGCGTCGGGAACGGCCTTTCCGGCTTCGCGCACGCACAGGGAGAAAAGCTCCTCGCGGTGCTGTTCGAACAGGTCGGCGGCGCGATTGAGCAGCTTGGCACGCTTGTTGCCGCCGAGCTGGTCCCATTCGATCTGAGCGGCGAGCCCGGCGCGGACCATCCGGTCGACATCGGCCTCGGTGGCGTAGGTGACGCCGCCGACGACGATCGAGGTATCGAACGGTGAATAGATCGGCAGCTTCTCGCCCTTGCCGCCGCCGGTTGGAGCGGCGTTCCAATGCTTGCTCGACAGTTTTGCAAGCCGCTTCATCAGCGGCTCGCGGATTAGCGGGTCGCTGAGATCGACGCCGGCGCTGTTGAGACGGTCCTTGCCGAAGATGGCATTGGGCAGCGGGATCGCCGAATTGCGCTTGGGGCTGAGCTTGTCCAGCTCGGCGACCGGATCGCGGACCAAATCGTCGACCGGCACATCGTCATCGGCAATGCGATTGACGAAGCTGGAGTTTGCGCCGTTTTCGAGCAGGCGGCGGACCAGATAGGCGAGCAGTTCCTTGTGGCTTCCCACCGGCGCGTAGATGCGCACTGGGATAGGCTGCTCGCCGATGCCCTTTTCGAGCTTCGCCAGCTCTTCATAGAGCCCCTCGCCCATGCCATGCAGCCGCTGGAATTCGAACCGGGCGTCGCCCGCCAACGCCTTCACCGCGCCGATGGTGTTGGCATTATGGGTAGCAAAGGCCGGGTAGATGCAGTCGCTCGCCGCCAGCAGGCGCTTGGCGCAGGCGAGATAGGATACGTCGGTCGCGACCTTGCGGGTGAAAACGGGATAGTCGGACAGGCCGGCGACCTGGGCGACCTTGATTTCGCTGTCCCAATAGGCGCCCTTGACCAGCCGGACCATCAGCTTGCGGCTATGCTTGCGGGCCAGCTCGACGGTCCAGTCGACCAGCGGCACGGCGCGCTTGGAATAAGCCTGGATGGCGAGGCCGAACCCCTCCCAACCGTTGGCGAAGAGCTCGTTGTCGGCGGCCAGCGCCTCGATCAGGTCCATCGACAGTTCGAGCCGGTCGGCTTCCTCGGCGTCGATGGTGAAGTGGACATCGGCCCTGGAAGCGTTGAGCGCGAGGTCGCGAAGGACCGGAAGAATGGCCGCCTTGGCCGCCTCGGCATGGCTCCATTCGTAGCGCGGATGCAGCGCGCTGAGCTTGACGGAAATTCCAGGAGCGGCGCGGAAGCCGCCCTTGGCAACCTTGGCGATGGTGTCCAGCGCGCCGGCATAGGCCCGGGCATAGCGAGCGGCATCGGCATGGGTCTTCGCTGCTTCGCCGAGCATATCGAAGCTGTGGCTCCAGCCCCTGGCCTGCTCTGGCGCGGCGCGCTTCAGCGCCTCATCGATCGTCCGGCCGAACACGAACTGCCGGCCAAGGATCTTCATCGCCTGGCTGACCGCGGTGCGGATCACCGGCTCGCCGAGGCGGCCGACCGCGCGCCCGAGCGCCGAGCGCCAATTGTCCGACTTGTCGTTGGCTTCTTCCAGCACCTTGCCGGTCAGGAGCAGCGAGAAGGTCGCGGCATTGACGAAGGTCGAGCGGCTGTCGCCCATCTTCTCGGCCCAGTCGGGTCCCGAAAGCTTGTCGGCGATAAGGTCGTCGGCGGTTTCGGCATCGGGAATGCGAAGCAGCGCTTCGGCCAGACACATCAATGCGATGCCCTCATCCGAGCCCAGATCATAGGCCTGGAGGAAGGCATCCAGCCCCGCCGCCTTGTGGCCGCGCACCGCCTTCACGAGAGTGCGCGCGATTGCGCTGGCCTCGCCCTGCTGGCCGGCGGCCAGCCTGGCCTGCTTCAGCCGTTCCTCGACGACCTCTTCCTCCAGAGGGCGGTAGGCAAGGCGAAGCGCGGTACGATCGATCATGAAGCGGTTTTCCGGAAGGCAAGTTCGGCGGCGAGATAGGCGGTTAACGACCGGCTTTCCAGCGGCCATTTTCGTAACCTTTTTCCGGTAGGCAGCGCGGGTCATGGGATATGCCCGCCCATTCGAGCTGGACGCCAGGATGGCGATCGGCCGCGTCGAACCGGCGCGCGCCGATGCCGGCAAGCTGTTGGGCCTCGAACTGCTGCGCTTCACCTCGGCGCTGGCGGTGCTGTTTTTCCACTATAGCCATTTTGCGCATTTCGCCGGAATCGGACCTGTCGCAAGAGCCACCGTGCCCCTCTACGGCATGCTGTGGCCGCTTTACGATTATGGCCAATATGGAGTGCAGGCCTTCTGGGGGATCAGCGGTTATATCTTCTTCTGGAAATATGGCGCCGCGATCCATGAAAAGGCGGTTTCGGCGAGCGATTTCTTCTGGCTGCGCTTCTCCAGGCTCTATCCGCTCCATTTCGCGACGCTGGCGGCGGTGATCGGCCTGCAGGCGGTCCACCGCCAGGTTACCGGATTCGATTTCATTTATCCGACCGAGGACGCCGGACTGTTCCTGCGCCAGCTATTCCTGGCGACCGACTGGGGGCCCCAGCCGCCGTTCAGCTTCAACGGTCCGATCTGGTCGATCTCGGCCGAGGTCGCGGTCTATGCCGGTTTCTTCCTGGCAGTGCGCCGTTTTGCGCCGACGCTGAAGCTCTGCGCGGCGGCGATCATTGCCGGCCTTGGCCTTCAGGCGGCAGGTCTCGAGTGGGTGTCGCTCGGCTGCGCCACCTATTTCTTTGCGGGAGGGCTGGCGGCATTGCTGCGGCCGAAGTCGGCCAAGCCGGCCGCGGTGGCGCTTGGCGCGCTGATTTCGCTGACCCTGGCAACCGGCACCCTTGGCGACCGCGACAAGCTGCCGACCATCCTGTTGCTGGCGGTGCCATGCCTGCTGGTTATCCTCACCAGGGATTGGCCGTTTCTGAGCCGCTGGCAGAAGCCGGTGCAGTTCGCCGGCAATCTCACTTATTCAAGCTATCTGCTGCATTTTCCGCTGCAGCTGGCGCTGGCGATCCTGGTCGCGGCGAGCGGAGTCGTCCCATCGCTAACCAGTCCCTGGTTCCTCTGCGCCTATCTCGCCGTGACGCTAGGCGCCGCTGCGCTAAGCTATCGATATTTCGAGCTCCCGGCGCAGCGCTGGATCCGCCGGCGCGCGCTCAACCGCGCCGCCTGAACGTCAGGCGCTCTGGCCGTGGCAATGCTTGTATTTGCGGCCTGAACCGCAAGGGCAAGGCGAATTGCGGCTGGCCGGAGCGACGATCGTTTCGCCGTCGGCGGCCTGCTCGGGCATTGCCGGGCGAGGCGCCTGAAGCGGCGGCATGCTCGACAGCAAGGCCCCGCCGGCATCGAAGTCTGCGCTATCGTCGTCGCCCGAAAGCGGGTCGATGTGGTGGGTGATGAATTCCGGCAGCGCAAAGGAACTGGCCGGGCCCAATTGCATCGGCGCCGGTTCCTCGATCTGCACGGTTGCGCGAAGCAGCATGCGGGTTACATCCTCGCGGATCGCCACCAGCAGCCGCTCGAACAACAGGAATGCTTCCTGTTTATATTCGTCGATCGGCTTCTTCTGCGCGTAGCTGCGGAGGTGGATCACCTGCCGAAGCGCGTCGAGGGTCGCGAGATGCTCCTTCCAATGATGGTCGAGCATCTGGATCAGCAAATTTTTCTCGACCTGAACCCATTGTTCGGGCGCCATGGTTTCGAGCTTGGCCGCCATCTTGGCATTGGCCTGTTCCTGCAGCCGTTCGATGATGATCGCCTGCTCGACCTCTTCTTCCTGCAGCCAGGTGTCGAACGGCGGATCGAGGTCGAGCACCTCGCGGACATTGTCCTTCAGGCGCTCCACGTCCCACTGCTCGGGATAAGTGCCTTCGGGGCAACTGGACATTACCAGCCCGATGATCGTCTCCGCGCGGAAGTCCTCGACCACGTCCGACACATGGTCGGAGTCCATGATCTCGGCGCGCTGCTCGTAGATCACCTTGCGCTGATCGTTCATCACGTCGTCGAATTCGACGACCTGCTTGCGGATGTCGTAGTTGCGCGCCTCGACCTTCTTCTGGGCGGTCTCGATCGCCTTGGAGATCCAGGGCGAAATGATCGCCTCGCCGTCCTCCAGATTCTTGTTCATCAGCCGGGCGAAGGCGGTCTGCGGACCGAAGATGCGCAGCAGGTCGTCGTCGAGGCTCAGGTAGAAGCGCGACAGGCCGGGGTCGCCCTGGCGGCCTGAACGGCCACGCAGCTGGTTGTCGATGCGCCGGCTCTCGTGACGCTCGGTGCCGAGCACGAACAGGCCGCCGGCCTCAAGCACCCGCTGCTTCTCGGCCTCGATCTCCTCGGCCATGCGCTCGATGATCTTGTCGCGTTCCGGTCCTTCGGCGACTTCCTTGAGCTCGTCCTCGATGCGGAATTCGAGGTTGCCGCCAAGTTTGATGTCGGTGCCGCGCCCGGCCATGTTGGTGGCGATGGTGACCATGCCGATGCGGCCGGCCTGGGCGACGATATGCGCCTCGCTCTCGTGGAAGCGGGCGTTCAGGACCGAATGCTGGATTCCTTCCTGGTTGAGGTATTCCGACAGCATTTCGGACTTTTCGATGCTGACGGTGCCGACCAGGACCGGCTGGCCCTTTTCCTGGCGCGCGCGGATTTCCTTGGCGATCGCGCCGAACTTGTCGGTGATGTTCTTGTAGAATTCGTCGTCTTCGTCGATCCGCTGGACCGGGACATTGGTCGGGATCGACACCACGTTCATGCGGTAGATGTCGAAGAATTCCGGCGCTTCGGTCGCGGCCGTGCCGGTCATCCCGGCCAGCTTGGGGTACATGCGGAAATAGTTCTGGAAGGTGATCGAGGCGAGCGTCTGGTTCTCCGGCTCGATCTGGACCCCTTCCTTGGCCTCCACGGCCTGGTGAAGGCCGTCCGACCAGCGGCGGCCGTCCATCATCCGGCCGGTGAACTCGTCAATGATGACGATCTTGCCGTCCTTCTCGATGTAATCGATGTCCCGCTTGAACATTTTGTTGGCCTTGAGGGCCTGGTTCAGGTGGTGGACGACCTGGGTGTTGGCGATGTCGTAGAGGTTGGTGCCTTCGATCAGTCCGGCGTCCTCGAGCATCCGCTCGGCCTTTTCGGTACCTTCCTCGGTGAGGACGATGCTCTTCTGCTTCTCGTCCTTCTCATAGTCGGTCTCGACGAACTGCTTCACGATCGCGTCGACGCCCATGTAGAGCTCCGACTTGTCGTCGGTCGGGCCGGAAATGATCAGCGGCGTGCGCGCTTCGTCGATCAGGATCGAGTCCACCTCGTCGACGATTGCATAGTGAAACGGCCGCTGGACCATCGCATCCCGCGAGAACTTCATATTGTCGCGGAGATAGTCGAAGCCGAGCTCATTGTTGGTCGCGTAGGTAATGTCGGCGAGGTAGGCGTCGCGCCGCTCATAATCCGCCAGGTTGGGGACGACCACGCCGACCGTCATGCCGAGGAAGCGGTAGACCTGGCCCATCCAGTCGGCGTCGCGCTTGGCGAGGTAGTCATTGACCGTGACGACATGGACGCCCTTGCCCGGCAATGCGTTCAAATAGGTCGCCAGGGTCGCGACCAGCGTCTTGCCCTCGCCGGTCCGCATTTCGGCAATCTCGCCGCGGTGAAGGGCGATGCCGCCGATCATCTGCACGTCATAGTGGCGCTGGCCTAGGGTCCGCTTGGCCGCTTCGCGCACCGTCGCGAATGCCTCGGGAATCAGGTCGTCGAGCTTGGTGCCGTCGGCCAGCCGCTGGCGGAAGAGCTCGGTCTGGCCGCGCAGCTCGTCGTCGGTCATTGCCGAAATGGTGGGCTCGAACGCGTTGATCGTCTCCACGATCCGGCCGAGCTTGGCGACATAGCGATCGTTGGCCGAACCGAAGATTCTCTTGGCCACAGTGGCGAGCATGGGACGAACAATTCCTCAAATGGCCCGGGTCAGCAGGGCAGGAAAAAGGGATCGCCCGCGCGCGGGCGACGATGGCGGGCGATGTAGGGAGCGGCCCCGCCCTAGTCAATTGACCCTGAGAAGGTAGCGCCTTAGCGCGAATTCATGAGTAATTGGACTGGCGGATGCCTGTGCGGAGCGGTGCGCTTCCGGCTGGCGAGCGAACCATATGACGCGGGCTGGTGCCATTGCCGGACCTGCCAGCTCAACAGCGGCTCGCCGGCGATGGTGTTCGCAACCGTCCCGCTTGGCGATTATCAGATCGAAGCCGGGGAAAGCGCGCTCCGCCGCGTCGCTTCCAGCAGTTTTGGGCATCGGGCGTTTTGCGGCGAATGCGGCACCCCGCTTTACACCCATGTCGAGCATCAGCCCGACACGCTCGATTTCAGCGTCGGGACGCTGGACAAGCCGGGACGCGTACGCCCCGGCTTCCACATTTTCTGGTCAAGCCGCGTGCCCTACAACCTGATCGACGACGGATTGCCGAAGTATGACCGGTTCAGGCCGGATACGGCCGGGCTCGAGGGAACCGAGCCTCCGGAGTAATTCGATTAGGCCTGGCCGGCCTGCGGCTGGGAGGCAGCACCGAGATTGCTCTCGAGCCACTGCTGGATCTGGCTGCGCGGCGCGGCACCGACCTTCTGGGCGACGGCTTCGCCATTCTTGAACAGCAACATGGTCGGAATGCCGCGAACGCCGTAGCGGCCGGGCGTGTCCGGATTTTCGTCGATATTGATCTTGGCCACGGTCACCTGGTCGCCCAGCTCGGCCGCAATTTCCTCAAGCGCGGGCGCGATCATCCGGCAGGGACCACACCATTCCGCCCAGAAATCAACAAGTACGGGCTTGTCGGCACTGAGTACGTCGGCCTGGAAGCTCTGGTCGGTGACGGTCTTGGTATTCTGGCCCATTTGGGACTCCTTGGATTGCGATTTGCAACCGATATGGGAAAGGACTCGGTGAACCTCAACCCGGCAGCGTAATCAGCTCCGGCCCGGCTGTGTAGAGCAATGAAGCTTCGACTCGACGCCCGGGGAAAATAATCTTGAGAGCCTCGGCATAGGCATCCATCTGGGCGCGGTGACCGGGCGGGATCGAAGCGACGCCGGCGGGGATGTTGCGCCCCGTCTTGAAGTCGATCACGCGCACCAGTTCCTGGCCGATGCAAAGCCGGTCGACGGTCCCGGCGACGACGCGCCCGTCCGGCAGCGTTGCGGCGATCGGAGCCTCGGCTAGCGATTCCGGTCCGAACAGGCCGGCGAATTTGGGATCGCCGATGACCCGGCAGGCGGCCTCGGCGATCTCTTCGCGCGCAGCGAGCTCGACCTCCATCCTCTCGAGCCAACGCATCGCCAGGGCGTGGCGATCGCCGGCCGGAACGCCAGGCAGCCGCTCGAACAGCGAGTGGAGGAGCGTGCCGCGCAGGGCTGCGGCGCGAAGCTCGGGGCCGGGCGGCGGGTCGGAATCGCGGTCCTCGACGATCTGCGACGGAGCGAGCGGCCGCGGCGGACGCGCTTCCACCGGCGCTGGTTGCCGGAGCCAGTGCGGAATGGCGATGGGCTCGACCGGCGGCTTGCCGGATGTGCGGGGAAGCAAGGCCTCGCCTTTGCCTTCCCATATGAGGGTGCTGCCCCACCCATCCACCTCGACCGAGGATGCGCCGAGCGCCTGCATGGCGCGGCCGGCGGTGGCGTGCCAGCTGCCCTGCGGCACGTCATGCCTGGGCTTGACCCCGGCGATCACCAGCCGCTCGGCGGCGCGGGTTAGCGCGACATAGGCGAGCCGCCAATGTTCTTCCCGGCCGGCATCCTTGGCCGCGTCGATGATCGCCCGGAAGACCGGGGCGCATTCATCCTTGCGCGGGCGGATCATGGGCACGTTGCCGGCGCCCGCTACCGGCACTTCCACGACCGGCGACGTCCCTCCCACCTTGTCCGGGTCGTGCGTGGCGTCCGCGAGGATCACCAGCGGCGCTTCAAGCCCCTTCGCGCCATGGACCGTCATCACCCTGACGGCATTGGACGGAGCCGACGGATCGCGCTTCACCTCGACTTCGCCCTGGCCGAACCAGGCAAGGAAACGGTCGAGCGATGCGACTTCCTCCTGCTCGAACAGCAGCGCGCTCGACACCAGTTCCTCGATCGGGTCGAGCGCCGCCTCGCCCAAGCGCCCCAGCAACTTGCGCCGGCCATCGAGCGGGCCCGACAGGATGGTCTCTAGAAAGCGCGCGGGAGTGACATAGTCGGCCATTGCCAGCCAATCACCCAGGATGGCGTGAGCCAGCGTCCAGTGCGGCTGCTCGTCGCGGCGGCTCGCCAGCTCCGTCCAAAGCTTGCCGTTACGGCCCTGAGCCAGGCCGTAGAGCTGGTCCTGGGACCAGCCGATGAGCGGCGACACGAGCGCATTGGCCAGGTTGAGGTCGTCGAGCGGCTGCACCGCGAAACCGATCGCGGCGAGCAGGTCCTTGACCGCCAGCGGCTTGTGGAGGTGAAGCCGGTCGATACCGGCGACCGGCACGCGCTGAGCATAGAGGCGGGCCACGATCAGCGAAGCCAGCTCGGTGCGACTGCGGACCAGGATCATGATGTCGCCGGGCGTCAGCGGCCGGCCGGTAGTGGCGAGGACCGGCGCTTCCTCCAGCCATGACTTGACCCGACTGGCGATGGCGTCGGCGTAAAGCCGGGTCGGCTCGTCGATCCAGCCCTCCTCGCCTTCCTCCAGCTCGCCGGAGTCCACGACGGGATCATAGGCCGGCCACAACTCGACCCGGCCGGGCCGGTCCTGGTGGAAGGCCCGGTGCGGATTGGCTGGCTCGCTGAGGCCCATTGCCTGGTAGCCAACATCGCCGATCAGCGCATCGACCAGCTGAAGCACCGGCGGCGAGGAGCGGAAGCTGGCGTCAATCGACAAATCGCGGAATTCGCGGGCGCTTGCTTCCGCATCGTTGGAGGCCGCGACCAATTCGCCGGCGCGCCGGGCAACGGTGACCTTGAACCGCTCGAATTCCCTAGGGTCGGTGCCCTGGAAACTGAAGATGGCCTGTTTGTAATCGCCGACCATGAACAAGGTGCGCCACCGCTCCTCTGCTTCCGGATTGCCCGAGAAGAATTCCTCGGCGAGGGCGCCGACGATTTCCCACTGGTCGCGATTGGTGTCCTGCGCCTCGTCGACCAGGATATGATCGGTGCGCTGGTCGAGCTTGTAGCGGACCCATTCGCCCATTCCCGGCTGGTCGAACAGGCGGCGTGTCCAGGCGATCAGGTCGTCGAAGTCGGCCACGCCTGCGGCGCGCTTGGCACGGACATAGGCATGGGCGAAGGCCTGGCCGGCGCGGAGGCCGGCGGCCTGGGTTTTGGCCAGCTCGGCAGCGCAAGCCAGGGTGCGCAGCGATACCCACCAGTCGGCGAATTCGATGACCAGTCGGTCGTAGTCGGGCTCGGCCGAAATTTGCTTGGCAGCTGACTTGCATGGCACGCCTTCCTTCGTGACGAGCCTGGACGCAATTGCGGCCAAGCTTTCCAGGCGAAGCCTTGGTGAAGCGGCGAGGAAGGCCGTGAGATTGGAGACGATCTTGTCGCCAGTCGCCGTTCCCCAGGCGCGATTGGCGGCGATCAACCGCTCGATGAGGTCGAGGTCGATATCATGATCGCCGAGCCGCCGCAGGAGGTCAGCTTCTGGATCGTCCCCTTCAATCCCGATCATGAGGAGCAAGCGCGCCTCGATGGTCGAGGGATCGCCGAGCGCTTCCATCGGCTCATGCGCCCGGGCGCAGGCCATCAAATAGCTTTCAGCGCCGGTCTCGCCGAGCCGCAGGCTAAGCGCCGAGACGTCGTCGAGGAGCCGCTTGTTGCCGCCTGCTTCAGCATTTTCGAGCAATGCCGCGAGCGTTCGCCGCACCAGTTCCTGCTCCGCCCTGCCCTCAATCGGGCGGAAGCCGGGCGCGATGCCGGCCTCGGCCGGGAAGGAGGCCAGCAGCGTCTGGGCGAAGCTGTGAATCGTCTGGATGCGAAGGCCGCCGCCCGGAGCCTCGAGCACTTCCGCGAAGAGCCGGCGGGCGCGCTCGATGGCCGGCGGGCTGTTGTCCTCGTTAAGGGCGGACAGCTCCTTACCGAGCGCCTCCGAGGGAAGTCTCACCCAATGCGCCAGCCGCTCGCCGATACGGTTGGCCATTTCCGCCGCGCCAGCCTTGGTGAAGGTCAGGCACAGGATCGACGAAGGCGGCGTGCCGCGCAGCAGCAGCCGCAACACCCGGGAGGTCAGCACATGAGTCTTGCCAGTCCCCGCCGACGCCGAAAGCGCGGCATGGACCAGCGGGTCGGACGCGCCGGCCTGTGCGCCTTCGAGCCGGTGGAACGGTTTGAGCCGGCGGGTCATGCGGCGCTTCCCTTGGCCGCGCGAATTGCATAGGGACGAGGCCGGTAAGCCAATGAGAGGACCGAATGAGCGACGACAGACGCGACGAGGAACGGCGGGCCAAGCTGGTGAAGGCGGGCGTCGCGGTCGGCATCGGATCGGCGGCGATCGTCGCGGCGCTGCTCTACGCCTCCAAGGTCAAGAAGCCGAAGCGCGGCGGCAGCCCGGACAGCGAAGGCGCGGACTAGGCTAGTCACGGCCATACCATTCCTCCAGCCGCATTAGCTGGTCGTAATCCTCGTAAGGCGCATAGGCCGGGTTGAGCTTGGCCTGGAACGGCTCGTCGCCCAGCAGCCATTTGGCGGCCGCCTCGACGAACTGGGCGTAGGAGCGTGCAACAAAGGCCTCGGGGCCCTCGTCCTTGTCGGGTGACTGGCGATAACCGATGCGGCCATTTTTCTTCGCCAGCGACCAATATTCGTGGACGCCGGACTCGCCCTTGATGTCGCCGAAGCCGCCTTCGCGGGCGATCAATGACAACAGGCCGAGCTGCAGCGCGAAACCCTCGGCGACTGCTTTCTTGGCCGGCGCCTGGCCGGTCTTGTAATCGACAATCGCCAGCTTGCCGTCGGCCAGCCGGTCGATGCGGTCGACCCGGCCATGGAGGGTCACCCCGCCGACGTCCGCCTCGCCTTTCTGCTCGGCAAGGATCGGGGTCCGGCCTGCCTCCCTGTCCCGGACGGACTCCGCCGCGATCCAGTCGATCGCCTCCATCAGCCGCGGCGACCATAGGGCGCGCAGCATCGGGTGGATCGCTTCGTCCGCAATCATGGCCTTGGCGCGGGCCTCGAGTTTGGCAGGATCGCAACCGTCCTCCTTGAACCAGGCGTCCAGAACATCATGAACCGCGATGCCTTTCCATGCGGCAGAATGTTCGGCATCGATCGGATCGAGCTTGGCCAACCGCAGGATGGCCTTTGCGTAAAAGGCAAAGGGATCGGCTTTCAGCCGGTCGAGATCGGTCACAGCGATCCGTTTGGGGCGAACGTCGACCGGCGGCCGGGGCGCCGGGCGCGCGGCAGGCTCGACGGCTGAACTCGCATCAAGCGCCGCAGCCAGGCGCTCCAGCCGTTGGTCGCGGGTCATCCCGCCGGTCATCGCCTGGAGCCGCAGCCAGAGCCTTGAGGCCACCGTCGGCGAACGGCTGTCGCGCCGTGCCCGGGTCAGCAGGACGCGCGGCGCGCCCAATGCGCTCATGAAGTCATGGGCAGCGAGACCGGTCCGAAATTGCAATCCCGGCAGCCCAAGCGCCTTCCGGACCTGCGGCGGCAGCCACGGATCGGGAGTGGGAAGCGTCGGCCAAACCCCCTCGTTCATCCCGCCGAGGATCATCAGGTCGGCCTTTTGCAGCCGCGCTTCGAGCAATCCCCAGATAGAGATTCGCGGATGGCCTCCATAGGGCCTGCGGACCGGGAGCGCGTCCATCAGGCTGCGAAGCAGCGGCACGATGTCGTCAGGAGCAATGGCAATCCAGGCTGCCTCGTCCGACTGCTCGATTTGCGAAAGCAGTTCGGAAGCCAGGCGGCCGTCCGGACCTCGCCAAGCCGCGTCACCGGCCAAGGGTTGGACAATTTCGCGCAGGCCGGCGGCGACCTGCGCCAACGTGGCGCCGAGTCCCTGCTCCAGTGGTGCAACGAGCGCGCGAATTTCCCGCCAGGCGCGGTCCGTCCGCTGCCCTTTGAAAAAGTCATCGAGCCCGTCCAGCCCCTGCCGCGGACGCGGACCTCGAAGCGCAAGATCGAGCGCACGCACCATTTCGAGCCACGCGAGCCGTTGCGCGCCCTCGCTACCGATCAATGGATGCTTGAGGAGGGCGAGCAATGGCACCGGTGCAAGCCGCTCGACCGAAGCCGAGGCGGCGGCCAGGAGCAAGGCGCCAGCCGGAGCGTGCGACAGCGGCAGGCCGGCGCTGTCGTCGGCCTCGATTCCCCAACGCTCGAGATGAGCGGAGACACGCTCGGCGAGTTTGCGATCCGGAGTCACCAGGGCAGCGGTCTGGCCAGGCGTTTCAACTGCCTCGCGGAGGGCGATTGCAATGGTCTGGGCCTCGGTCGCCGGGTCAGGCAGTTCGGCGACGCGGATACCGGTCAACCGCCGTTCGGCGGGTGCCAACAGCGTCCATTTTTCGCTGAATCGCGGAGCGGACAGGGCGTTGATCACCGCGCGGCTGCGGGCGGCAGGCGACGACACGCGCCCGCCGCCGCGCCATGGCCTCACCTCCTCGCGGGCAACGCCGATCCGGTCGAGCAGCTGCCTCAGGTGATATTGAGGGTGACTTTCTTCGCCGCGCCCATCCTCATCGGGCCCGAGCGCATCCCATTCCGCCTTGGGCATGAAACGCTCGTCCGCCAGCGCGGGAAGGACCACCGCCCCATGGTCGAGCCGCGACACCCTTGCAGCCAACGTTGCGATCGCGGGCGCGGACGTCGTTATACCTGCGGCAAGAGTGAAGCCTTCGGGTGGCTGGCTCTCCCAGCGCTGCGCCAGTGCACGTAAGAGCCGGCTACGCCGGTCGGCAAGGTCGATTACCCCACGCGCGGCAAGCAGCGCGGGCCAGCGTTCGAGCACGGCCTGGAAGCGCGCGATTGACTTAAGCCAGTGGCCGGCCAGCTCCGGTGCGTCAGCCGCCGCTTCCGCCAGGCGCGATGCCGGCACCTCCTCGATGGCGAGCGCATCCATGGTCCGCGCCAGCTCGGCTGCCAGCCGCATCGCTTCGGCGGCGCTTTCGCCGTCAGTTCGGAGCAGGCGGGCAAGGAGCAATTGCCGCTCCAGCGGATCGATCGCCGGCGGGATATCGTCGGCCAGCTCCAGCGGGTCCAGCGCGCCGCCGATCCGCTCG
>Ga0310811_10001437_pt1 | contig 29974 bp, 22 predicted proteins | sample YCmetagenome_FD_207642 | JGI IMG/M metagenome (GOLD analysis project Ga0310811, IMG submission 207642) | Soil microbial communities from experimental microcosm in Duke University, North Carolina, United States - YC | ecosystem: Engineered > Artificial ecosystem > Soil microcosm > Unclassified ...
GCACGATGAAACAGAAGATTACTCCTTTCTTCCTGATGTAGTATTGAAACCTGGCTCTGCAGAAGAGATAAGTCAGATTATGAAGCTGTGTAACGAACACAAGCTACCCGTTACACCTCGTGGCGGCGGTACAGGGTTAAGTGGTGGAGCATTGCCTGTTAACAATGGCGTAGTTATTTCGATGGAGAGATTTAATAAAATTTTAAATATCGATGAACTCAATTTACAAGCCACAGTTGAGCCTGGTGTGATCACACAGGTATTTCAGGAAGCTGTAAAAGAGAAAGGACTCTTCTATCCTCCAGACCCGGCCAGCAGTGGTTCTTGTTTTATTGGAGGTAATGTTTCCGAAAATAGTGGCGGTCCGAAAGCCGTGAAGTATGGCGTAACGCGCGATTATGTGCTAAACCTGGAAGTTGTTCTTCCTACAGGCGACATCATCTGGACCGGGGCAAATGTGTTGAAAAATTCAACCGGTTATAATCTCACTCAACTCATGTGTGGCAGTGAAGGCACATTGGGTATCATTACTAAAATTGTTTTTAAGCTAAGAGGATATCCTCAAAAGTCAGTTCTGTTACTTATTCCATTCGTAACCAACGAAGAGGCTTGCAGAGGCATAGCAGAAATTTTTCGCGCTGGCGTTTCACCTTCAGGCATGGAGTTCTTTGAACGTGAAGGTGCTTTAAAGACCATTGACTATTGTGAAAAAATTTATGCGGCGAAAGTAACAACACCTTTCCCTGAAAACATGAACGCCTATTTGCTCTGCGAACTGGATGGCAACGATGAAGAAGTTTTAATGCGTGATGCCGAACGTGTGATGTCTGTTGTAGAAAGTTTTCAGGTAGGCGAAATTTTATTTGCAGAAACAGCAGCGCAGAAAGAAGAGCTTTGGAAAATAAGAAAGAACATCTCGCCCGCTGTCAATGCTTATTCCCTGAGCAAAGCTGAAGATGTAGTAGTTCCTCGTGCCAATCTGCCAAAGCTTATTACAGGTATAAAAGAAATCGGTAAAGAATATGGCTTCAACTCCGTGTGCTATGGTCATTTGGGTGACGGCAATCTCCATATCAATGTTATGAAAGAACAAATGAGTGAAGAAAACTGGAACACAAAAGTTAATGATGGCATTGGGGAAATTTTTAAACTTACTGTGAGCTTAGGTGGTACACTTTCCGGCGAGCATGGTATTGGCATTGCCAAAAGACCTTATATGCCTATTGCTATGAAAGAAGCTAACCTTGTTATTATGCGGGGCATCAAAAAAGCTTTCGATCCAAATAGTATTTTAAATCCAGGGAAAATATTTTAATACGTTACGCCAACAATTTTTAAATATGAAAAACATTTCATTGCTACTTCCTTTTATTGTTGGTATTGCGCTGACAGCACAGGCATCAATAAATGGGCAATTGCGTACAGCTGTCAATAGCCCTTTACTTGCCACATTAATTTCGTTTATTGTAGGTACTGTATTTCTTGTGGGCATAATTATTTTCACAAGTGATAAAATACCTTCACTTACTGAATTCGGTCAGATTGAGTGGTATAAATATACGGGAGGTCTATTAGGTGCTTTTATAGTCATGGCTATAATCCTGTCGATAAAAAACATTAATCCATCTGCTTTATTTGCATTAATTGTAGCCGGCCAGCTAATAACAGCTCTTGTCTTTGAACAACTCGGCGTTCTGGGCGTGCGGCAGTCGTCCGTTAATTGGTCTAAAGTGCTGGGCGTAATTCTGCTTGTTGCTGCCGTTTATCTTATCAATAGAAAAAAATAATGTTCATTTCGCCCTTCATCACAATATTCAGTTAGGTGACAAACAAATTTTCATAACTTGATGTCAACCAAAATCTCACGATTATGAAAATTACCTATGTTAGTCTTGCACTTGCCCTTATAATTCTGGCTTGCGAGCCTAAAAAACATGACGATCAAGCATCAGCTACAGAAGACACTACTGCTGTTGACACAATGAAAGTAAGCTATGCAGCCAAGCTTACAGATCAACAAAAGGCAGACGGCTGGAAACTTTTGTTTGATGGTGAAACCCTTACCGGATTGCGCTTCTTTAAGAATCAGCCTAATGACAGTTGGGAAGTAGTTGAAGGAACACTGCATTGCAAACCTTTTGCCGAAAACAAAGAGAACAAGCGTTCTGATATTATGACAGCAGACGAATATGAGAACTTCGAATTGTCGTTTGACTGGAAAATATCAGCACAAGGAAACAGTGGTGTTATGTATCGTGTAAGTGAGCAGTTCGATCAACCTTACAAAAGCGGTCCGGAATATCAGGTTCTTGACGACGGTGGTTATCCTGGTGAAACAAAAGATAAAAACATGACTGCCTGCAATTATGATATGAATGAAGCGCCGGGTAAAAAAATGAATCCTGTGGGCGAATGGAACTCATCTAAAATTGTGGCCAACGGAAATCATATTGAACACTGGCTTAACGGTGCTAAAGTATTAGAATACGAAATAGGTTCTCCTGATTGGAAAAAACGTAAAGCTATCAGCAAGTGGAAAGATGAAGCTGGTTATGGCATGACTAAAAAAGGATTTATTGATTTTCAAGATCATAGCCATGAAGCCTGGTTTAAAAATATCATGATCAAAACCTTATAATCTTCTTATTAACAGTAGCATGAATGTCAATGGCATTCATGCTACTTAATTAAAAAAAATAATATCCTTCAATCTAGCCGTATTCGGTAATACAATCCTTACTACATTAGCCACAAAAATAATAGCATGTGTGGCATTACAGGAATCTTCGCTTACAACCTCGTTGGTAAATTCAACAAGATAAATGTAACGGCCGCCACCATGGCATTGGAAAAGCGCGGACCCGACTTTCAAGATATCTATATTGATAATTGGGTGGGCCTTGGTCATCGCAGGCTTTCTATTATTGACACAAGCGAAGGTGGCAATCAGCCCATGTGGGATAGTACTAATCGTTATTGCATTGTTTTCAATGGTGAGATCTTCAACTTTCAGGAACTTAAGAATCAACTTCAAGCCAAAGGTGTTTCATTTCGTTCTCACTCAGACACCGAAGTACTTTTAAATCTATACATCCTCGAAAAAGAAAATTGCCTCAATAAACTCAATGGATTTTTCTCTTTCTGTATTTATGATAGACAAGAGCAGATCTTTTTTCTTGCACGTGATCGTTACGGTATAAAACCCCTACTCTACATTTTTGATGAGGATAAGTTTTTATTTGGATCAGAAATGAAATCCATTATTCAATATGGTATTGACAAAACCATTGACTATAATTCTTTATACACATACCTACAGCTAAACTACATTCCGGCACCACATACTATTTTTAGTCATGTTAAAAAATTAATGCCAGGGCATTACATCAAAGTAAGAAGGAATGAATTAGAGATAAGCAAATACTACGAAATACCATATAATGCCGAAGTCGCAAAAAATAATACTATCTCATACGACGACGCTAAATTAAAATTCAAAGCCTTATTAGAAAAATCAGTTGAGCGAAGACTCATCGCAGATGTTCCACTAGGAGCCTTTTTAAGTGGTGGCATAGATTCATCCGTGGTGACAGCCATTGCCAGCAAACTTAAGCCTGAGCTTCATACATTCTCAATCGGCTTTCGCGATGAAAAGTTTTTCGATGAAACAAACTATGCTAATCTTGTTGCTAAAAAATTCAATACGAATCATACTGTCTTTTCTCTCACTAATGACGACTTGTACAAACATGTTCATTCTATTTTAGATTACATAGACGAACCGTTTGCAGATTCTTCTGCTATTGCAGTTTACATTCTCAGCAAAGAAACACGAAAGCATGCCACCGTAGCACTATCAGGCGATGGCGCCGATGAATTATTGGCAGGTTATAATAAACATGCAGCATTTTACAGAAGTATAAATCCTGGTGCGCAAGAAAAATTAGCATCAGTCCTGGCACCCATGCTTTCCATTCTACCTCAATCACGCAACAATCCTATTAGTAATAAAGTGAGACAGGTCACGCGTTTTCAGGAAGGCATCAAACTTAAATCAGGTGATCGTTACTGGCGATGGGCAAGTTTTGCTCAACAGAATGAAGCCAACAATCTATTGCATCCTGAAATAAGATTAAATCAAACTTTAAATGATTATGAATTAAGACGCCAGGATTTATTAAGAACAATTCCTGCCAAGGAAAGCATTAATGATGTTCTTCTCACAGACATGAACCTTGTACTCCCAAATGACATGCTTACGAAAGTTGACTTGATGAGTATGGCCAATGGCCTTGAGGTACGAGTTCCTTTTCTGGATTATGAAGTAGTTAATTTCGCTTTCTCCTTACCAGATCATTATAAAATCAATAAATCACTCAGAAAAAGTATACTTCAGGATGCATACCGGGATATTCTACCGGCAGAATTGTACAATCGACCGAAGAAAGGATTTGAAGTGCCATTGCTCAAGTGGCTCCGCAAAGAAATGAAATCAGAAATCATGGATAACCTGCTCTCGAAAAAATTCATTGAAGAGCAAAATATTTTTCATTATCCAGAAATTGAAAAGCTCAAAAAGCAGTTATTTTCCAGCAATCCGGGAGACATCCATGCACGAATCTGGGGACTGGTAGTCTTTCAATCATGGTGGAAAAAATGGATGACTAAAAGCGTTTGAGAATTGATTAAAATTGCAGAGATTTAAATCTGCATGCGTACAATATACACATTTCTCTTTTTAGCCTCCATTGCTTTGGTAAGCAATGAAAGCTATTCTAAAAGTCTACCTTCTGATAGCACTTCTAGCAGTACAAATAATAAACAAAAGAAGTGGAAGAGATCAGAATGGATTGTACCAGCAAGCCTGATCGTTACCGGAGGTATTGTTGCTGCCAACAAAGGAGCAAATGAATATTTCTTTAATAATCATGAAGTGCGAGAAGAACGTAACAATCATTTCAAAAATTTCTCCACACATGCCGATAATTATCTTCAATATGCACCCGCCGCTGCTGTTTTTGCACTTCGATTAGGTGGGGTACAAGGCAGAAATGATTTCGCAAACCAGACAGCACTCTTTATTAAGTCCGAACTTCTTATGACCGCTATAGTTTTTCCAACAAAATTGATTGTTGGTGAACCACGACCTGATACCGGTGCTAAAAATTCATTTCCTTCTGGCCACACAGCGCAGGCATTTGCTGCTGCTACTTTTCTTGCTAAAGAATACGGTCATAAAAATATTTTGTATTCCATAGGTGCATATACAGTAGCAACGGGAGTCGCCGCATGCAGAGTGTTAAACAATCGTCATTGGCTTTCAGATGTTATTGCCGGAGCCGGCATTGGTATTTTATCAACCAATATTGTTTATGCCACGCACCAATATAAATGGGGAAAGAGTAAAAAGATTAGTAAGAATAACACCCTTTCGGTAACACCAATGTATGGAAGCCGGGCAACGGGTCTATATTTGAGTTACAAATTCTAATACTCGTCTTTACGAACCAATCTCCCTTCTTTAATTGTTATCGCACCTGTAAGTCTTAACTACTAATCTGGGTGGACATCAAGAATGGAAAAGTTATTCATTAAAAATATGGTTTGTGATCGCTGCAAATTGGTGGTCAACCAGGAATTTCAGAAGCTTGGAATAAAACCGTTATCCACTACTCTTGGTATGGTTGAGCTTCAGAATCTGCTTAGTGAGGAGCAACGTCAGCAAATAAAATCATCACTTGAACTTGTGGGATTTGAATTATTGGATGACAAAAAATCATTACTCATTGAGAAAATTAAGAACGTCATTATTGATGTAGTTCATCATAATAAGAACAAGCCCCCAAAAGCTAACTACTCAGACTACATAGCACAACAGATTGGTAAAGACTATTCCTATCTCAGCGGTCTCTTCTCTGAAATAGAAGGAATAACAATAGAACACTACATCATCAATCAAAAAATTGAACGTGTAAAAGAGCTATTAGTTTATAATGAACTCACTCTAAGTCAGATTGCGATGGAGATGGACTACAGCAGCATCGCTCATTTAAGTAATCAATTCAAAAAAGTAACTGGACTAACCCCAAGCCATTTCAAAAAGATAGGCATTCTCAAAAGAAAGGCTTTAGATCAAATTTAGACTGCAAACACCCACCTGTCGCTCATTTATTTGAGCCAACTCCTTAATAATAAGAAGAAAATGACTTATTAGTCCGCCATCGATAGCGAGTCAGCTATTAGCCTTTTTAAGTAGAATTTGAATAATCAGCTATGTTTTAAGGCTAAAAATGAGATTTTATCCCAAATTAGTGAGGTAACCGCAAAAATCTTACATTTTTTTTACATGCTTAAATGGTTACTAAATGACATAAAAGACGATAAAACGTCATTATCGATCAATATTGTACATTTATTATCAATTTTCAGTAAAAAAATTACATCGAAATATTACCTTCGTAACGCTTTAAGAACTCTATGCTTTAATCTTTAACAATCTAAAAACCTATGAAAAAATTAGTTGGCTTCTGGGTACTCCTCCTCTCTGTCTGCACCAGCAGCATCGCTCAGGTTGATACCTCCTATGTCTACAACACTACAACACCCTATGGTACGTTAGACATTCGGCTTGCAAAATCGGCAACCGATTATTTTTACCTTCAGGAAAACGTAACCTTCAGCTTCAGAGAAAGCTCACCTGGTGTTAAAACAAACACTTATCTTGACATGACATCCTACGACACAAGTCCTTATTCTCAAGGAAACTTGCGTGAAAAGGTAAAGACCAAAGACAATTTCATAATGAATTATAGATTGCTGTTTCCTTTAAGCTACAGTCAATCATACTCATCAGGCTATCCTTTGCTCGTTATGATGCACGGCCTTGGTGAAAGAGCTAACTGCTGGGGCACCAGCTGCTTCTGGGCAACCAGTAAGTGGAATCCGGTGACTAACAGCCCTGTCGCTCCAACTGATCCTAGTTCTCAATTATTAAGCAACGATAACAGTCTTATCCATGCTGGTTCTCCAGAGTTGGCTGCAAGAAATTTAGCAGCAGGAAAATTACCTAACGATCCAACAATGCCTTCAAGAGCATTTCCTGGTTTCGTGCTTCATGCTCAAAACCTTAATGGATGGGATGTAGCTTCTGTTCAAAACGAACTCAGATTGATCCGTTTGATCATTAAAAAATACAATATCGATCCAAACAGAGTTTATATCCACGGTCTTTCTGACGGTGGTGCCGGCGTATATGAAGCGCTTAAAAGAGCGCCATGGTTATTCGCCGCTGCTCTTCCAATGTCAGCCATTAGCGATGCAAGTATCAACAGCAAAGGGCTAGCACCAAAAGTAGCCAACATTCCTATCTGGACATTCCAGGGTGGTCAGGATACAGGTCCAACACCTGGTAAGACTGAATTATATGTTAAGCAATTTCGTGAAGCAGGTGTAAGCGTTCGTTATACACTCTATCCTAATCTTGGTCACGGAACATGGAATACTGCCTATGCAGAACCAGATTTCTTCACATGGATCTTATCGAAGAACAAGGCTAATATAACCATATTCTATAACAACCCTGCTATATGTGGAACCACAGGTCAAGGTGTTAAACTTGGCTTTGCATTTGGCTTCCTTGCATACCAATGGGAAAAGGATGGTGTGATCATAGATGGTGCTAATGCTGCTGAATACATTGCTATGGAGCCAGGCGTTTACAGAGCGCGCTTTAGCAGAAAATCTACCAGCCCTTCTTCTGAATCTGATTGGAATACCTGGTCTGCTCCTGCTACAGTTACATTAAGTACCCCTGCTCAGGCAGCGATTACCGTTACCGGAACTACAGCCATGCGTGGCCCTGACAATAGCAGCGTTTACAATACTGTAAAACTTAAGTCAGTTAATGTAGATGATCATTATTACTGGTATAAGAATGGTGTTCTGATCAACATACCAAGCAATACCGTAGACGATACAGTTAGACTTTATACTATTACTACATCAAGTGCAGCCGGTAGTGGTGCCTTTACTCTTTCAACTAAAGGTTTTGATAATTGCCCAAGCCCTACTTCTGATCCTATCAATTTATACTTTGGAAATTCAGCTCCATTCATGACTGACAATAACATTCCAACTAACTTCTTGTCGACAGGTAAATCAGAAACTACCGTTGATCTGGCTTGGACTGATAATTCAGCTGATGAGGCAGGTTACGAAATCTGGAGAAGAAAGCCAGGTGGAATATTCAATTTTGCCGGAAGAACTGGTGCTAATGCTACCACATTCCATGACAGCGGTCTTGAGCCATCTGTATCGTATGATTATAAAGTAAGAGCAATCAATGCTACATCACGTTCAAAGTATGCTCCTTCAGATTCTAAAACAATTAATCTTATTGTAACAACAGATGCGGACTTTACACCTCCCACAACTCCAACTAACTTACATGTTGTATCAAATACTGATCATAGCATATCGTTAGCATGGACTGCTTCTACTGATAACACCGGCATAAGACAATACATGGTTTACTTTGGTACCGATAGCATTGCAACTGGTTCAAATGCATCCACATATGTTTTAAGTGGCCTTCCGCTTAATGCAGGATATTATATTAAAATTAAAGCTGTCGACTTAGGTGGTCTAGAATCTGGTATAAGCAATCAGGTAGCTGGCTTTACCTATGTATCAGGTTTAACGTATGGACACAGTACAGGAGCATGGACAGATCTTGATCAGATCACGAACTGGAACACTCCTGAATTTACAGGCCATGTATCTAATTTCACATTAGCACCAAGAACACAAGAAGATTTCTTCTACTTTAACTATGATGGTTATCTGTATATCACAAATCCAGGCACCTATCAATTCAGAACTACCTCTGATGATGGTAGCCGCTTAACACTGAATAATGTAGTGATAGTAGATAATGATGGATTACATGGTAACGTAACTGTAACCAGTGCTAACCAGACTTTAGCTACAGGTCCATACCCAATAAATGTTAAGTTCTTTGAATACACCGGTGGACAATCTCTGACTGTACAGTGGAAAGGTCCTGATAGCGGAAACAATTGGGTGAATATTCCTGACGCTGCACTGAAGAGCGGTACAGCACCAGCTGTTCCTCCTGCCAGAGTTTCTACTATTGTTGTAGCTGAAACTGTAGCTAAGGCAGAGACAGCATTATCTGAGGAAGCATTCAGTCTTTACCCAAATCCATCATCATCTGATAACATCAACATTAGAATAGCAGAAGGATTAACAAGTGGTCAGGCTAATGTTAGAGTAATTGATATGATGGGCAGACCCGTTTACAATAATGCTTTTGATCAGCAACAACTTAAAGATGGCGTACGCATCACACCAAATGAAACGCTAATCAATGGTATGTACATAGTTCACGTTCATCAGGGAACTAATGTGATCAAGAAGAAACTAATGATTAAAAATTAATCTATTACAGAAATCAAATCAAACAAAAAACCTAATCTTGTGATTAGGTTTTTTTTTATGCCTCTATGAACATTTCCAAAATAAAGTCTATTATAAAGACGCTGTCAATTAATATAGTTACTTTCATTGTACTAATATTTATTATAAACTGGCTCTGCGGCTTATTTCTTAAAAGTACTAAAACAGCAGGCAGAGAAGCGCTTCCTAATTACAAGCAAAACCCTGAATTGGCCAAGGCTATATTTAAGGATTATAATAGTCTAAAGCACCAGTATGAGCCCTTTGTAGAGTGGAAGGTTTTATCCTATACTGGCACTACAACACATGTAGATGAAAAAGGTTTTAGGGTTCATACTCCCTCTGCAAGTTCAACAGATTCATCAACATCTGTATTTTTCTTTGGAGGATCAACAATGTGGGGTGAGGGCTCTGATGATCAGCATACAATACCTGCCTTATTTAATACTCTTAATCCTAACTATAAAGTTAGCAACCAGGGACAGCTGGCTTATAATTCCAGACAAGAGCTTGATGGCCTAATCAATCTCTACTCAAAAAATGCGAAAGCCGATGTTGTTATATTTTATGATGGTGTAAATGATGCCGCCTTTCTTTGTCCTAGTGAAATAGAAGACCTTCCGTCACATAGACTGGTTCCTCTCTTCAGATCAAAGCTTTATGTAGAGCGGTCGTCTTTTGTTAAAGAGGCTCTTACCAAAACCTTTGCCGAGAATATTATTAAGATAATCAATAAGTATTCCTCAAAAAAGAAAGATTCAAAACCACTTTACAATTGTCTTGGTGAGAAAGGTAAAGCTGAAGAGATAGCAGACATTATGATAAAAAACTGGGAGATGGCTCATGAACTCGTTACAAACAGAGGCGGAAAGTTTATAGCGATTTTACAACCTGCTGCATTTATCGGGCACCCTAAGGTAGACTATCTCACATTTGATGAGGAGTTAGGAAAAAATTTCAGTAATGTTTACAAGCACATTAAAGAAAAGATTAAAGCTAAAAATTACAATTGGGTTTATGATTTAAGTGACAAGTTCGACAGGGATGAATATATCTATATTGACTTTTGTCACGTCTCCCCTAACGGCAATCAGATTATCGCTGAAGAAATAAATGAGATAGTGAAAAAATAGAAAGCAGCTATTACAATTTCAATTTCTTGAAAACGCTTTCAGGAATACTTTTTATTATCAGCATAATCCATCGCCACATCCATAAAACATAAATGGAATCTTTTCTTTTTATGACAGCTTTGTATACAGCTGCTGCCACTGCATCTGGGGCTGCGGTGATAGGACCTGGAGTTTTCATGTTGTCCAGCATTTTTGTTTTAACAAAGCCAGGCTTAACGGTCATTACATGAACACCACTGGCTGTCATTCTGTTTCTAAGTCCCGAGAGATATGCGCTGAAACCAGCTTTAGCACTGCCATACAGATAATTACTTTGTCTGCCACGTTCACCTGCTACTGAGCTTATCCCGACAATCACGCCCTCTTTTCTATTCTCAAAATCGTTGGCAATTATATTTAAGATTGATACAGCTCCTGTGTAATTACTATTCAGAATAGTGAGGCATGCTGTCCAATCTTTTTGCGCAATTAACTGATCACCCAACAAACCAAAAACACAAATAGCAATATCTGGTTTCGTTTTTAGGTTTTTATAAAATTGTTCATGTGATTCGAAATCTAATGCATCAAAAAGAACAGCATTTACATCCACTTGAAAGCGAATGTTAAGATCAGAGGCTGTTATTTGCAGTGCTTCTTTATTTCTTGCTGCTAATGTGAGAGAATATCCTTCCTGCGCAAATTTCTTTGCAAATGCTACCGCCATATCAGACGTCGCTCCTAAAATCAATACATTTTTATTCATCTCGCTATTTTACTGTTTCGTGTAAACTTCAATGTATGAGATCTCCGGAACTCGCGGTGCCAAAAATTTAAACTTGAAGGTGTAGTTACTTTTAATACAATCTCTGACTTCATACGAATAAAACTGGTTCACATTGGGAATGTCTTCAAACAAAATGATGTCATACTCCTTTCTAGAAACTCTTTCACAAAAGTTATCAACCTCACGATCAAAGAAGGCAACTCCCTTATGAAACCACAATGGATATTTTGGTCCAGTCTCCAGATCATAACCCATATCAAATGCTAAAGATGTTAGTTCAGACATGTTAAGCACTTTAAGATTTTGCTTAGCAGCCTCGGGCATCGCCATAATCCTATGAATACCATCTTCCGTTCCTTGCGGAATCTTTATCCGTTTAAAAGAAGGTACTTTTGAAACAACCCATTTTGAGCGACTACTTGTCTTAAAAGTTGCAGTAGAATCCGATCCCATCAAATAGGTTCTTTTCGAAATTACATTTTTCTTCGATCCTGAATTATCAACAAGAACTTTTTGAACCTTCTCTTTCAAAAATCTCGACCAGAAAACACCAGACCACCACAAGCAGATCACTAAACTCAATGCTGATAATGTTTCAAGCCTTGAATAATTCACTTGATCAGTGAAATGAAACACAAGGAATGCTATTGCAAAGCTGTGAAAGTAAATATTACCATCAATAGGTGTGTAACTTGTAACTTGAATAATAGAAGCTTGTCCTAAGATCAATAATGAGATAAACGTAAAGAGGATGTAAGTTTTATTTTCCTTCCAGTTACTTCCTTGATTAAATTTTATAATGACAAGAAATAAAATAAGCACCAGGTAAAATTTAATAAACTCAGAGGCTCCTAAAAACTCATTGATTAAATCAAACTTATCAACTCTGGCATAGTGGGGAAATTGCCCCATATTGAACCAGTATGAAAAGTCATAAAAAAGAAATGGCACAATGAACAGCATCAATGAAAGAACGTAACCACCAATAAAGATTATAGCTGTCTTAAATCGGCGTTCATATATAAAATCAAAAGTAAGAATTGCAAGGCTGATGAAGAATGCTAAACCACCCGTATCTTGTTTAGTCATAAAAGCAAAGGCTGTTACCACTCCACTAAAAATAACAGCTAATAAACTCCTCGAATCTGATGGCTTTAATATCTGCGAGCATAATAAGTAAAGCCCACCAAGTTCTACAACAAAAACAAAATGATTATACCATGGCCAGAAATTGAACATGGAATAAGACAGTACAAAAACTAACAATGGCAATACGCGAGCACTGGCCGTTACGTTGAAGAGCTTTAAAAAGCTTTTAAACAGAATGCCTGAAAGAATATTAATAAAAGCCTGTACAATAAGTAATGTATAAACATACGGGCCAAAAAGTTTAAAGAATAGTGCAGGTAATAACCAGAATCCATAACCAACTGGAGAACCAAAATCCTGGTACGGAATCTGGCCAATCGACATTCTGTATGCTCCCTCCCATGCCAGGAATAAATTAATTCGGTATGGGTAATTAAAGAATAATGGAAGAACAGCCGTGATAACAATTAAAAAGTATTCTAACCGAACAGCGTTCTTATCAGAAATCTGCTTTTGAAAAAAATCAGAAACTTTCATGTTGTTTGTCTTTAAAAAATACCTTGGCAACAGCGGGCATCAGAATTAATGATACTGTGAAGTAAATTACCGAAATAATAATCCAGAGATGATAAGGAATATTATACTTTCCAGGCTTTATAAGTACCTGCTGATACTTTAAAGTGATAAACAATAGATATCCAGCTCCCGCAAGACATAGCACTATAAAGATCAAATAATTTCTTGAACGTATGATTTTATAAATATCACTACTGTGCTTTTCAAGAAAGACTAATGATATGATAATAACCCATGGAACTCCGAGGTAAAGCAATCTTATTTCATTGTAGATTCCACCAAGGTATGTTGTCAACAAAATCAAACCCAATGCAATCCATGAAGATCTAAAAAAGAATAATCTGACAGCACTCTTCTCTACAACGATCGTTGCTCTGAATCTTAGAAGAAAAAAAATAAGAGGAAGCCAAAGTATATTGTAGGTAATAAATAAAAAGCCAACTACCTGCTCTGGATTGTTGTTATTCCAATGGAATCCTTCAAGTGAATCATACGGAGTCTTCTCCATAAAGAGTCGTAACAGAACCCAGAGAACACAAGGTAATCCCGTAATCAGAAATTTACGAATAAGGTTTTGATCCTGACTGAAAATAAAATACAGCAATGGCAACAGTAAAAGAGTTTCTCTGCATAGAGCCCCAACAAGTGCTATCAGAAAGAAAGGCCATGGTTTGTTCTTAACAATCAGAATGAGTCCTGAAAAAAGAATACAATATGCTAATGGATCTTCTCTTGTGTGAACAGGCACAGTATACGCCATTAAGAGCGGCGGTAATAGCAAGAACAAACACGTTCCAAGAAAACTAAGCTGGTCACTAAATCCATTCAATGTAAGTAGATAAAAAAACAGGCATGACGCCACAATGACAAATGCAAGACTCCATGCTTTATAAGAATAGTAAAATCCATTGCTATCATTCGAATCAAATAGCAATCCAAAACTGGAAGTAACAATGGAAGAAAAAAGTACGCGGTATTTAAACGGAGCTTTGCGGATGAGTTTATATTGATACAATGAATCTTTTGGCGATTGAATTTCTTTTCCCAGATGTTCTGGTGAGGATAGATACCCACCTAAGAATTGATTGGATGTAAAAAAAACAGAACTGGCAATGATACATATAACAACGTAATAAACCTGCTTACTCATCAACCCTTTGAAATTAACTACCAATAAAATATCTGCTGTTATCTTTTAAAACATATTTAACAAATCTCACTATGAGAACTGTTGTTATCGCTATATAAAGATAATAAGGAATAAAGATAATAAGATTAAGAGGCGAAATCTTCGCAATCCCACCCCTATCTAATAATCTTAAAATTTCGATAATGTATAAATGGACAAAAAAGATTCCAAAGCTAAAATCACCAAGTAATTTTAGCATTGGCATTTTCCAGTCACTCATTTTATAGAATAACACCAGCGCAACCACGCAGAGTATCATCATCTTCAGCTTATTGTAATTAAGTCTGAAGCCTTCATACGTTACATATCCGTCACGTATTCTTATCAAATCATCAAATGGTATCCATTCCAGAATTTCAAGAAGGCTCATGGAAAGATACACCGTTGCGCCACCAATAATTATGACCTTTGCGTGTTCAAAAATCACATCATGAATTCTGTATATCCATATACCAAATAAATACACCGGAACGAAATAGATCAATGAAAGACCAATGTTGGCGTAATAGCCAAACTTAAATGAAAACATTCCATAAATGATTATAATCGGTGCTATGAATAGAAATGCTTTAGATTTTGCAAAGCGAAGTATTAAAGGTGAGAATATGTACAAAACAGAAATCATAGGAATAAACCAGAACACGCCCATGTGTCTGCCTGTTACAAGAAGTATTATGAGTTTTGCCAATAAAGACTTCTGACCAAATCCATGATCCATCCACCAGTGGTCTCCCATTTTGTCGATAAAGAATTTATCAATAAGTGCGGGAACTGAAACGATCAGATATGGAAGAATTACAAAAAGAAATTTCTTCTTCAGATAATCAATATAATCAAAACGATCTTTACTAAGGTGATAGAATAAATATCCTGATATAAAGACAAAAAGAACCGTTCCATTATTAAAGAGAACCAGTACTATCTTTTTTGAAAGAATCGATGCTCCCCAATTTAAGGAGATACAAGCATGAAGTCCGACAATAAATAATATCGCCAGGCCACGAAAGAAATGTATGTAATGAAGGAATTTTTTATTTTCCATTGGAAAATTTTACAGAAAAGAATTAATAATGGATATAATTTTTTCCCTTTGCTCCTTTCTGCAAAATTTCAGCCAACACAGTTAATCAACAAAACTAAAGTCAATTAGCTTGCAAGAGAATCAAAACGCTTTTTTATCTGACTTCTTCAACTTTTAGTCCGATAAGCTGCTCAAGATCAAGCTTCGAGTTTTTGTATGCGTTCTCTGCTTCTAAAATAGCTATTGAAATACGATTGAAGTTATTAAGACTAAGGACGTAGTTCTCAAATGTTGTTTCTCCATTCTTGAATTTTTGCTCTACCAATTTATGAGCGCTCTCCGTATCTGAAAGCATTTGTGACTGTATTTTATAAGCTTTTTCAGTCATTAGAAAAAGATTATACGCTTTAAGAACGTTAGCTCTTATCTCCAATTTTTGAACATTTAAGTTAGCCTCTGTAATAGCTATCTGCTGCTTGCTCTTTTTAATATCGTAAGGTATAGTAAAGAAGTTTCCAAGGTTAATAGAAATTCTAACGTTGTACTTTGGATAGAAAGCATAACGATCAGCCGCAGCTTGTTGCTTATCTGTATACTCTACTCCACGTATGTCATCGATTACATACTGGTTAATGTTACCCTGAAGATTAACAATATTCAACCAGTCCATAGTAAATCTCTTCTTATCCAGAACGGCCTTGTTAACTTCTCTTCTGAAAACTTCATTTGAAGGATGATTCTTCCACGCCAGCTGTACAAGCTTCTCAGGAAACTCTGCATCACGCACGTTATCAGGCAATATTATTTTATTATAATCAATATTCTGACCATATACTTGCAATGACATAACGGTAATAAATAGAACCAGAACCTTTTTCATAGTTATTTTATATTGTGGGTTGTTGTTTGTTTTTCGAGTGATGGAAGCTTAATCATAAGTGCATAGGTGGCAGTAACTACCAAATATACTGGTTTTTGAAACATTGCATCTTGTGCGAAGTGAGCGACTGAAAGGGCCATAAAGGGCACAATATAAGCTAATGTCATGGTCTTTAAAAAGGGGTCCTCCATAACAAAGTAGTTATCAATCCCCTTTCCTATTACAGCATAGAAAAATGCCATCCCTATAATCAGGCCTATCCAGCCAAGTTCAAGAGCTGTTAGCAAATAGCCGCTATCAGCATCCCATCCTTCTGCAAGATAATGTCCCCTGGAATACTTTAGCCCATTTCCTCCTGTAGTGTTAATACCTCCTCCAAACGGGTGTGAAAGCACATAATGCTGAAGTCTGATACGCTTCTTATCTCTCACGCCCATTGACGCATCTCCTTCTGAAAAGAACGTAGACCTGATTCTATTAACCGTACCATTATAGAACGGACCAAATAAAAGTAATCCTACGACGCCTATAACCCCTACTGCTATTATTAATGTTCGTCGTGTTCTGATCGTCAAAACAATATAAAAAGCTACACCAATGGCCACCATAGCAATGGCAGTACGCGTACCAGAAAATGACATTGATATGAACATGATTCCAGCCATTACAAAAAGTACAATCCTGTGCCAATTCTTGAAGGGTCCTACAGCCAGAACCAAACACGCCAATCCGCTAAAACCAGTAAAAAGCCCAAAGGCTGAAGGGTCTGAAAGGAACGAGAATTTTCTCATGTGTCCCCATATAAAAAGTAGCTTGGCTCTTCCTGTAGAAGAATAGACCCATTTTGTTTCAAAATCTGTAAGGCCAAATTTCTCTTGAAAAATACCATAAAGAGCAACTACAAAAGCCAGTCCTAACCACAAGTAGGTAAACTTTTTAAGATTACTTATTGAATTAAACATGTGAAAAAAGACCAGGAAAAGCAGAAACGAAGTATTGCCTCTCAAGGAGACTACCCAGCCAACAATTGAAACGGCATTGGGATTAAATGCCTGCAGAAGCTGATAAACTACAATGAAAATATAAAGATAGGTAATAGGATGTTTCAGGTCGGCCCAGTCTGGTCTGTCTTTAGGATTTAGAAAAATTGAAAAGAAAGATAAAGCAGCAATAGCATCCAATACTACGCCCATAGGGACAGGTATGTCATAAGCCCTGTCGAAAAATGACATAAAGACTGAAATAAAGAAGCAGGCATAAATTGAAAGCTTGTAATCTTTCAACATCATGACAAAAAAGCCAATACCAAAAATCGCGGCGGCAATCAGCGGCCCTATTATGATTCCAACATGAACCATAAGGTAAGGCACCAACAACGCAACAACCAATAAAGCTGTCACTAGCAAAGCAGATGGGTATCGGGTCTTTATCCTCTCCAGGTACATACTAATCAAGGAAAAGTATTTTCATAAAAACGACTCCGTAAATTGCCAAAACAAAGAGGTAGGCTAAGATCTTAACAAGATCTTTATCGGTAAAAGTCTTATAATTTGGTCCTTTGTCTTCTTCGTTCATGACTGCATTATTTAACAATCTCTAAAAACTGTTCAGCCCTGGCTTGCCAGTTGTTTCCGGCAGCATATTTCACTCGTTGTTGAATATCATCCACACTATTCATAAGAAGTGACTTATCAATATTTTGAAGGAATTCATCATGATCATTTGAAACCAATGCAATATCCGAAAAATTAGCAATATCCTCTGAGAAATTAGTAGTTACAACTGGTTTGCCTGCCGATAAGTATTCATTAATCTTAAGCGGATATATACTTTTAGTAAGCGGAATACATAGGAATGGAATTATGCAGCAATGAACATATTTCAAATATGCCGGTAACTCTTCAAGAGATTTCTTCCCTGTAAAAACAACGTTTGTAAGCGTATCTAATCCAGCCTTTTTATAATTATCATTGGCTATCGGGCCAATCATTAACAGAACAGCATCCTTATAGTTGTTAGCTATCTTAACGAGCAATTCATAATCAAGCCGATGACAGATGTTACCGGTATAACAAATAATTTTTTTATCAGGAGAAATCTTCTTTATCTCTGCGGGTATTGGTAAATCTTCCTCAACTGCTCTATTGAATAACGCTACATCCGCTGCATTTGGCAAATAGATTACGTTTGCTGAATGATGTGATTTTAGCCGCTTCAACTCCATTGAAGTTACAAGTGTCACATCTGCATTTTTAACAGCTTCGTTTTCCAGTCGCGTGCCATGTTTAGAAACATAGGCCGACTTACTGATGTCATCTACACTGTGATAAATTGTTTTATAAGGCTTCAGGCGTTTGCTGAAGAAGCGACCGTATAATGGATTAAAGGAGTTAATGAAGAGGTACTTTTTTATATTGTACGTATCTATAGTCTGATTAATACATTCTTCAACTATTGCGTCATTAACTTTTGAAATTGTATTATAGATAACTCCTGGTGGCAGCCAATTGATGGGCCACGTTAACTTAGGTGTAACCGCTACAAGATTGGGATACTTGGCATCGGGTATTATGAAAATATTCTTTCCATTTCTGAGAGCACTTTTTCTTTTGGAGATCTGCTCTTTATTACGACCACTAAAATAATCTTTGTACGTAAATGGGTTGTCGATATAAAATACCCTTCCATGCATAGACAATGCCTTGGCCATTGAATATGATGTGGAAGAGTATTGACCATCCCAACGAGGCAGGGCTAGCATGATGATATCAAATTCCATAGAACTCATCTTCCGATAATTTTATAAAATTGACGCCAGCCAAAATCCCAACCCATTTTATACCATCCCCAAATGGCAGGAAAAACCTTAAACGTATTGATCTTATACAACCTGTTTAAAATAACCTGGTTTATCACCAGTATGATCAGGTATGAGATTAAAGTACCATAAGCAGCACCTTTCAACCCCATACTCTTAACAAGAAAATATATAAGAATTACATTAAGAATACCCATCATTACCAACAGATAAAAATTCAGCTTGGGTCTCTTCAGCGCATCAACCACAGTGCCGAATTGCCTGTTGAATGGAAGGATCAGCATGAAGAAAATTGTGATTCTTAGAATAGGTGCAGCATCTAAATATTTAGAGGTAAAAATAGTTTCTATGATAAAGTCTGATAACACATAGAATGGTATCATCATGGGTAACATAAGCGCCAGTATGAGACTCACTGATTGAATGTAAACATCCTGAACACCTTCAATTCCACGCTCACGCATCTTACGACTAACCTGTGGAAAAACAAGATTGGTAATAGCAAGTGTTGGTACTTCTACCAGGTTGGCAATTCGCAATGCTGGATTGTATGACGCCACAGCCTCAAGATTTATCATTCTACCTATCATCCAGCTGTCTGTGCTTCTTACTACGTTGGAACTAATAGAAGTTCCCAGTGTATACTTACCAAAAGACAACATTTTTCTAACAAGATTTCTGTCGAATTTCTTATAGAACAGTGGAACATCTTTTACATATTGATACTCAACAAATGCTGATGCGATAGTTGAGATCAACTGAACAATTGCCAACTCTACAAGTGTTGTTGGCTTGTTTAAAAAGTAAACAATCATGGTGTAGATACCAAGTGGAGCAAGCCTTACAGAGTTACCCCAGAATACACCTTTGAAATCTGCTCTTGAATGTTGGATGTATTCAAAATGATAACACGGTATAAGAGCAAACCCTCGAAGTATGTAAATATAAAACAACATATCCAGCTGAGGAGCATGCCAAAATTTGGCCATTGGTACCGCGCCAAACAACACCGCTAATGACATAATAGCCACTACAATGGTATGCATTATTAATGATGCCGTGATGACAGAATATTTCTCAGATTGTGAAGTTGAGCTGGCAATAAATGTAATCATGGGATTTCTTATTAACCCGTTACGGGTCAGTTCCATGACTGTGGTAATTGTGATGAACAAGGCCCATGTACCATTCTCTTCCTCCGTCATCATTCTAAACATGAAGATTACGTTTAGAAATCCATAGAAAACAATACTGAATCTGTTTAGCAAAGAGTAGAATCCCCTGCTTACCCAGGGAGATGAAGAGGATAAAGCCAACGTTTTATGTTTAAATGATCAAAGCCTTAAATGTTCTAAAGTTCAATCGTTTACGAGAACCATCCGGTTATCTCAATCTTTTCCTAAGAAAAAAGACACATTGATAGACTCCCACACTTTTGCTAACTTCAAACATTTATTGGCATAAATATACTGACTTAACAAAAGACTTTTACATACATATCGAGTATTACTATTTTAAAAATGGCCACCACCAAAAATAAAATGCCTGATTTCCTTGTTATAGGAGCCGGAAAATCTGGAACGACATCTATTGATAAATATCTTAACCAACATCCTCAAATTTTTGTGCCCAAGTTAAAGGAACCCAACTTCTTTGGATACGAGAACACAAAGCTCGAAGATTTTCATGGCAATGAGGATGATATAAAGCATTTTCAACGGTCTGTCACTACTCTTGATGCATACCAGAATCTTTTTGCCGAAGCTAAACCTGGACAAATAAAGGGAGAGACTTCAAACACATACATGTATCATAAGGAAGCTCCTGACCGGATCAAATATTACAATCCAGACATGAAGCTTATTGCTGTTCTACGTCAGCCGGCAAATCGTCTGTACTCACGCTTTCTACACCTGGCTCGGGAGAATAGGTTGCCCTCTGAAGATTTTTCAGATTGCCTTAACAAAAATTCAATCTGGTGGCAACGTAACGATCTTATAAAGGAAGGTTTCTATTATAAAAATCTCTCCCGCTATTTCGAATTGTTCCCAAAAGAAAATATAAGGATTTATCTGTATGATGAATTCCAGGAAAAAAGCGGAGAGATCATGAAAGAGATTTATGAATTCCTGGGGGTTGACAAAAACTTTGAGCCAGATCAAACTATTCGGTATAATGAATCTGGTTTTGTAAAGAATAAATTTTTCAACAAGATCATTGGTCAGGGTGGAATACTAAGCAAGTATGCAAAGGTATTATTACCTCAGGGCACTATGACAAAATTAAAGGGAAGTATCCTGTTAAAAAGAAAGATCAATAACCTGCGAGGAAAGAACCTCGTACGTCCGAAAATGGATCCTGAAATAAAAAAATTCTTAACCCTCGATGTTTATCATGAAGATATTATTAATCTACAGCGCCTCTTGAATAGAGACTTGAGTCATTGGCTCAATGTAACGTCTGAAAAGTAAAAGGACTGATGAGAAAAAAAGTAACGCTAATAATCTTGGGTTTAATCTGTCTTGGTTTGGCGTGCTTTGTTGCTGTACAAACCTTTCTGCCAAAAGTAGTAGCTGAAGCTATTGTTTCAGAGGAAGAGATTCCCTCCTACGTACCTGGAAAGATCAAAAAGAAAATTGAAAAGATTAAGAAGCCACTCAATGAAAATGCCGAAGCGGTCATTAACACCATGCATAAATCAGGTGTTACGCTTGAGCAGGTTTTGAAAGCTATCGATAATACAACCGAAGATCAGGTATATGCTATGCTTGATGAAATGAATGCCACTCAGATTGATAACATTGACCAGGTTTTTGAAATGGCTAAACGTCACTTCCCAGTTGATTTTGATGTAGAAGTATTTCGCAAACCTTATCATGAAAAGGTGAGCATGAAATTAATCAAGAAAGGACTTCGATATGCAAATCGCCATCGAAGAGATGGCGATATAGATCCGGAATCAGCCCGGTCAATTGTTAAACGTATCCTTATTCAGAAGGAGAAAAAATTCAATGAAATTATGAATCAAAGTAATGCTAACTAAAGCTTCAAATCTTTAGTCTCTACTTTATTCAGAATACAACCTCCAAACTTCTTACCAATAGACTTGAAGTAAGTTATTGATTCCCGATCTAATTGTTTGATTGTGGATTCAGCAGAGAAAACGGCCAGCACTTTATCTGCATACTTAACAAGCTCTTTCGTGTCAGAAAAATCGTTCAGAGCAGCACCCTCCATTAAGATGTAATCAAAACTTTCTGCCAATACAGCAATCAGGTTATCGAAATTTCTACCTGATAATATTTCGGCAGGAGACTCACTATCACCACCAGCGTTTCCAACAATATAGATGTTTTTGTATTTCGTAGGATTAATTAAATCATACGTATTATCATCTTCAAAGTCATCACCGCTATCTGAGTCGTTAGCAAAATCAGGTCTGCTTGTTTTCTTCTTCTGTCCTGGTGTTCCAATTAATAAATTCTTACGCTTAGAGCCTTCTATTACTTTCATGTCAGACTCTGGCTTTGCTAGAATTTGCGAGAGCGAGTTGTTCTTAAAATTGGTATCAATGATCAATACCCGCTTATTTACAAGACTCAACACATACGCCAACGAGAAAACAGAAAATGTCTTACCATCTTTTTTTCTTGGGCTTGTAATCAGGAAAACTTTGGCATTCATGCTCTCAATCTCGTGACGCAATTTTCTGAGAAGAGATTTATACATCTCAGTTTCATCATCACTCCCCGTCTGAGAGAAAATAGAGCGAATATTAAAGTTTTTGCTATCGATCTTGTTCAATGTACCTGCCAGTTCAAGGCCAACAATGCGCTTAAACTTGTCAAAAGTTTTGATAGAAAGATCTACCATTTCCAGACCTATTACTATAAATAAGCATATAGCAAGTGTACTAAAGGCGGCTAATCCAATGATCAATATTTTCTTTGATGATTCTGCATTTAAAGGTGGCAGTGCTATACTCACCTGTCGCAATGTATTATTCGCCAATAAACGATTCTTGGCTTCATTGTATTTTTCTGTAGCGCTTAGATATTCTTGTGATGCAAGATCAACTTCTTTCTGAACTGCTTCCAGTTTTGCTTCCTTTGAAGATTGGCCTGAGAGCATATACTGAAGGCTTCTGATCTTGGCTTCAACCATCGATAAATTTGTTTTTTCAACCTGATACTCAATCTCAGCATCTTTCAATTTTGATTGAAGATCTGGAAGAGACAATCCTGATGAAGGCGCAGCAACCTGACGTGTTGAAGCATTCTCCATAAGTATATTCAATTGATTTCTCAGTCGGGTAACAGAGTCTAGTAAAACCTGGTTTGTTGCTCCGCCAGTTATATACTGGTCATTAAGGCGATTTACTTTCTCGCGTAGAGCAACTATTCTTTGATTGCTGGCATTACTTGTAGAGGAAGTAGCATTCGGATTATTCCAATTTCTGATTTCATCACTTAATCTGTCGCGGGTTAATTCCAGTCTGTGAACTTTTGATCTTATTTCATCGCGTTGCAATTCAAGTGACGATAGCTGAGTGCCATCATGACCATCAACAATACCATTACCTGATTTGAAAATTTTCTGAGTCTCCAGTTTTTCATCCAACTCAATTTTCTTTTCATCAACTATCTGTTTAAGGAAATCAACAGACTCACCAACTTTTGTTGTTTTTATAGACTTGTAATAACGAATATATTCTTCGCAAAAAGCATTAGCAGCTAAGGCAGAAAGGTTTGGGTTTTCAGATACAAATTCTACTGTAATAAAATCAGTACCGGGTACGCGTTGAATAGAAAGACCTTCTTTTGTTTTGTTAAATCCATACCCGTAAGCATTCAGATATTTTCGGGTGAGATTATAATACGCATCAGAAATAGATAGTGGTGACATGCTATCCAATTTCGCCTGGATAAACGTTGTAACTATATTTAATTCTTCGGGACTGCTTTTAAAAGTCTGAGGACTTGGTCTTTTGAATGCACTCTCTGGATTTTTTAAATCATGCAGAAGAAGTCTGTATGTTATCAGGTTCACACCAATACTTGAATTCATAGAATTCAGAAGATTGCTGAACTTGACGTCTGCATCGCGAATACTAAATTTCTCTTCCGTAACCTGAACCTGGTCACTGATTGTAAAACCTGTTGAAATCTGAGCAGTAGCTTTATAAAGATCTACTGTATTAAAAACAAATAAATACGCGGCAACAGCGGCAACGACGGGCGCCGCAAGCAATAACCACTTCTTTCTCCAGATTACTTTCGCTAACAGAATTAAATCCATCCTTATATATCTATTTTATCTTCAAAAATACCCTTTTTAGGTCATTTTACCCAACACCCCCATTTAAACGATCAAAGCCCAATATAGTTCTTACGGAAAAAACCCATAAACCGACGTAAATAGTGCGTGCAAACGTGAGCGGAAAATCTTATATTCAAAGAATTTATCTAATCCTATAATCTGTAAGAGCGCCTAAACTCTGAAGAATTGCATGGCTAAACAAAGGCTGATTTTCATTCTTTATAACCTTATAGTGGTGGGTGGCATTATGTGCTTACTGGAGCTGACTTTTCAATATTTGATCAGCCATCCAGCCAAGATACCAAAGGCCTTTTTAGCGCCTTTTCAGCACTACTATTCATATAATTTTCGAAATACTATCCAGATGGATACCACCTGCGCCCGCTACGACTCAGGCTTGTTTTACACCCTCAAACCAGGCCTCTGCAGGTTTAACAATGTTGAGTTTAAAACAGACTTAACCATCAACAATATTGGCACCCGTGATAGTGAAGATGCAACGCACGATCCTGAAATAATATTTCTTGGTGATTCTTTCACGATGGGTTGGGGCACTCCCGATGACTCATGCTTTGCTTCTTTCGTAAAGCGCGCAACACCACATAAAACGCTGAATGCCGGGATATCATCTTATGGAACTGCCCGCGAAATAAAATTACTTAACCGACTTGATACAGATAGTCTCAAAACACTCGTGATCCAATACCATAACAACGACTTCGAAGAAAACAGGGAGTATGTGAACGGGCCTTTTAATCTTAAAATTTCAAGTGAGGATGCCTATCTGAATTTTACAGAAAAAGTAAAGAAAAGATCAGCCTACTATTTCGGGAAACATTGTGCGAACCTGGCTTACAACACTCTAAAGCTTATTACCGGACATTACGATAATTATAAATTCAACCCAAAAGAAGTGCGTGATTTTATAAGTGTCCTGGAACACTCTGCTGTACCACTTGATAATGTTCAGATAATCTTCTTTGAAACGTGTAGCTATAACAATTACATAAGCAAGTTCTCAGATGAGCTGGAATCAGAAATCCAAAACAAAACTCATCCAGATTATATCCGCAAGATAAAAATTATTAAACTTGAAGGTATTTTGACAGATAACGACTACTACATACTTGATGATCATATCAAACCCTCCGGCCATAAAAAAATTGCCGATAAACTTTTACAAATCATATAGACCCTAAATGAAGATCCTTGGAATTTCCGCTTTCTATCATGACTCAGCCGCTGCCATTATTGAAGATGGCGAGATTATAGCTGCCGCTCAGGAAGAACGTTTCACCCGTAAAAAACACGATCCTAATTTTCCAGTAAATGCTGTGTCATTCTGCCTGGAATATGCTGGTGTTAAAATCGATCAGCTCGATGCTATTGCCTTTTATGACAAACCTTTACTCAAGTTTGAACGACTTCTTGAGACGTATTATGCTTTTGTTCCCAAAGGTCTTTCATCTTTCATTACTGCCATACCCGTATGGCTTAAAGAGAAAATGTTTTTAAAACGGCTGATCTTTGAAGAGCTTGCTAAAATTCAAACCTTCGACAAAAAGAAGGTTAAGTTATTATTTCCTGAGCATCATCTTTCACATGCAGCCAGTGCCTATTACCCCTCTCCTTTTGATGAAGCTGCCATCTTAACTATTGATGGTGTTGGCGAATGGGCAACAGCTTCCATTTGCTATGGCAATGGTAAGGATGTAAAGATTTTAAAAGAACTAAAATTCCCGCACTCTCTCGGACTACTCTATTCAGCCTTTACTTACTTTCTAGGCTTCAAAGTAAATTCAGGAGAGTATAAGCTAATGGGTCTCGCTCCCTATGGAGTGCCTGATAGTGATGAAGTAAACAGATTTGTTAAAATCATCAAAGAGGAATTGGTAGACTTGAAAGAAGATGGGTCTATCTGGCTTAATCAGGATTATTTTAATTATGCAACAGGTCTTCGCATGGTGCATGAAGACAAGTGGGAAAAACTCTTTGGCTTCAAAGCAAGAAAAGCTGAAGCAGAGCTCGAACCTAAACATTGCAACCTGGGACTGGCAATTCAAAAAGTAACAGAAGAAGCCGTCATTAAAATGGCCCAGGAAGCAAAGCGTCTTACCAACTCCGACAATCTGTGCATGGCTGGTGGTGTTGCCTTAAATTGTGTGGCCAACGGTAAACTCTATAATACCAAGACTTTCAAAAATGTTTTTATCCAACCTGCAGCAGGTGATGCTGGTGGTGCATTAGGAGCAGCTCAGGCCGCTTATCATATTTATTTTGGTAAAGAACGAAAAACACCTACAGGTCTTGATGGTATGAAAGGCTCCTATCTGGGTCCTGAGTATTCTGATATTGATGTAAAGCTTTCTGCTAAAAAGTACAGTGGTGTATACACACATTTCACAGACATTAATGAACTCTGTAAACATGTTGCCCAAAAGATTGCCGATGGAAATGTTGTAGGCTGGATGCAGGGTCGAATGGAATTTGGACCACGTGCCTTGGGCGGACGAAGCATTCTGGGTGATCCGCGAAATGAAGAGATGCAACGAAAACTGAACGTTAAAATAAAATACAGAGAATCGTTCAGACCATTTGCTCCTTCAGTTTTAGCTGAAGATTGTAAACAATATTTTGAGCATGATACGGTGTCACCTTATATGCTTCTTGTTCAACCGGTGAATAAAGACAGAAGAAAAAAACTGCCTGATAATTTCAATACACTTTCACTGAAAGACAAGTTGTATTATTTGCGCTCGGATATGCCAGCCATTACGCACATCGATTTTTCTGCGCGTATTCAGACTGTGCATCAGGATACAAATCCTGTATATTGGAATATGATCAATGAATTTAAGAAGCTTACAGGCTACGGTTTAGTTGTTAATACAAGCTTCAATGTTCGCGGCGAACCAATCATTTGTACTCCTGAAGATGCCTATAGATGTTTTATGCGTACTGAGATGGATTTTCTTGTTGTAGGCAACTTCGTTTTTGATAAAAAACAGCAACCTGAGTGGATGGAAAAAGATAACTGGAAAGAAGAATTCACGCTGGATTAAACGCAGTTTTGTTAACTTTGTCTACTGTCTAAATAGCTCTAATCATGGATTTTCTAAAGGATCTCTTCAAGTTCTTAAAAGAACGAAAAAAGTGGTGGCTAACGCCTATCATTTTGTTACTCATATTTTTGGGTGTTCTTATTGTTGTAGCTGGCGGATCGGCCGTTGCACCGTTTATTTACACGCTTTTCTAAACTACTTTCAGACGTGCAAAATCAAGACAGATACAAGACTATTCTAGTCATGGTTGTTGGATTGCTTGTGCTTTCAATAGCCTTTAAAACTCCTGTAATTTCAACCATTGCTATTGGCATAGGCGTGCTAGCTATTGCCTCTTCTTTTGCAGCGAAATGGATTGAATGGCTCTGGCTTAAACTTGCTCTGGCATTGGGCTGGATTAACTCCAGAATTCTGTTAACGATACTCTATTTTGTTTTTCTTCTACCCATTGCCTGGGTATCCAGACTCTTTACAAAAGATCCATTGTTATTAAAAGGCAAAGGTCAGGCATCCCTCTATTCTAACCGAGATCATTTATACACCAAAGAAGATCTTGAAAATATTTGGTAAGATGGGAGCTATACTTAGATTATTACGCCTGAAACAATGGATTAAAAATTCATTTCTTTTCATACCGGTATTCTTTGCCGGTAAAATTCTTGAAGTCGATCTTTTAATTTCATTACTCCTTGGAGCATTGGCTTTCAGTCTTGTAGCATCAAGTGTTTATGTTATCAATGATTACAAGGATAGAGAACTGGATAAACTTCATCCTAAGAAAAAGAAACGTCCTATTGCTTCAGGTGAGGTGAGTACCTCAACAGCATGGATTCTGATCATTGTACTATCAGGTGCGGGATTGGTGTCTGCTTTTCTGATTAACCAATCATTCTTTTATCTGCTGGCTATCTATCTTCTTTTAAACATTGGCTATTCATTAGGGCTTAAAAATGTTCCTATTCTGGATTTGTTTATTGTTGCTTCCGGCTTTCTGATTCGTGTATACTGTGGTGGTGTTATTGCCAACCTTGAAATAACCCACTGGTTATCGATTATGATTTTGCTGCTTGCTTTGTTTATTGTTCTGGCCAAGCGAAGAGATGATCTTCTTATCCACACCGAAACCGGTGAGGTTGTACGAAAGGCTTCAAGATCTTATAACCTTGAATATATTAATTCATGTATCACATTATTGTCAGCTGTAGTTATTGTGGCCTACATCATGTATACAGTATCACCAGAAGTAACGCAACGATTTCACAGCTCCAATCTTTTTCTGACAACTGTTTTTGTGATCGCTGGTATCATGCGCTATCTGCAAATTACCTTTGTTGAACAAAATAGCGGCTCACCAACTTCTATACTCTTCAAGGATAAATTTATACTGATTACCGTATTGGGTTGGATCATTAGTTTCTACATCATCATTTACGCCTTGTGAAAAAGAGTCTTGCACTTTTTGATTTTGATGGTACGATAACAACAAAGGATACCTTTCTTGAATTCATTAAATTCTATCACGGCAAAACAAAATTCATATTAGGTTTTTTGATTCTCTCCCCTATCATGGTTATGATGATTCTGAAACTGATACCAAACTGGCGAGGAAAAGAAATTGTATTGACATGGTTTTTTAAAGGTGAAGACTTGAATCACTTTAATCAACAAGCCGAAAAATTCTGCAGCCAGATAGTTCCATCATTACTTCGTCCACAGGCGTTGACTGAACTTGAAAAATATAAACAGAATTCTACTACTGTACTTGTAGTATCAGCATCTGCCCAGAACTGGGTAGAGCCCTGGTGTAAATCAATTGGTGTAGAGTGCCTGGCTACAAAGCTGGAAGTGAAATCATCAAAGCTTACAGGTAAGCTGCAGGGAAAAAATTGCTTCGGTGAAGAAAAGGTTGTGCGTATTAAAGAAAGACTTGATCTTTCAACCTTTGAAAAGATTGCTGCTTACGGTGACTCTTCTGGTGACACTCAGATGCTGGCTATTGCCACTGAGAAATTTTATAAACCTTTTCGTACTATCTGAATAAATTCAATTCGATAGTACCTTTTCCTGTTGTTGATGTGGTCTTGGGCTTTCCCGTCATAATGATAAGACGATAACTTTCTATCCCTGCCTGCCTGAGCTGATCGTAAACAGATGCTTGCCTGGCTTCATTTAATTCTGGCTGGCTTTCCTCCTGAATAACAATGTGAACGTTTATATCAGTCTTACGCAATAGCTTTGTAGCGATATAATACAACAACTCTTTTTGCGATGAACTCACCTCCGTTACATTCTTCTCAAATGTAATTTTTCTTGAGACAGTAGCGCCCAACATTTCACCAATCTCTTTTGTTGTGAGGTAACGTTGAGTTATAGCATATGATTCATCACCAACAGTTACGTTAGATTTGTAAATATCAGCGAGACCACCACCACTTCTGTTACTTGAAAAATAAGCTACTGTATCGCCATAGATAGAGAAGTAAGCATCAAACTTATCTGAATTAATCGGAGAGCCGAGATTACGGGGTGTAGTCCATGTTTCCCATGAATCATATAGTCTGTCTGAATAATAAATATCACCGTCACCTTTTCCTGCATAACCGTTGCTGGAGAAGTAAAGTCTTTTCTTGTTTGCAGAAAGGAA
>Ga0310811_10001438_pt1 | contig 29959 bp, 23 predicted proteins | sample YCmetagenome_FD_207642 | JGI IMG/M metagenome (GOLD analysis project Ga0310811, IMG submission 207642) | Soil microbial communities from experimental microcosm in Duke University, North Carolina, United States - YC | ecosystem: Engineered > Artificial ecosystem > Soil microcosm > Unclassified ...
CGGTGTTCGGGGTGACGGTCATCGCCCTGGCGTGGGTGTACCTGCTCGCCACCTCCGTGCAGAACGCCTTCACCTACGTGGTCGACCTGACCGGCCTGCTGTTCGCCATCTTCTACGTGCTCACCGCGCTCGCCGCCATCGTCTACTACCGGCGCCGGGTGTTCTCCAACTTCTGGGACACGATCATGCTGGGCCTGCTACCGCTCGGGTCGGCCGGCTTCCTGGTCTGGATGGTGGAGAAGTCCCTGGCCGGTGCCCCGAACCCGGAGCGCTGGTCCATGGTGGGCATCTTCGCCGTTGGCCTAGTGCTGATGCTGGTCGCGCGGTTCGGCCTGAAGTCGTGGTTCTTCCAGATCCAGCGGGAAAGCGACCAGGGCACGGCGCCGGCTGCGAGGCCTGCCACGTTGTCCACAGCGGCCGGTACCCGTGACGACTCCAGAACGGCATCGAGAGCGGGTTGAGCTGCTCGTAGTGCAGCAGGATCACGGCCACGCCGGCCGCCTCGGCCTCGCGGTGGAACTCGTCGACCAGCGCGCTCCCGACGCCAGCGCCGCGCTCGCCGGGTTCGACGAACATCAGCATGAGGTAGGCGGCAGGAGCGGTGCCGGTCATCGGGGCGATCCAAGCCGCCGTCTCTGGCGGCTGAGCGGCCAGCATCCCGACGGCTTCGCCGTCACGCTCGGCCAGCCAGGTCCACGGCGCGGGTCCGGCGAGCAGGCCGGCTGCCTCGTGCCGCAGCGCCGTCAGCGTGTTCGGCCGTTCGTTGACCGCGCCGAAGCGCGCGTCGAACCGGATGACCTCGAGTCCCAGCGCGGCGACGACATCAGCGTCCGCGATCCCGGCGCGCCGGATCAGCGTGCGACCGTCGAGGCGCAGCACGCTGCCGTTCGGTGTAACTGAGCTAAGCCTGGCGGCATGGTGGCGCCGAGTCGGTCGCGCGGCGATGACCTCAAGCGGGTCGAGGCCGTGCTTGAGCAGCGCGGCGATACCGTCCGCGTCTCTGCTCGGCCAGTTCACTACCGCGGCGGTGTCCGCGTCGCCGGCGTCCGGCAGGCTGGCCAGGTGCTCGCGCCAGGCCACAAGCAGCCGGCCGAGCCCGTCCGCCACACCGGGACCTGCGACCTCGGCGGAGAGCTGGAACCTGCGGGCGGCGCCCCAGGACAGATCCAGCGAGCCGGGCGCCGCGGCCCAGTGCTCGCACCGTCCGGCGGCGATGACCGCGCCGTCGTCCGTGATTACGAGTGGCGCGCCGCAATGCGGCGCCGCCTGGTGAGCTGTCGGCGGCAGCAGGGGGTCGACCGTGCGCCAGCGCCGTGCTACCTGCGCGGCGATCCTGCTCGCCGTATCGTCGGACAGCATGCCGTTCTCCTCAGTTACCGCGCTTCCCTAGCTGCCCGTGCCGTTGATGTTGACCAGGCTCTCCCGCGCGGCGACGGTAAGCGGGTCGAACGCCGGAAGGCTCAACTCGCAGCGCTTGACGGTCTCCTGGAGCAGCCGTGCCGCGTCGGTGATGCGGCCGACCCCGTAGTAGGCGTGCGCCAGGTTCACGCAGGCCGCAAGCGTGTCGCGATGGTCAGGACCGAGCACCTTCGAGTACGCAGTGCGGGTCTGCTCGGCCAGCCGAACAGCGGACGCCATCTTGCCCGCCGAGTGATACGCGGTGCCAAGCGCGCCCCGTGCGGTGATCGTGAGCAAGTGATCCGTGCCGAGCACGCGTTCCCTGTCCGAGACGACCCGCTCGTACTGCGAGATGGCCGCCTTGGCCTGGCCGTCCGCGAGGTACGCCTCGGCCAGCTTCTGGCGGCTGGCCATGGTGTCCGCATGCCGGGGCCCTTGCAGGCGCTCGCGTTCCGCGACGGCGCTGCGGTACAGCGGGAGGGCGGCAGCGAACTCGCCAGCGGCCCGGTGCGCGGCGGCAAGGTCTTCCCGCACGCTCAGCCCGCCGAGGCCGCTGGGATCATGCGACCGCTCCCAGCTCTCCGCGGCCTGGGTAAGCACGGCGACCGCCTCGCCGAACCGGCCCGCGCTGATCAGTGCCTGTCCCAGGCCCCGGGTGAGCTCGAGCGTCCCGGGATGATCAGGCCCGAGCCGCTCCGCACGCCCGCCGCGGATGGCTTGGAGCAGTGAGATCGCCTTGGCCGCTTGCCCGGCCGCGAGGTAGGCGCGCGCCAGCCGTTCGTTGATTCCCGAGGTCGCCGGATGGTCACGGCCCAGCGACTGGACGCTGGCGGCGGCAAGCTCTTCCCAGTACGCCAGCGCGGGACCAGTCAGCCGCGCGGCGTCCAGGCTGCGCCCGGCGCGCAGCAGCACGGGGTGACAGCCGCCCTGCCAGAGCAAGGCCCCGGCCGCCTGGCGGAGGCTGTCCGCGCATGAGCGCAGGCCTCTGGCCAGCCCTTCCTCCGTGCTCTCCGCGGTCTCTGCGGGCCATGCCTCGAGTACCGCGTTCGCGGCCGCCACCGCTGCCCCCTTCAGCATCGCTTCCGGCATGGCCGCCCGGACCGCTGCCTGAACCGGCCAGCTCATCCTGATCACCGGCGCGTCCGGCTCCTGGCCGGCCGTCAGCAGGCCGGCGCTCTCCAAGAGGGCGAGTCCGTCACTGATCTGCTGGCCACCACCTGCCGCGGCGTCGGTGCAGTACTCCCGGGCGGCGCGGGTGGCGAAGACGGCATCGGGGATCCCGTTGCCGTCGAGCAGAGCGGTGAGCACCAGCACCGGCTGGGCGGGCCCGGGGGACATCAGGTCCGTGTGGTCGATGGACAGTTCCCAGGTGATCGCGGCGGCCGCTAGCTCGCGGCCGCCGGTATGGGTGACCGCCTGCTCCCTCCGCCGCACGAAGTGCTCGCAGTAGCTCTGACATGTCAGTTCCGAACTGGCGATCACCGCGCTGGCCTGGGCAAGAGCCAGCGGCTCGTGGCGGAGTTCGCTGATCAGGTCGACGGCGCCCTGCCGCTGGTCTAGGTCCATGGTGAGCCGGCCGACCAGGTAGTTCAGCGCCTCTCTGCGGCTGAACGGCCCAACGGGAATCACCTGCGCCTCACGGCCCGTGAGTACCCCCGGATCCGCGGTGGTGATCAGTACCCGCCCAGCCGGCCCGCTCGGCCAGAGCCGCTCGTCCAGTGCGCTTTCCGCGGTGAGATCGTCGAGCACCGCCAGCCACGGGCGGTCAGTGTCGCGGAGCCAGGCGAGGAACCGGGCGGCGGCGGAATCGGTGTCGTCGGCCAGCCCCGTCTCTGTGCCGTCGGCTCCCTCTGCCGCCTTGGCCGCCTCGGCGTAGCCAGACAGTACGGATGCGCGGCTGGTGGCGGTCAGCCAGATCACCCGTTCCACCGCTCCGCTCTGCCACAGAGCGCGGGCGGCCGCCACGGCGAGTTGCGTCTTGCCGCAGGTGTCCCGCCAACCTCGGGGGCCAGCGCCAGCCTGCTCCGGTACCAGCGCGGTAACCGAACCAGGGACGAGGGCGGCATCCAGTGCCTGGCCCGTTTCCGGCCGGGGAACGAAGCCAGTGGCGAGTGGCGGCGCTGAGGCCGCCCAGCCCGTGTCCGTCCCCGGCTCACCAGCCGGCATCCCGATGGGTGCATGCGTGTCCAAGGCAACTCTCCCCTATGTCCTGGAACTCCTGGCCCGGGCGACGGAAATAGCCCGCACCAGGGTGATCAGCACCTGCTTCACCGAAGCGAGGTTCCGGGCATCGCACAGCACCACCGGAACATCGGATGCGAGGTCGAGCGCGGCCCGCACCTCCTCCGCCTCGTAACGAGGGGCGCCGTCAAAGCAGTTGATGGCGACAACGAAAGGCAGCCGTCGTGCCTCGAAGTAGTTAACGGAAGGGAAGCAGTCGCCCAGCCGCCTGACATCGGCGAGCACCACCGCGCCAAGCGCCCCGTAGGCGAGTTCGTCCCACATGAACGAAAAGCGCTCCTGGCCAGGCAGCCCGAACAGGTAGAGCGAGACGTTCTGGCCGAGGGTGATCCGGCCGAAGTCAAGCGCGACGGTGGTCGTGGTCTTGCCGCCCACCCCGGTGAGGTCGTCAAAGCCGATGCTCGCCGTGGTGAGTGCCTCCTCCGTGCGCAGCGGCCTGACTTCGCTGATCGCACCGACGAGCGTGGTCTTGCCCGACCCGAAACCGCCCGCGATGAGAATCTTGTGCGCGGAAAACACCGCCGTCACGGCGTCAGAGTGCGCGGAGCCCATTCAGAATCTCCTGAAGCACGTCTTGGCCCGACCGCTCGCCGGCGGGACGTTTGGGCACTACGGCGATCGCGCCCTGGGCGATCAGGTCCGCGAGCAGCACGCGGATCACCCCCACCGGCAGCCCGAGGTCGGCCCCGAGGTCGGCGACGGTCACCTGGTTACGGCACACCGTGAGAATCCTGCGGTGCTCGGGTGTCAGCCGCATGCGATCGTCAGCGTCGACCGACTGCCCGGTGGCGACGACAATGGCGACGAGGTCGAGCACCTCGCCGTCGGCAGGCTCCGTCCTACCGCCGGTTACGGCGTAAGGACGCACGACCGGGCCGGAGCCCCGGCGTCGCCACGTGCCACCGGGAGGCACGGTCACCCCACCGGATTCTCAGCCGCCGGGAATCTCGGCAGCGCGGCCAGGTGCGGCCTGGCGCGTTTGACCAGCATCGCCATCTCGTAAGCGACGGTGCCGGCGTCGGCATCGGGTGGACACAGCGCGGCCAGGCAACTGCCCTCGCCCGCCGCGATGACAAAGAAGATGCCCTGTTCAAGCTCAATGATCGTCTGCCGTACCCCGCCGGCCTTGAAGCGGTCTCCGGTGCCGGCCGCCAGGCTCTGCATGGCGGACGCCACTGCGGACAGGTGCTCCGCGTCCTCGCGGGACAGATCCTTGGAGGCGGCGATGAGCAGGCCGTCCCGCGACAAGATCACGGCCTGCCGGAAATCCGCTAGCCGGTCAGCCAGATCATCGAGGAGCCAGGCGAGATTCCCTACGGGTGTGCCGTCGCCGCCCGCAGCGTTTGCAGACATCATTCCTCGCTATCCAGTGCGCCGTCAGGCACTTGGGAATCATGCCGCGCCGACGACAGGTTGTCGGCCGCGGACTCGGAATCCGGTGTGTCGTGCGCTCGCCGGCTTCGGTGCCAGCTGCTCTGCAGGGACGCGGCGAGACTGCGCGCAGCGTCAGGTGCGGGGCTCTCCACGGGCGAGGGCCTGGCCGCGGGCTCGTCCGCGCCGGATGCGGCGTCGCGCTCACCCTGGGGCTGGGCCGTGGGCCGTACCCGCCGCGGCAGGCCGTGCAGGGTGACGGCGGGCAGTTCCTCGGTGACCTTTACCTGGGTGCCGGGCACTTGGGTGCCGGGGTGGAGGTCCGGCTGGGCGTCGGTCTGGAACTTGGCACCGGCGGCGGACGATCCGGCCGTCACCGCGCCGGCCAGCGAGAGCACCTCGGGCGCACGCAGGTTGAGCCTGCCGGACCGGTCGTCGGCCAGCAAGGCAGTCGGTCTGCCGACGGTGGCCGGCCGCGGCCCGGTATCCGACTGCGGTACGGCGATCATGACGCCTTCTGGCAGTACCACGACCGCCTTGGTGCCCCGGTAGGGCGAGGGGGCCAGCGAAACGTGAACGCCGTGCCTGACCGCGAGCCTGCCGACGACGAACAGGCCAAGCCGGTCGGCGTCGGCCGAGTCGAAGTCGGGTGGACTGGCAAGCTGGGCGTTCAGCTCACGCAACTGGTCGGAAGGAATGCCGAGGCCCCGGTCTTCCACCTCGACGGCAAAACCGTTCGCCACGCGCTCGGCGCGCACCTCGACCCGCGTGCTCGACGGCGAGAACAGGGTGGCGTTCTCTATCAGTTCGGCCAGCAGGTGGATCACATCGGTCACCGCCGACGCCGCGATGGCCTCGTCGGATTCGGACATGACGGTGACGCGGGTGTAGTCCTCTACCTCGGCCGCGGCGGCGCGCATCACGTCGATGACCGGTACGGGCCCGTTCCAGGAGTGCCCGGGTGCCGCGCCGGACAGGATCGTAAGGCTCTCCGCATGGCGGCGCATGCGAGTGGTGAGGTGGTCGAGCGCGAACAGGTCCGCGAGCGCGGCGGGGCTGGCGGCTTGCTGTTCCAGCGTGTCGATGATGCGCAGCTGCCGGTGCAGCAGCGACTGGTTGCGCTTGCCGAGGCTGATCAGGATCCCTCTGAAGCCAGCGCGTACGGCGGCCTCGGCAGTCGCCGCCGCGACGGCGGAGCGGTGCACGCTGGCGACGGCGTCGGCGACCTCAGCGAGTTGCGCGATCGTCGATCGTGGGGCCGCGGCCTCATCCGCAGCCGCAACGGGCTGGCCCTCGCGGAGCGCCGCGATCTCTCTCGGCAGTTGCTCCCCGGCGAGGCGCCGGGCCGCTACCGCCAGTCCGTCCACCTCGCGCGTCAGCCGCCCGGCGAACACGCACAGGAGGACTATGGCGACTGCGGCGGCGGCGATTCCAGTTCCCCCGATCACCGCTGCGCCCGAAGGGTTAAGGTGACCCGATCTGACGAGCCGCAGCCAGTGCCACCCGTGCGGGTAGCCGCGCAGTGCCGCCGCTGTGACCAGCCCCCACAGCAGGGTCAGGCAGGTAATCGGCACAATCAGACGAGTAAAGAAATAGAAATTAATCGAATGATTCGCCGTCCGCGGGGCCACTTGGCCAGGGGAGCGGGGGACGCTCATGTCGTTACTCCTGCATTGCGCCGCGCGGACTTTAACGCATTAACGTGTCATTGAGGTGCCTTTACCGCTGAGCGTACAGAAGTGGCATGACGTCGCGTGCGCCAGTTGTGAGAACTTCTGCGGCCAACAGAAAAGTCGTCCGGGTTAAAGGCATGATGCGCGAACACAACTGCCAAGAGTCAAGCTGTGGGGCGCATGTGAAACACGCACCCGTTCGGAATGAATTAAACAAAGATCTTCAGCCCGAACGGGGTGCGCGGTCCTGGCCGTGCCCCCCGCGGTGCAGCTACCCCGGCGGGGGCCGGATCCACCCTGGCTAGGGGCAGACCGGGGTGTACGGGATGTCCGGGAGGTACTCCGTCCACTGGGCCTTCCTGACCGGGGCTTTCAGGGTCTGGCAGATGTTCGCCGCGACCCGCGCCGGGTTGGTGTCCCAGACCCGCGCGCCGCTCGGGGAGCCCGTGGCCAGCAGGCCCAGTGGCCCGCTGTAAGAGATGGCCGAGATCAGCCCCCAGTGCGTCGCGATGCTCTGCGCCGGGATGGTACCGGTGAACGGGTGCGTACTGCTGAAGTGTCCCGCTGGCACCTTCCAGAACCGCACGGTGCTGTCCGCTCCGGCGGCCACGAGGGAGTCATTGGACAGGAACTCCACGCCGAAGATGCCCTTGCTGCTGGCCGAGAACTGGCCGATGAACTGCATCTGGTCGTTCAGGTGGGTGTAGGTCGGTGGGATCGAGTTCACGTACACGTTGCCGTCGGAGTCGCCGATCGCGAGCTCGCGCCCGTTCGGGCTGAAGGCCAGCGATGACGCCGCGTCCAGCTCCTTGAAGGCGGTAAGCAGCGAGAACCCGGGAACGCTGTAGAACCGGATCATCCCGTCGATCCCGACCACGGTGAGCAGCCGGCTGTCCGGGCTGAAGGCCAGCATGAACACGCCGCCGCCCAGCTGCGCGGGGAAAGGCGTCTTCTGGGTGTCGCTGAACGAGGCGACCCGGGTGAGCCGCGCGGCGGACCAGACCTGCATGGTGGCGTCCTGCAATCCGGAGACGGCCAGCAGGGTCCCGTCCGGGCTGAACGCGATGCTGTTGATCCTGCTGGCCAAGCCGGTGGTGAATTTCCCGGTCATCCGGTGGGTGGCCACGTTCCACAGTTCGACCGGGTCGCCGGGCATATTCGCCGATGCGACGGCGAGCGTCTTCCCGTCGGGGCTGAACGAGAGCGCCGCGATGCCGGCGACCGGCAGCTGCGCGACCAGCTTCTGCGCCGGCATGCTGTAGAGGGCGATGATGAAGTGGCCGGCGGTGTTGGTGCTGACCGCCAGCGTCTTACCGTCCGGGCTGAATGCGAGCGCGTCCGTGCTGTTAGCGGCGCCCCCGAGGATCATCCCCCGGGTGTCCCACAGCCCGATGGTCCCGTCGTCGCTCGCGCTAGCCAGCGTGGCGCCGTCGGGACTGTACGCGACGTGCTCAACTGGGAACCGGTGGCCGGAGAAGTTCCCGAGCAGGAAGGGCGGGCTTTGCGTATTCCGGACGTCCCACAGCCGGACCGTTCCGTCGAGGCTGCCGCTGGCGAGCTGCGTGCTATCCGGGCTGAACGCAATCGAGCTGAGGCCGTTGGCGCCGTTGACCTTCGCCGTCGCCGTGACCTTACGGCTTTCCATGCTCCACAGCTTGATGTCGTAGACATTGTTTGCGGGATTCGTGCCGAACGCGATGGTTCGCCCGTCCGGGCTCAGTGCGACCCCGTCCGTGCTAGTGGCGTTCTTGACCGGGCCCTGCACGACAGCCGTCCTGGTGTGCCGCGCGACGTCCCACAGGTCAATACTCTGCTCGCTCGTCCCCGTGACCAGGGACCGCCCGTCCGGGGTAAAGGCGATGACCTGGGTCAGCACCTCTTCCGGGATCACACCCGCAAGGGCACGGGTCGCCACGTTCCACAGCAGCACAATGCCCGCGTTGGTGTCCGTGGTGCTGGTCGAGATGCCGGCGGCGACCATGGTTCCGTCGGGGCTGTACGCGAGGCTGACCACCTGCGGGTCGGGGATGCCCGGCAAGGCCGGCACCTTCAGGGTGCCCACGTGCACCGGGTGCGCCGGGTTGGAGACGTCGAACAGCCAGGCTCCGCCGACGTGTTCGACCGCCATGGTCTGGCCCTTGGGGCTGAACGCGGCGCCGTTGACCTGCGAGATGTTTCCGTCGATCTTCGGGAACGTGAATTTCCAGAGCAGGCGGTAGGTGGCCGCGCTCCACAGTTGAACCTGGTCTTCGGACGTGGTCCCGGCGATCAGGGTGCCCGCCGGGTTGAAGGCCGCCCCCACGATGTTCGCGTCCGTTGGGGCCCCGTTGGTCAGCAGCCGCCCGGTCATGGGCACGGCCTGGGAGGTCAGCAGCGTGCTGCGCACCTGTGTGGACGACGGGTCCAGGCGGTTGGCCTGCACCGCGAACTTAAGCGCCGTGTCGGGCCGGAAGTCCGACCAAGCTTGCCCCGCCTCGGCCGCGAGCAGCCCAGCCTGGGCCTTGGTGTAGTTCGACTGGGCCGCGGACCGCTGGTTCAGGGCGAAGACCGACAGGCCGGCCAGCAGGAGCGAGAGCGCGGCGAGGACCGCGATGATCCCGTTGCGGCGGCGGGTACCCCGCTTGCGCCGCCGCTCGGAAGCCGCGAGGAAGTCCCGGCCCGCCTGCGTCAGCTCACGGAGGCGACCGGGCGCGGCGGCCCAGCCTTGCGCCGACGCCAGCCGCACGCCCCCGTACAGGGCCGCCGCGTCCTTGCCCTCGCGCGCCCAGGTGGCGGCGGCGTCCTCAAGTTCCTGCCGCACGAGCAGGCCGGACCGGTCCTCGTCGATCCAGCCGCGCAGCCGGGGCCAGCGGCGCAGCAGCGCCTCGTGGGTGATCTCAACCGCCTGTCCGCCGGACGTCAGCAGCCGCGCGGCGGTGAACGCGTCAAGCGCGGCCCGCGCCGCCCCCGGGTCTGCGGCCGGGCCGAGCAGGCTGTCCGCCGCGACCCGGCGCCGGGTGTCGGCCGCCGCGTCGCCGTCCCCGGTGGCCGTGCCGACCCGGACCAGGCCGAGGAAGATCTGCTTGGCGGCCGCCTGCCCGGGCTCGTCGAGCCTGGTGTAGACATCCTCGGCCGTCCTGGCGATGGCGCCGGCGATCCCGCCCGCCGCCTCGTAGCCCGCGATCGTCAGCCGGTTGCCGTCCCGGTGCTGCCAGGTCGCGCGCAGGGCATGGGCGAGCAGGGGAAGGCGCCCCGGCTCGTAACCGCCACCCGCGCTGCCGTCTGGCGTCTGGTCGCCGTCCGCCCCCTGGTTTTGGCTAGTACTACCGCCCTCGTCGACGCCGAGATCGCGCAGCAGCCGGTCGGTGAGCCCGGCCTCCAGCGTCAGGCCTACGGCCCGCGCCGGGCGGATGACCGCCTGCCGCACCTCGGTGGCCGACATCGCCCCCAGCACCACTTGCCTGGATTGCATCGCCTGGCGCAGCACCGGGTACGCGGTGGCCCGCGCGTAGAAGTCGGCGCGCATGCCGAGCACCACCAAGGCACTACCCGGGCCAGCGTCCGCGGCCAGCGTCCCGATCTCGTCGAGAAACTCGGAACGCTCCGCTTCCGACTCGCAAACCGTGAAGAGTTCCTCAAGCTGGTCGATGACCACGACGACACGCGTGTCGGCAGCGGCGGTCTGCACGGTCGCGAGGGTGGCCAGCGCCGCCCGTAGTGTGCGCAGCGGGTGGGACCCAGGCGTGATCATCAGCCGTGGCCACAAGGCTGATCCCGGGGCCGGGAGCCGCCCCTCGGTGAGTGCGTTCAGCAGCCCGGCGCCGAGGAGCGAGGACTTGCCGGTGCCGGACGGCGCCACCACGAGCAGCGGCCCGCCCGGGCCGCCGCGGGCCATCTCGTCGAGGTAGCGGAGCAACTCCCCGGTGACTGCCTCCCGGCCGAAGAACCATTTCGCCTGGCCAGGGCCGAACGCGTCGAGGCCGGGATACGGGCACTCGCCGGGAGCCGTCTCCGTGGGCGTCCACAGGCTCGTGAGAGCGGCATCGGACAGGTACAAGTCGCCGCCGACCTGGATGACGACCGCGGACTCCGCCGCCTCCGCGGTCTGCACATGCACGCGCGACCGCTCAGGCGAAGACTGCCTGGCCGCCTCGGCCGGCCCCGCGTTGGCCGGCCCCGCATTGGCGGGCACGGTACTGGTCGGCACCGTCGCGGGCGCTCGCCCCGGTTGTGCCAGCTGCTTTCCCTCGTCACTGCTGATGCTCACCGGGCAAGGCCACCTTACGTGTCGTCGCCGATTCTCGTGTTACCCGCCACTTGGATCACGACGCTGTGCGGGGACGCGTTCGCGCGCTGTGTGATTGTGACGTTCTCGTGACGTTCTGCGTGCACTTGCTCCGCGTGCACTTCGGCACCGGGGGCAAGGACCCCAGGAACCACCACGTTCGGGACCGGCCCATCCGGGACGGCCAAGTCGGCCACCACCGTCCCTTGCACCACCTCGCCGGGACTGGGCTCGAGGTCGTCGACGGGGTCGCCCGCGCCGGGTGTGTCCTGGAGGTAGCTTTCGCGGGCGGCCAAGTCCGGCCCGCCAGGGAAGCCGACGGCGAACCGGGCGAGCAGGTCCGGCAGCAACGGCCGCCGGTGCGGGTCCTTGGCCAGGCAGGCCACCAGCGTGTCGCGGAGCACGCCGGGCGGCAGGTCGCCGAGGTCGGGCTGCTCGTTGAGGACCCGGTAGATGATCGCCGCCCCGTTCGACGCATCGAACGGGGGGCGGCCCGTGGCGGCGTAGGCGAGGACGCAGCCAAGGGCAAACACGTCGCTCTCCGGGGTAGCGCTATCGGCGCGGACTTGCTCGGGTGACATGAACGAGTAGGTGCCGATCACCGTGCCCGGCGTGGTCAGGGACGTGGCCCCGGCCGCTTGCGCGATGCCGAAGTCGATGATCCGCGGCCCGTCGTCCGCCATGATGATGTTGGCCGGCTTAAGGTCGCGGTGCACAAGACCGCTGCGGTGGATCGCGCCCAGTCCCTCGGTCAGCGCGGCGCCCAGCCTGGACACGCCAGCCGGGGCCAGCGGCCCGCCGTCGGTCACCACCGCTTGCAGGGACGGTCCCGCGATATAGGCGGTGACCATCCACGGCGGGTCGTCATACGGGCCAGCGTCGACAACGGGCGCGGTGTGGAACCCGCCGACCCGCCGGGCCGCGTCCACCTCGCGCGCGAAGCGCTGCCGGAACTCAATGTCAGTGCTGAACTCGGGGCGTATCACTTTCACCGCGACCGGACGCCCGCCAGGCGATACCCCGAGAAATACCTGGCCCATCCCGCCATCGCCGAGCCGATTTACCAGCCGGTATACGCCAACCTGGCGCGGGTCCCCAACCCGCAGCGGATCCATCGCTCCCGCGGCTCCAATCCCGTCCCGTCAGGCCGGCTACAAGACACCCCCAAGGGTAGCCGGTGCCAATCATTTCCGGAGATTTGCGGATAAATTCTGAGTGAATTAGATACGTGTAATACTCGTGCGCTCCGGAAATGGCCCGGTCAGCTTGAGGCTGGGGCTGGAGTAGGTGCTTGGGGTGTGGAAGTTGCCGCAGGCGATGACGTTGTTGGTGAGGGCTGACTCGGAGCGGGCGTGCCGACCGGAGGCGTGGCCTGGCCTGTCGACGTCGGCGTTTTGCTCGGTGACGGGCTCGCCGACCGGGTAGGGCTGGCTGTCCGCGACGGCGTCGGCGACCACGTCCGTGTCGGGGTCAGCGCGGGCGTGTGGACCGGGCCGGTGGGCGTATGCGTGGGTTTTGCCGGGGTATCCGCCGTTCCGGCGGGCGCCGGGCGCACCAGCACGTACAAGGCGAGCACGCCAACGAACAGCCCCATGAGCACCATGGTCGAGGTGCGCGGCTTGCTCATGACGCGTTCCCGGTCGCCCGGCCGGTGTCAAGCTCGGCGGCCACGATGATGCCCTCCCTGCGGAAGGCGGACGCGACCCGCGCGCGGATCTCCCGGCCGACGTCGAACTGCATGCCGGGAAGCGTCCGCGCGACCATGCGCAAGGAGAAGGTGTCGACCTCCATCCGCTCCACGCCCATGACCGTGGGCTCGTCAAGCATCAGCTTGCGCAGCCGTTCGTCGAGGTAGACCTCGCGCCCGACCAGCGCTAGCACCTCAGTGGCGTGCCCCACATCGATGGTGGACGGCACGGGAACGTCGATCACAGCGCGCGCCCAGTCCCGCGAGAGGTTAGTGACCTGGGCGATCTGGCCGTTCGGCGTAATGATCACCTCTCCGCTCACCGACCGGATCCGGGTGACCCGCAGCGTCACCTCCTCGACCGTCCCGACCGCCGGCTCCGCTACACCGGTGACGGAGATGCGGACGACGTCGCCGAAGCCGTACTGCCGTTCCCCCGTGATGAAGAACCCGGCCCCGATGTCCTGCACGAATCGCTGCAGGCCGAAGCCAAGCGCGGCGCTGATCAGCGCGGCGGGCGCCACGAGGCCGGCGAGCGGCACGCCGAGGAGCTGGACGATGAGGACGGCGGTCACGACGTAGACGATGGCGAGGATGCTCCAGGTGAGCACCTGCGCCACGACGTGGCGGTGCTTGGCGGCCTCGGAACGCACCAGGTCCTCGGACACGACGGACTTGGCGTCGATGCGCTGCACGATCCGGCCGCGCGCCCAGTCAGCGAGCCGGGTGAGCAGGAGCGCGCCCAGCACCAGCAGGATGATGACTAGCAGGTTCCCGCGCGCCCATGCGCTGAAGTCCGTCAGCGGTGCGATGGCGCCCGTCAACGCCGCCCCCAATCGTCGATCGGTCACACAAGCCGACTGTTTAAGACAAGCTCTAACGGTCACGCATCTCCTGCCCGCTCGTGCGACAGGCAATCGCTTGTTTTCGGAGTCGCCTATAGTTGCACCGTGCGCACCAGTGACCAGAACCCCCGGAAGCTGGTGATCGAGGCAGTAGCCTTCGGTCTCGGCTATACCGCCGTGCTGATCTGGATCGGGTCAGCCCTCGTCGGCAGCTTCGGTTACGACGGCTACAACCCGTACTGGTCCGCCATTCCCCATCTGCGGACCGACACAGCCGGCGCCATCGCGTTCGGCCTCTCGATCGTTACCCTGGCAGTCAGCAGGTACCTGGAGCTCAGCCGGCGCAGCAGCGGCCCAACCGAGCCGGTGCCGCGGTCCGCCCGCGTCCTCGCCGTTCAGGCGGTAGCCGATATCGCCGTGTTCCTTGGCACGGCGCTCGTCCTCTACCTGTCCTGCAACGCCTTCATGCACCCCGTGACCCTGAACATCCAGCTCACGCACCTGGCGCCGTGGCCGACCGAGGGCACGGTCCGCGTGTTCGCGCTAGGCGTCTGCCTGGTTGCCGTCGCCACCCGCCGCTACCTGCGGGCCACCGCGACGCGCCCCGCCCAGGCCGTCCCCGTCGCTGAGCAGGCGGGCATCGCCGCATAGGGGGTCATTGCGGCCTAACCCGGGGGTCTCGCCCCGAGAACATCAGGGTGGCGACCCGATTCCCAGCCGTGCCCGCGACCAATACGCTTTCGAAGCGTGCTTCCCGACGAGACTGGCCCGGCCACCACGGTAGGACCCGGCGTCACGGTCCCTCCGCCCCCACCGGCGCAGGACCATGAACTCTCCGCAGAAAGCCCTAGCGCGGTCATGCCGATCGTGGCGGGGAACCTGCGGATCGGCCGTGCCGGGGACAATGACCTGGTGCTAGACGACCTCTTGGTCTCCCGCCACCACGCCGAGGTGCGCCACCGGGTAGGGGGCGGGTACGAGATCGTCGACCTGGGCAGCCAGAACGGCACCTTCGTCAACGGCCGACGCATCTCTACGCAGCCGCTGACTGACAGCGACACCATTGGCGTCGGCCACTCGACGTTCCGGCTCGCGGGCGACCGTCTTGAACAGTTCGTCGACGGCGGCGAGGTCACGGTCACGGCGCAAGAACTCGTCACGACCGTGGCGGGCGGCAAGGTCCTGCTGGACCGGGTGTCGTTCGCGATGCCAGAGAAGTGCCTGGTCGGCGTCATCGGCCCGAGCGGCGCGGGCAAGTCGACGCTCCTCGGCGCGATGACCGGGATGCGGCCCGCGGACACCGGCACCGTGATGTACGACAACCGGGACCTGTACGAGGACTACGACGAGCTCAGGCATCGCATCGGCCTCGTCCCGCAGGAGAACATCCTGCATACCCAGCTGACCGCCCGCCGCGCGCTGCAGTACTCCGCCGAACTGCGCTTCCCTCCTGACACCACAGCCGCCGAGCGCAACGCACGGGTCACCGAGGTCATGGAAGAGCTCGGCCTGTCCAAGCACGCGGAGACGCGCGCCGACCGGCTCTCCGGCGGGCAGCTCAAGCGGATGAACGTTGCCCAGGAACTGCTGACCCGGCCGTCGCTGCTGTTCCTCGACGAGCCCACCTCCGGCCTCGATCCGGGCCTGGACAAGTCGGTCATGCTCCAGTTGCGTGACCTCGCCCACGATGGCCGGACGATCATCGTGGTCACGCACAGCGTGCTGAACCTGCTGGCCTGCGACCGGCTGCTCGTCCTCGCCCCCGGCGGGCGGATGGCCTTCTACGGGCCGCCCGGTGAGGCGCTTGGCTACTTCGGGCTGACCGACTGGGCGGACCTCTTCCAGGCGTTTGACCTTCACCCCGACCGCGACTGGGCGGGCGAGTTCGCGGCGTCCATCGCCTACGCGCGCTACGCGGCGGCGCAGCAGCGCACCAACGGGATACCGCGCGACGAGCAGCGGTTGGCGCTAGCGGCGCCCCGTCGCCGCGGGGTGCGGCAGTATGCCACGCTGACCCGGCGGTACGCGCGAGTGATCGCCGCAGACCGGGGCTATGTGCTGTTCATGGGGCTGCTGCCGGTTGTGCTCGGCCTGCTGATCAGGTTCGTGCCCGCTATGCAGGGGCTGGCCGGGCCGAACGGCAACATGTCCGCCCAGGAACTGCTCCAGATCATGGTCACCTGCGCTTGCCTCGCCGGAACCGCGAGCTCGGTCCGCGAACTGGTCAAGGAACGCCCGATCTACATCAGGGAACTGGCGGCGGGCCTGTCGCCCGGTGCTTACCTGCTGTCCAAGCTGACCCTGCTTGGCGCCATCAGCGTCGTGCAGTCGTGCGTGATCGTGCTGCTGGGCCTGGCTGGCCGCCAAATGCCCGCACACGGCGCGCTGCTGCGGAACTACCCGCTCCCCGAACTGCTGATCGCGATCGCCATGCTCGCGGTGGCGTCGATGTGCCTTGGGCTCCTGGTGTCGGCTTTCGTCAGCACGTCGGAAAAGGCGATGCCGTTCCTGGTGATGCTCACCATGTTCCAGGTCATCCTGTCCGGCGGCGTGCTGCCGTTCAACGGGATGAACGGCCTGTCCCAGCTGTCTTGGATCGCGCCGGCCCGCTGGGGGTTCGCCGCCGCCGCGTCCACCGTGAACCTCAACGGGATTGGCCTGCTGCCAGGCACGGACGCAGACCCGCTCTGGACGACTTCGTCCGCCAACTGGCTGCGCGACGTCGGCATCACGGCCGGGATCGCGGCCCTCTGCCTGCTGATCACCTTTATCCAGCTCCGCCGGCTCGGCCCGCGCCGCCGCCACTGAGGCGGTATCCGTCCGTTCATTCGCCGTGCTTGTGAATCTGCCTGCGTGGGGAGCGGCCGACGTGCGACTATGGTCGGCGCACTAGGCGAATTCGCACGGAAACCCCCAAAGAGGCCTGGCATGACGGAAGGTTCTGTCCCCGGACAACCCAATGAGCAGGCTGGCCCCGGCGTGCCGCCTGGATACGGTGCCCCGCCGCCACCTCCGTACGGGGGTTACGGCGCGCCTGGCGGCTATACGCCAACCGGCGGATACGCGCCGCCGCCCGGCGGATACGGCCCGCCTGGCGGTTACGGAATACCCGGAGGCTACGGGACTCCCGGGGGCTATGGAGCGCCTGGTGGTTACGGGACACCCGGAGGGTACGGAGCGCCTGGTGGTTACGGCGCGCCAGGAGGCTACAGCGCGTACGGGGCCGGCCCGTACGGGCGGCCACAGGCCCCCAAGCCCGGGATCGTGCCGCTGCGGCCCCTCAACATGACCGAGATCCTGGACGGCGCCTTCGCCGCCATCAGGTGGAACCCGAAGGCGATCCTCACCTCCTCGGCGACGGTTGCCACCATCTCCGCGGTACTCATTGCCGTGATCTCGTATGTCCTGCAGCGCCAGGTACTGAACACCGTGCGCCTTTCCGGTTCCGGCACGCAGCTCACCGCGTCGCAGGGCATCTTGCTGCTCTCCCTTTACAGCCTGACCGTCCTCATCACCTTCGTCGCCGACTCGATCCTCACCGGCCTGCTGACCGTTGCCATCGGCCAAGGGGTGCTCGGCCGGAAGGAGACCCTGGCCAGCGTCTGGCGCACCGCCGCCCCGCGGATCTGGCGGCTCATCGGGATGCTGCTGCTGATCGCCCTGTTCTCCGTCGTGGGGCTGGCGCTCGTCATCGGCGTGTCGGTGGGCGCTGGCCTGGCCGCTGGCCCGGTGGCCGGCGTCATCGTCGGCATTGTCCTCGGCTTGGCCGCATGGGTCTTCGCCGTCATCCTCACGGTCCGCTGGCACCTGGCGATCCCGGTCGTGATGCTTGAGCGGCTCGGCCCGCTCAAAAGCTTGGGCAGGTCGTGGCGCCTGGTGCGGCGAAGCTCGTGGCGCGTCTTCGGGATCCTGCTGCTTACCTACCTGATCGTCTTGATCGCGGTCGAGGTCATCAACGTGCCGTTCGCCCTGGGCAGCGGCGGCTTGTCCCTGCTCACGGCGCGGAGTCAGGTGAACGTCGCGGGCCTGGTCGTTCAGGCGATCGGCCAGATCATCTCAGGCACGCTGGCCGCTCCCATGATTTCCGGCGTCATCGTGCTGCTCTACACCGACCTGCGGATGCGGCGGGAAGGCATGGACATCACGCTGCAGGCTGCTACGGCCGGCGCGGCGGCCAATGACCGCCTGGGCGGCCAGAACGTCAGCCCCTGGTGATCGCGTCCGGCCCGGTCGGGCGCGGCGCGGCCCAGCGCCTCGCCCGCGATGAACTGTCCAAGGCGATCTACCACCAGCCACAGTCGCTACCAGCACGTGTCATCCACTACGTGGGGTCGCTGCTTAACCGGCTTTTCTCAGCGGCGAGTGCGGCCACTCCCGGCGGCTGGTGGACGCTTGTCGCCCTCGCGGCCCTCGTTGTCGCCGTCGTGGCGGTGATAGCGGTGCGGCTGGGCCCCCTCGCCCGGTCTGCCAGGACCACAGGACCGGCGTGGGACCGAGGCTCTCGCGCCATGACCGCGCGGGAACTGCGCGATGCCTCGGCGGCGAGCGCCGCTGGCGGCGACTACAGCACTGCGATCCTGCAGCGGCTACGGGCCATCGTGGCCTCGTGCGAGGAGCGGGGCATCCTCAGCGCCGACGCGGGCAGAACCGCCAACGAAGTCGCCGTGCAGGCAGGTGCCCGCTTTCCCAGGCAGCATGCGGATCTCATCGCTGCCGCGCACACGTTTGACCAGGTCCGGTACGGCGGCGGGGCCGGCACCCGCGACGGCTACGAACGATTGTGCGCGCTGGACGCCACGCTGGCCGCGGCATCGCCTGTCGCCGACCTTGGGCATGCGGCGACAGGGGCGCACGCTGCCGCAGCGAGGATGCCGGTGTGAGCCGGGTGCTGCCGAGCGCGCGGGGCTGGTGGCTGCCGGCGCTGCTGGCCGTTGGGGTGGTCGTGGCGGGCGTGGTGATCGCGCTGCTGCAGCCCGCCCCGGCCAACGGCTACCTCGACCCCAACGGCACGAGCCCTACGGGGAGCCGTGCGCTCGCTGACTTGCTGACCGCTCGCGGCCAGCGGGTAGTTCGGGTCACCGCCCCGCCAAGCGCCAGCGCCGTCCCCGGGTCGTTGGAGCTGATCACCGGCGCTGGCTCGCTCACCCGCGCCCAGCTCGCCCAGGCGGGGCGGTTCAAGGGCGACATTCTCCTCATCGCCTCCGGTGACGTCGCCCCATCCGAATCACACGCGTCGGATGACGTGCCCGACGCCTTGCGCGCCATCGCTCCCGCGGTCCACTTCATCGGGTACGAGCCAGCAACCGTCGCGCAGCCTGCATGCACCGCGCAGGCCGCCGTCCTCTCCGGCGCCGCGTACTTCTATGGCGCCCTCCTGCGCTCAACCGCCCCTGGGACGCAGTCCTGCTATCCGGCCGCCAACGGCGGCTACAGCCTCGTCAGCTACCGGGATGGCTCCCGCACGATCACCGTCCTGGGCAGCAGTACACCGCTCAGCAACGCCTACCTTTCCTCCCAGGGCGACGCGGCGCTCACCCTGAACCTGCTGCGTTCCGCCCGTCAGGTCGTCTGGGTGGTGCCCTCCCCGCAGGCACAGGCCGCTACCGCACCTGGGCAGCGCTCCTTCTTCTCCCTTGTGCCGTGGCCTGCCTACCTGGTGGCGATTCAACTGTGCGTCGCGGTGCTGCTCGCGGCGGCTTGGCGGGCGCGCCGGCTCGGCCCGCTGGTAGCGGAACGCCTGCCGGTGATAGTGCGGGCGGCCGAGACGGTGGAAGGGCACGGCCGGCTCTACCAGGCGCGCCGGGCCAGGGACCGGGCGGCCGGGGAACTGCGCGCCGCGGCCAGCGCGCGGATCGCCAAAGTGACGGGCGGCAGCGCCACGAATGAGGCGATCGCGGCCCGTACCGGGTTGTCAGCGGCGCACGTGGCGGCGCTGTTGCACGGCCCGCCGCCGCCCACTGACCAGGCCCTGGTCACCCTCGCAGCCGAGTTGGACACCCTCGAACGGAAGATACGGCAGTCATGATGCACTCCGAGCCCCGCCAAGCGCTCGCCGCGGTTCGCGCCGAGGTCGCCAAGGCCGTCGTCGGCCAGGACCAGGTCGTGACGGGCCTCCTCATCGCCCTCGTGGCCGACGGCCACGTGCTGCTGGAAGGCGTGCCGGGCGTCGCCAAGACCCTGCTGGCCCGGACGCTTGCCGCCACGCTGAGCCTGTCAGCGAAGCGCGTCCAGTTCACCCCGGACCTGATGCCAGGAGATGTCACCGGCTCCCTTGTCTACGACGCGCGGATGGCCGAGTTCACGTTCCGCGAGGGCCCAGTGTTCACCAACATCCTGCTCGCCGACGAGGTCAACCGGACCCCGCCCAAGACCCAGGCCGCCCTGCTTGAGGCCATGGAGGAACGGCAGGTCTCGGTCGAGGGCAGGCCGCGCCCGCTGCCGAGCCCGTTCCTCGTCGCCGCTACGCAGAACCCGGTGGAGTACGAGGGCACCTACCCGCTGCCCGAGGCGCAAGTCGACCGGTTCCTGCTCAAGCTGCTCGTGAGCGCGCCCGACCGGAACGCCGAGATTGAGCTGCTCACCCGGCACGCGACCGGCTTCAACCCTCGCGACCTCAGCACTGTCCGGCCGGTAGCGGGACCGGAGGACCTCATCGCGGCCCGCAAGGCCGCCGGCCAGGTCCGGGTGTCGCCCGAAGTCACCGGGTACATCGTCGACCTGTGCCGGGCGACGAGGCAGTCTCCGTCGCTACGGCTCGGCGTGTCACCGCGCGGTGCCACCGCGTTGCTCTCGGCCAGCCGCGCGTGGGCTTACCTGGTCGGCCGCGATTACGTGATCCCCGATGACGTGAAGGCCCTCGCCCGGCCCGCGCTGCGGCACCGGATCCAGCTTCGCCCCGAGGCGGAACTGGAGGGGGTTACCCCAGAAGGCGTGCTTGACGGGCTACTGTCCGCAGTCCCGGTCCCCCGGTGACCGCGTCGTGGCGCTGAGCGGGCGCGCGGCGGCCGTGGCGGTCGTCGGCGTGCTGGTGGTGCTGGCGATCAGGTCAGCCGTCACCGTCGCAGTGGTCGACGGGCTGCTGGTCGCCGCCGTCTTCCTGGACGCAGCGCTGGCGGCGCCGGTGCGCAGCCTGGAGGTACGGCGCAGCGGCGACACCCGGGTCCGCCTCGGCGAGCCCGCCACGGTGACCACGCTGATCGTGAACACAGGCTCCCGTCCGCTCCGGGCGCAGCTGCGCGACGCGTGGCCGCCGTCCGCGCACGCCAGCCAGGCCCAGGCCAGGCTGCATGTGCCCGCCGGCGGCCACGGGCAGGTCACCGCGACGATCGCGCCCGCGCGGCACGGGGACTGCGTGTCGGAGCGGGTCACGATCAGGTCGTTCGGCCCGCTGGGACTCGCCGCCCGGCAACGCGGCCACCGGGTCGCCTGGACGGTCCGGGCCCTGCCGCCGTTCAAGAGCAGGCGGTACCTGCCGGGCAAGCTGGCGCAGCTGCGCGAGCTCGACGGGCAGCACCGGGCTGCGCTGCCCGGGCAGGGCAGTGAGTTCGACTCGCTGCGGGAGTACGTGATCGGCGACGATGTCCGGTCGATCGACTGGCGCTCCACCGCGCGCCGCCGCGACGTGATGGTGCGCACGTACCGCCCGGAGCGCGACCGCCGGATCGTGGTCGTGCTGGACACCGGCCGGACAGCGGCAGGCCGGGTGGCCGGCTACCCGCGTCTCGACACCGCGATGGACGCGGCCCAGTTGCTGACCGCGCTGGCCAGCGCGGCAGGCGACAGAATCGACCTCATCGCGGCGGACCAGGAGGTCCGGACCCGGGTGCTGCGGCCGCCCCGGACCTCGGCGCTGGCTACCGTTACCGATGCGCTGGCCACCCTGCAACCCGAGCTGGTGGAGACCGACTGGCGGCTGCTGACCACGACGGTGCTGGCCCACGCGCGCCGCCGCTGCCTGGTGGTCGCGCTGACCGACTTGAACTTCGCCGTGGACCTGCTCCCGGAGCTACGGGCCCTCACGGCCCGCCATGAGCTCCTCGTCGGCTCGGTCGCTGACCCCCGGCTCGCCGAGCTGGCCGAGCGGCGCGGGGACGCCGCCAGCGTCTACGCGGCGGCGGCCGCCACGCGGGCGATGTCGCAACGCGCGGAGCTGGCCGCGCAGCTTGCCCAGCTTGGTGCCACGGTCGTGGACGCGCCGCCTGAGCGGCTCCCGGCGGCGCTCGCCGACGCCTACCTGACGCTCAAGAGCAGCGGCCGGCTGTAAGCCGGCCGGCGGTAAGGGTCACGCCACGGGGACCGCATCTGGTGCTTCCTCGATATCACCGGTCAGCCCGGCCGCGACCGCGCGGCGGCCAAGGCCAAGCGCGTAGCCAAGGAAGGCGGTGACCGCGACCGCGCCGATCGTGATGCGGGCCCAAGTTGGCAGCGACGAGGGGGTCACGAACGCCTCGATGATCCCGGAGACACCGAGCACCACGATCAGCCCAAGCGTGATGGTGACCATGGCCCTGCCTTCCTGCGCGAGGGCCTGGCCGCGCCGCCGGTTCCCCGGGTCGATCACCGTCCAGCCCAGCCGCAGCCCGGCAGCGGCGGCGAGGAAGACGGCCGACAGCTCGAGCATGCCGTGCGGCAGGATCAGGCTGAAGAACAGCGTCCCCTTGCCGTGGGCAAACAGGTAGCCGCTGTCGACGCCGACGTTGATGGCGTTCTCAAGCAGCACGAGCACGGTGGGGATGCCCAGCAGGATCCCGTAGATGAGCGCTTGCGCGGCGACCCACACGTTGTTCGTCCATACCTGCGCGGCGAACGAGGCGGCGGGGTTAGCGGTGTAATAGCCCTTGAACTGCTGCTGCACCAGGGCCTTCGCCGCCGCAGGTGGCAGCAGCCCGGCTTGCACGCCCGGCGAGCGGGCGATCCACCACCCGGTCGCGACGGCGACCACCAGCGAGCCGACAGTCGCGCCGAGCCACCACCAACGCGCCCGGTAGACGGCGGCCGGGAAGTCGCGGGCCGCGAACCGGGCCACCATCACCCAGGAAGGGACATGCGCACCCGTCACCGCCGACCGGGCGCGCGCGACCAGCGTGGCCAGCCGCGCTACCCGGACCGGGTCGGTCACGGCGGCGGACCGTAGCTGCGACAGATGCGTGCTCGCCCGCTGGTACAGCGCGACCAGTTCATCGGCCTCGGCACCGGTCAGCCTGCGCCGGTGCCGGACCAGGCCTGCCAGTCGATCCCATTCGGCCTGATGCGCCGCGGCGTATGCATTCACATCCACGAAAGGCACCCTAAACGTCTAGGCTGCGGCCGTGGAGCAAATTGTCACCGGTGAGGCAGTGATCCTGGACCTGCCCTTTGCCCGGTTCCCTACCAGGATCCTGGCCCGGCTCATTGACATGCTCATCGAGTTCGTTGCCTTCTTCGTCTTCCTGATCCTGCTCGGCATCGCCATCGAGGCCCACGCGCTGGACCAGGCCGGTGTCGCCGCCGTCTCAATCGCCGGGTCCGTGCTGATCATCGTGGGTTACCCGCTCGCCTGCGAAACGCTTGGCCGCGGCCGCACGGTCGGCAAGATCGCCCTCGGCCTGCGGGTCGTCGCCGATGACGGCGGCCCGGAACGGTTCCGCCAGGCGCTGGTTCGCGCCCTTGCCGGGGTCATCGAGTGCTGGGCCCTTTTCGGCGTCCCCGCGCTTGTCACGTCGATGTTGTCGACCCGGGGCAAGCGCCTGGGCGATGTCTTCGCCGGGACGTTCGTGGTCCGGGAGCGAGCACCGAAGGCCGCCGCCCCGTACGCCATTGCGGGCAGCGGCTATCCGCGCGGCGCGAACATCCATCCCAACCTGCGGTCATGGGCAGCGACGCTCGACCTGTCCGGCCTTCCCGAGCAGCTCGCCGCGTCGGCCGCCAGCTACCTGTCTCGGTTCTGGCAGCTGAACGAGGCCGCCCGGGAGCAGATCGGGCAGCAGCTAGCCGCCGAAGTGGCCGCGCGCGTGTCGCCCCCGGCCCCGGTGGCCGTGACGCCCGCCGACTTCCTGTACACCGTGCTCGCGGAGCGCGCCAACCGCCAGCTTGCCCGCGTGATGCCACAGCCGACCAGGCCGGTGCAAGCCGGGCCGGTGCAGAGCGGACCTGCACAAGGCGCGCCGGTGCAGGGACGTTGGGCGCCGACGGCCCCGTCCATGCCGCCATCCCCACCCGTGCCCGGTTACCCACCTGGTCCGCAGGACACGACCTTCATCCCACCCGCGTAACTCGTAATTGCGATTTACTTGCAATTATCCGGACGAGGCGGTTGCCGCCCCATGCAAATGATCACCCTGCGCAGAAGGAACGACGAGGCACTTACGGATTACCCGCTATTGCGACCGTCTCGCAGCTAGCCCTACACTGATCCTGAGCAGGCACTCCAGGGAAGGCGGCTAGGGATGGCGAACGCACGCGCGCGACTGGCACGGGTCAGGGACGGCCTGACACCCCAGGAGTGGACGCGGGCGGGCGCCATGGTGGCGGTGGTCATCGGCCTGAACGTGGCGGGCTGGGTGATGCTGGCGCTCGCCGAACGCGGCCACTACCACATCACGAACACGCAGATCTTCGGCTTCGGGACCGGCGCCCTGGCCTACACGCTGGGCATGCGGCACGCGTTCGACGCCGACCACATCGCCGCGATCGACAACACCACCCGCAAGCTCGTCAGCGACGGCAAGCGCCCCCTTAGCGTCGGGTTCTTCTTCTCCCTGGGGCACTCGAGCGTGGTGTTCATCCTGGCGGTGCTGCTGAACTTCGGCATCCGCACGCTGGATGAGCAGGTCAGGAACGACAACTCCGGCCTGCACAACGTCACCGGCGTCATCGGCACCGGCGTCTCCGGCACGTTCCTGTACATCATCGCCCTGCTCAACGTCATCATCCTGGTCGGCATCCTGAAGGTGTTTCGCGAGATGCGCGCCGGCCGCTACAACGACGAGGAACTCGAAGCGCAGCTCGACAAGCGCGGCCTGATGAACCGCTTCCTCGGCCCGATCGCCCGCCGGGCCGACGCCTCGTGGAAGATGTACCCGATCGGGCTGCTGTTCGGCCTCGGGTTCGACACCGCGACCGAGGTGGCGCTGCTCGTCCTCGCGGGGTCCGCCGTAGTGTCAGGGCTCCCCTTCTACGCCATCCTGTCGCTGCCGATCCTGTTCGCCGCGGGCATGTGCCTGTTCGACACCATCGACGGCTGCTTCATGAACTTCGCCTACGACTGGGCTTTCGCCAAGCCCGTTCGCAAGGTCTACTACAACATCACCGTCACCGGCCTGTCTGTGTTCGTCGCCCTCTTCATCGGCACCATCGAACTCCTCGGCCTCATCGGGCAGGAGTACCACCTGAACGGCGGGTTCTGGTCGTTCATGGGCGGCTTCGACATCAACAAGGCCGGGTTCGTCATCGTGGGCATCTTCGTCCTCACTTGGATCGCCGCCCTGGCCATCTGGCACTTCGGCAAGATCGAGCAGAAGTGGGATGCCCGCCAGGCCGTCACGGCCACCGACTGCACCACCGACTAGGCGCGCCGCAAACAGGGGTAACGCCCTAGATTTTCGCAATAGCGAGGACTTGCAACTGCATGTGGCTGCTATATCCTGTGCGCATGGCAGGGGAAGCAGCCGAGACGTTGACCGAGCACGCCGACCGTCAGGCGATCGAGGACGTGCTCGCTCTCGTCCGCCGGCACGGCGGGCGGGCGACGCCTGCGCGCAGGCTGCTGCTGAACGCGCTGTTCGGCTGCCGCGAACACCGCAGCGCGGAGGAACTGGCGGCCGAGGTCCACTCCCGCGCGCCCGACGTGCACCTGTCCACGATCTACCGCAACCTGGAAGAGCTCGAGCGGCTCGGCGTCATTGACAGCACCCGCCTCGGCAACGGCCCCGCGACCTACCACCTCGCCTCGGCGGCGCACGGCCACCTAGTGTGCGAGGAGTGCGGCACGATGGTCGAGGTGCCCGACGAGATCTTCGCCGACCTCGTCCGCGTCGCGGGCACCGAGTACGGCTTCGCGATCAACCCGCACCGCTTCGCCGTCACCGGCCGCTGCGCCAACTGCCAGGCCAAGTCCTGACCGGGAAAAGATCAAGATCATCCCTCAGAACGGGTTGTGACTCCGCCCGGCAGCCACCATCAGCGGCGTTATCCGTGGGTACCCGGCGGGATGCCGGGTCGTCCCGTATGCCCGGTATGTCGGGAATGTCGTGCTTGTGCCTGCGGTCTTAGCGTGGAAGCTTTGCAGTACGCGGATGATTCGCACGTGCTGCGCGTGTTTTTCTTCCGCGTAGTGCAAAGTTTCCAAGATCATCTATTACCAGGACAGATTCCACCACTCAATTCGTCGCCAACCTGAGCTGGTCCACGAGGTCCGGCCTGGTAACACAACAACCCGTTCTGAATAACTTCTATCGGCCACGGTCCCGGCCGCTGCTAACTGATGCGCTGCCGTACCAAACGGTCCGCCTGCCCCTGTCGCCGACGAAGCGGAAACCCCGCCTCGGGAGAGCGGGCGATCGGTCCGTCCCAGTCAAACGGGGTGCCCGCAGGGCTGCCAGGCCCGGTAGCGGCCGGAGCCGCAAAGAACCTGTCTTACGTGACGCTCTTGTACTGGCTGCGGCTAGCTGATGCGCTTCTCGATGTTCTTCAGTCCGCGGTAAGCGGCGGTTCGGATGGCCCCGGCGCGCTTGCCGACGACCTGAGCCGCCGTCTTGGCGTCCAGGCCCACGACGGCGCGCAGCAGGACGGCCTCCGCCTGGTCGCGCGGCAGCGAGGCGATGAGGCTGAGCGCCTCCTCGGTGCTGATGGTCTCAAGGGCACGGTCCGCGGTGTCCTCGCGGCCTGCGAGGAAGAAGAGATCCTCGATGGGCACCGGGACGGACGGCGGCTGGCGCTTGACGCGACGCAAGTGGTCCAGGGCCCGGTTCCGGGCGATAGTGGTGAGCCAGCCGCGGAACTCGCTGTAGCTACCGCGAAACTTGCCCAGGTCACGCGTGGCTTGCAGCCAGGCCTCCGAGGCGATGTCCTCGGCCTCGCTGCCTACGAGGTAGGTGAGGTAGCGCAGCAGGCGTGGCTGGGTCTCCCGGTAGAGGATCCGGAACGATTCGGAGTCACCGCGCTGTGCGCCCTCGACCGCTTCGGTCAGCTCGTCGAGGGCGACCGCGCTTTGGCCGACGGCGTCCATCGCCGGCCGCCCTGCCTTGCCCCTGACTGCCTTGGGGCTGGCGGCGGCCTGGCCGTACGTGACCCGGGTGTGTGTTCCTGCCCGCTCGTTTCCTAGCGGCGTCAGCAGAAGTCTCCTCCATGAGGGCGGGCGGGATGGCGCCAGTGGCGCCATCCCGCCAGCGGTGGGTTCGCTCCCCCGTGGACAGTCAACTCACAAGTGCAGGGTAGAGAGGATGGACGAAGGAAGTACGCTCTGCAACCCGTTCAGCACAGAAGCGGGAAGTTTTCCGAGGATTCCGGTCGCCGTGCTGGTTGGCAGGCTGCTCATCAGGGAGCCCACCGTGGCCGACGGGAGCGTGGTCACGACGCTGCTCAGGTCGGTCGCGGGGAGTGCGTTCAGCACGTTGCCCAGGTTGGCCGCCGGAAGCTGGGTGAGGACGCTCCCCAAGGTCGGGGCAGGCAGTGCGGTTAGCACGTTGCCGAGCGCCGACGACGGCAGGGCGCCCAGGATCTGAGTGAGGTCGCTGGTCGGCAGCCCGGTGAACACGTTGCCAAGCGCCGACGACGGCAGCGCGGTCAGCACCTGCGTCAGGTTCGCTGCCGGCAGCTCCGACAGGACCGAGCCCGTCTGCGCGTTCGGCAGGGTCGTCAGGATCTCAGTCAGGTCGCTCGTCGGCAGCCCGGTGAACACGTTGCCAAGCGCCGACGACGGCAGCGCGGTCAGCACCTGGGTCAGGTCGGCCGCTGGCAGCTCGGACAAGACAGTGCCCGTCTGCGCGTTCGGCAGGGTGGTCATCACGTCGGTCAGGTCGCCGGTCGGCAGGCTGGGCAGCAGGCTGGCAACCGAGTGGACCGGGAGCGTGGTGAGGACGCTGCCCAGCGAACCCGACGGGAGCGTGCTCAGGACGTTGCCCGCCGCAGCCGCCGGGAGCGTCGCGAAGACCGAGGTCAGCGAGGACGGCGACAGCTCGCCGAGCGTCTGGGACAGCTGGCCAGCGGGCAGTGAGTTCAGCACGCCGCTCAGGTCGGCGGCCGGCAGCGTGGTCAGGGCCTGGTTCAACAGGGACGTCGGGATCTGCGTGAAGGTGTTGGGCACCGGAACTGTCGGCAGGGCGAGCACGAGGCCGCAGTAATCGGGGACCGCGGTCGCGTTGTCGACCATTCCCAGCAGCCCGTTAACCGGCGCGCTCGCGAGCACATCGGTGACGGCGGGGTTGGCCAGGATTTGCGCGAGCCCGGCCGCGTTCGCCGCGCCTCCCGCGTCGCCGATCGTCGACGCGACCCGCGACGTCAGGTCGGTGCAGAGCTGTGACGCGGTCAGCGGTGCGCTGCCCGAAGCCGCGGCCGGTGCCGCCGAGTTCGCCGCGGGCGTGTCAGCCGGGGCGGCGGCAGGGCCGGTATCGCCCGCACCCGCGGCCGGAGTGCCGGTGTCGACGTTGTTCGTGGGCGTCGACCCCGAGCTGCTGAAGGCGACAGTCCCCGCGGTAGCCGCGCCGCCGGCGGCAACCAGGCCAGCGAGCGACCATGTCACGGCCTTCATAGATAGGAGGTTCAAGAGGGGGAGGTTCGGCATCTTTTTCTTCCTGGGAGTAGCGCGATGGCTGAGAGGCCGCGCCTCATACGGAAGGCTGGCCTCAAACGCGGCCAAGGCTGTTTGCTCGCCTGCCAGCTCACCCTCACGGGCTGACGCGGCCGCAGCGCTCAGCACTTGACCCAGATGATCCGAGCTCGACCCGGCGGCGCCGTTGAGCAGCTGCTCGGCGTTCCGCCGGGTGATCCCGGGCGAATGGCGTGTCCTCATCTCACGACCTTCAGCGCCAAGTCCCGACTTTTTGTCACACCTCTGCTTGATCCCCTCACCTCACTAAGGGTGCCGCATCACAGCGGGATGACGGGGGAACCTAGTTCGATCCGCCCGGGCGTCAGTGGTACCAGCCGGATGCCGAACCAGGTTTTGCCGCCCCATGCCCGGTGGCGCGCGAGGGTGCGGATGGGTTCCTTCGCCTTGGCGATGGTCGCTGGATCGTAGAGCGTTACCGCACACCGGTCGCAGCGTTCGGTCACCCGGAAGTCGATCTCGCCGATCCGGACGCCGGCCCAGTCGTCCTCGGCGAACGCGGGGAACCCCGCAGTCACCACGTTCGGCCGGAAGCGGGCCGCATTCAGCGGGAGCACCCCAGCGACGTCAGTGCCATCCTGCGTGGCGGTCGCGGCGATCCACTCCTCTAGCTGGCGCAGCGACTCGCTGGTGACCAAGTGGACCGGCGCGTCCCAGGCGAACGAGGTGACTTCGCCCGGCCGACCGCCGTGCTCCGGGCTGATCGGCCGGGTCACTCCCAGTGGCAGCCGGACCAGCCGCAGGCTGGCGCCCATGACGTCGCTGACCCAGCCGCTGGCCTTGGCTGGACCGAGCAGGGCGTGGCTCAGCCCAGGGAAGTCGAGCACTACGAGCGGCCCGCATTCCTCGGGGTGCGCCGCCATGTCGGGCCAGCCGTCGGCGCGCAGGATGAGGCCGCCGTCTGCGGTGGCCTCGGGGCGAATGGCCAAGCTCCGCGGGTGCTCCCCCAGCCACGGGTTGCGGCCGTCGGGGTCGACGATTGCCCAGCCCCGGTCGCCACGCAGGCCCGAGGGTGACACCTGCGCGCTGTCTAGCTGGGTCCCCGCAGCCGACTTAAGCGGATAAATCCGGATATCTGTAACTTGCGCGACCACGGAGTACATCGTGCCGACCAAGCGGTCGCGATGCCAGGCCATTTCGTTCAGCCGTAGCCAGGCCGCTTGCCTGACCAGCTGCGTTACCCGGCGAGGCTGGCTTCGATCGCGGTCACCGCCAGCTCGATGTTTGCGCGCGCCCGGGAGGCCGGCGAAGCTCCGTACGCGAGCACGATGGCGGGCGGGTGCGGCCGGTCCGGCTCAGCGGCGTACCCCGCGAGCGTCTCGAACTCGAGCCCCCGCCGCAGCCCGTGCGCGACGACGTTCTCCGGATCGGTGCCGTGCGGCAGCTCGATCGTCGCCTGCAGGCCGGCCGCCACTCCCAGGACACGTGCCTGCGGCACGCGGGCCGCGAGCTCACTGACCAGCAGTTCGCGGCGGCGCCGATACTCGGTGCGCATCCGTCGCACGTGCCGGTCGTAGGCATGGTCGGCGAAGAATTCAGCGAGGGTCAGTTGGTTGAGCGAGTCGTTCATCCGCTCGTAGAGGTCACGTTGCCGCAGCAGCCCGGCAAGCAGCCGGTTAGGGGCCACGGCCCAGGCGAGCCCGATCGCCGGCGCCAGCGCCTTGCTTGCGGTGCCGA
>Ga0310811_10001439_pt1 | contig 29957 bp, 23 predicted proteins | sample YCmetagenome_FD_207642 | JGI IMG/M metagenome (GOLD analysis project Ga0310811, IMG submission 207642) | Soil microbial communities from experimental microcosm in Duke University, North Carolina, United States - YC | ecosystem: Engineered > Artificial ecosystem > Soil microcosm > Unclassified ...
GTATAGCATACATGATCATCTAATATCTTTTGTGCTCAGTGCTTCTGAGTGCAGTGAGGTATGGTCCACAGAGAGGCAATTTTATGCGACGAAGCTGGTGGATTCGCTTTTGTATTGAGACATCTCTGTTTATTTGTTTGGTGTTCTTCCTGCTCTATCTGACTACCCAGAATTTTTATATTGATGGATATAGCATGGAGCCGACGCTATATAATCAAGAATATGTTCTGGTGAATAAAGCCGCGTACCTGTTTCAGCCTCCATCACGAGGTGATGTGATTGTATTTCAATATCCACTCCATCCACAGATCAATTATATTAAGCGTGTGATCGCAGTTCCTGGTGATGTAATCAGTGTTGTAGAGCAAACGGTGAGTGTGAATGGGGTGACCTTGCACGAAAGTTATGTCAATAAGGCGGATCCCTACAATCCATATCCACCGATTGTGCGGCGTGTCGTCGGACCAGGAGAATATTTTGTGATGGGGGATAATCGCGGAAATAGTTCGGACTCACGGCAATGGGGTCTGGTGCCACGCAAGAACATTATTGGGAAAGCAGTGGACATATCCTGGCCGATTGGAGTGAATAATCTTGGTCCATTGCCTGATGTTCAACGTGTTTTTGCCCATGTGCCGTGATTTGATTTTTTGCATCCGGTCAGCTATGAGGCGGTGATGAGCAGCGTTTTTAGAGCCGCCTCAGCATCTCTCGCCTGCTTGCATCCCGCCAACGTGCTCCCCGGGCTTGTCCATCTGTTGCTGGTTGATAGTGTAGCTGTTCCTGTTGTGTTTGTTCATGCATGATCAGACCACCCATGAGAGCCGCAACCTGTTCAGTTGAAAGCGTGTCTGTATCTGGCTGTGTTTCAGGCTGCTCTGACGGAGCGTGTGGTTTCTGTTCCCATTCCTCTGCAATGAAATCAGTGGAGAAATCAGCCGCAATAAAGCGTGGTTGATCGACCAGCCAGCGAGCAAACGGTAATGTTGTATGAACACCAACAATGTGATATTCAGTCAGCGCCCGGCGCAGGCGTGCGATTGCCTGTGTACGATTTCCGCCCCACACAATGAGTTTTGCCAGCAACGGATCATAATAGAGTGGAACCTGTAACCCTGGATACAGGCTACTATCAACGCGTACACCTGGACCGGATGGTTCTTGCAGTGCCTGGACCGTTCCTGTGGCGGGTAAGAAATGATTCTCTGGATTTTCAGCGGAGATACGGCACTCGATGGCGGAACCCCGCAGCATGATATCTTGCTGAGTAAAGGACAAAGGTAGTCCGGCAGCCACGCGAAATTGTTCCTGTACAAGGTCAATTCCTGTACACCACTCAGTCACCGGATGCTCTACCTGAATGCGGGCATTGACTTCCAGAAAATAGAATTGTTGGTCTGGACCCAGCAGAAACTCAGCGGTGCCAGCATTCACATATTTGATCGAGCGCACCAGATTGAGTGTTGCCGTTGTCATCTGCTCACGCAGATCGACATCGACTACAGGCGATGGTGCTTCCTCAAATAATTTCTGATGGCGGCGCTGGATGCTGCATTCGCGTTCTCCCAGATGAACAACATTGCCATGAAGATCCGCGATAAACTGAACCTCAATATGACGCGCAGGCGCGATCGCTTTTTCCAGATAGACACGGCTATCTCCGAACGCGTTCTGAGCCTCGCTGCGGGCTGTACGTAAGGACGAGAGCAGTTCATGTGGCGCACGGACAAAGCGAATACCTTTGCCGCCGCCACCAGCAGCCGCTTTGAGGAGCACTGGATAGCCCAGATGCTGAGCGATCTCTCTGGCTTGCTCATCATTCTCGATATCTGCCATTGCTCCAGGTACAATGGGAACCCCAGCGGCTTCAGCAGTACGGCGAGCGGCTGTCTTTTCACCCACGGCTTGTTGCGCGGATGATGGCGGGCCAACAAATATAAGACCAGCATCCTGACAGGCAGCCGCGAACTCAGGATTTTCGGACAGAAAACCATAACCCGGATGCACCGCCTGTGCGCCTGAATGGCGTGCCACGGCGAGTAACGTCGGAATATGTAAATAGCTCTGTGTGGCGGTTGCCGGTCCAATGTGATAAGCCTCGTCTGCCATCCGTACATGCAGGGCAGAGCGATCCACATCGCTATAGACAGCAACACTTTGTAGACCGAGTTCACGGCAAGCTCGGATGATGCGCACCGCAATTTCGCCACGATTGGCGACGAGCACTTTTTGAAAAGGCCATTGAGCTACAGAAACAATTTCCAAGATTAAGGACTCCTTAAAAACACTCATCTGTCCACAACGCCATAAAATATGTTCATATTTATTCAGCAGAATAATGTTAGTATACCATGTCAGTTGAGATGAGAATAGGAAAATAGTTCCAGTGTTAGTAGCAAAATTTGGTTTTATAGGAATCACGAGTACACTGACCTTTGACTATTTCTTCTGGCTGAAGGTGATGTGTTGCCTGTTGCCATGCCAAAGACGTGCTACAGGTCGGTGGTTTTTTGTGTAGCTAATGACTCGAAACACATTCGATGGCATCAGCAGACGTTGCTTTGTGTGGATACGTTGTGGTGATTTTCAGGCGTCTGAGGAGGAGCCGAGACACATATGTTTAAATTCATATCGAATATCCAGATCTCTCGCCGTCTCTTACTGGCATTTTTACTCGCAGCAGTGGTTCCTGGCATAGTTATCTCTATTCTCGGTTTTACGTTTGTACGCTCGCAGGAGGGTCGCAGTCAGGCAGTTCAAAAAAACATCAATGCATTTAAGTCTGCAACGGCGGCCAATGTGTATTTAATTGAGTTGAAATCTTCTCTAGAGACTGCTTATCAGAAGCAGTATGAATCCAACATTCCAGCAGTGCAGAATCAGACCCAGAACGTTCTGAGTCAGGTACATGATAATGAAGGGATATTTGATCAATCTGTACGATCCTATCAAGAGGATTATCAACTGGCAACTTCTCCTTCTATGGCAAATGTACGTGCTATTTTGCTCTCCGATGATCCTAATTCTGCATTGCCAGGGCAACAGCAACAATTGCTCAATCAGATTCATGAGACACTCTGGCCTGCGTACCGTACAGCAGTTGATCAGGCGGCGAACGCGATTGATCAGAAAGCGCCAGTCAGTCAGGTTCAGTCATTACTGATGGTGGCAGGGAACGATTATAAGCCATTGTTGGCAGGATGGACGCAGGTGACGCAGACAACCGAGGATATTAACAGTCAGGTAGCAAAAGTTGGTCCCGCGCAGACGAATCCGATTCTCCTGGGTACAGTGATCGCTTTTCTGAGCACGATTTTGATCGTGACAGTGATTGGGTATGTGGTGTATGTCACCATTATGGTACCTTTGCATGATCTCGCGACATTGACCCGCCGTATCGCGAAGGGCGAAACCAGCGCACGTGCGCAGATTATTGGTCATGATGAGATCTATCTGGTTGCCAATTCGATGAATAATATGCTGGACAATATTGTACGGCTGATTCAAGAGGCCCAATATCAGCGTGATCGTCTGCAAGGACAGGTTGAGAAACTGGTGAGCGAGGTAAGTGGTATTGGTGAAGGCGATTTGCGCGTTCAGGCCGAGGTAACGGCGGATGCCTTTGGTGTTCTGGCTGACTCCTTCAACTATATGATTGAAGAACTTGGGAGTCTGATTATTCGTGTGAAGTCAGTTGCGACCGAAGTTGAAAGCTCGATCGCTACTATTCTTACTCGTATGACTCAACTGGTGGAGAGTGGCAATAAGCAGTTGGGGCAGATCAGTGAAGCCGCTACTGAGATGGAACAAATGGCAGTCATGAATCGACAGGTCGCGGACCGTGCTCAGATGTTGTATGACGTTGCGCGTGTAGCGCGTCAGGATGCTCAGGTAGGGCGTGAGTCTCTGGTGCAGGCTGTTGATGGTATCGGGCGTATCAGTGAGAACGTTCATTTGACTGCTGGTAAAGTACAGACGCTGGGTGAACGCTCGCGAGAAATTGATGAGATCGTTGAAGCTATCTCCAGTATCTCGCATCAGACCAATCGTCTTGCTCTTGATGCCGCTATTCAAGCAGCGATGGCAGGTGATAATGGCAAAGGTTTCGGTGCTGTTGCTGCTGATATTCGACGCTTAGCGGAGCGAGCGAAGGATCAGGCAGCTATGATTACACGTATTGTACGTGCTGTACGTGAAGACATCGGTGCGGTGGCCATTTCGATGCAGGATACCGAACGTGAGACAACGACCGGAGCACGAGTAACGCAAGAGGTGGGGCTGGCATTAGAGTCTGTGTTTGCAGCCGTTGAGCATCAGGCCCGTGAAATTGAGCATGTGAATCAGGTTGCGATGCAGCAGTTGCAGTCGTCAAATACGATTGTGAAGATTATGCAAACGGTTTCGTCTTCAACGCAGAAGAGCAGTGAGAGTACACGGGAAGCATCGCAGAATATGCAGCGTCTCTCCAATCTGGCAGAGCAGTTGCGTGTGTCTGTGGAAGCCTTCAAGTTACGTGAAAATCATAACTATGCTATGATTCCCAACACATCTGCCAATTTTTCGCTGGATGAGGAGCCAGAGAATCCTCTTACCGTCAGTGGTGTGTTTCGTACGGTGAGTGCGCCGTTGCCGCCATTAACCCTTCCCCGTCAGAGTACTGGCGTCTTTGCTCCTGTGCCACGCGAAGATGGTGAGCAACTGTCCTATACACCGATGCCCACTGATCCTCAGATAGCCGATACAAGTGGACAGGACTGGCAATCTTTCCCATCCCAGGATGGGATGGGCGAACAGGACTGGCAATCTCTCCCACAGTCGGAGGAATGGTCCGCGAATAATCAGCCGAATCCACATAGTCGAGGTTGGTAAATTGTTTGAGGAACAGGCTCGTTTTTGATTGAGCGGGTATGCCAGACAATTTTCTGATTGGGAACCACTGTTTGTGGCAGAAACGTCGCAAGTGATCTCTATGGTGGCTTTCGTTGGTGCTACCGTGGTTCAGAGACGGTTGTGACGTTTCTGCTATTGTCCAACAGCATTGTTATGCGTGGTGGCGTCGCAGTTGCCGTACAGACTCATATAGGATAAGTCCGGTTGCCATTGCGACATTTAATGACTCGACTTGATTTGCCAGCGGAATACTGATACTCTGCGTCGCCAGTCTATGGGCTGCCTGTGAGGGGCCATGCGCTTCATTGCCAGCTATCAGCGCGAAAGGATGAACAAGGTCTTGCTCATAATATGTGTGCGTACTACCTGCCTCTGCCAGCAATATGCGTGGCTGTGTTCCACAGTGCTTCTCTACGATTTTCGCGATCTGTTCCCATGAAGGAGCGATTTCTACAGGCAGGAAGATGTGTGCTCCAGCCGCTGAACGTACGACCTTGGGATTAAAATAATCTACGCAGGTTGGTGTAAGAATAACCAGCGCGACATCAGCCGCGAGTGCGGTACGCAGGATAGTGCCCATATTACCTGGATCGGCGATATCATCAAGGATTAGTAAACATGGACGTGCGGCGCTGGCACGTTGAGCAAGCAGACGTTCAGACTGTAGCTGTTCTTGCGCCAGGACGCTAACTACTCCCTGTGAAGTTTGTGTTTCGCCAATGGCCTCGATGACACGTTCACTGACTTCGATGAGTTGTTCTGAGGAGAATGCTGATGTATGGAGTAAGCGTTGGAGTAAAGCCGCCCCTTCAGGTGTTCTCTGTAAAAATGCTGGCTGATAATACACTTCCTGTGGGAGGAGATCAGCGTTGAGCAGAGCTTCTAACAGATGAGGACCTTCCATCAGGAAGAGGCCACTTTTTTTACGCCCACGTGGGGTGTGGAGCAGTTTTAACTGATTGACCCGTGGATTGGCTGGACTCGTGATCAGCATGATAGACCCTCAATAAAATAATACAGGACCCGACGCATTACTGTTCATCATACGCGTGGGTCCTGATCTGATAAAGTTGTGATATTATGCCTGGACAGCAGCTAAGGCAGTTTTTACCAGAGCGCCAAATGCATTGATATCACTGACGGCCATCTCAGCAAGAATCTTGCGGTCAACCTCGATATTGGCGACATGGATGGCATGCATCAACTGGCTGTAGCTGACTCCATACATGCGGGCGGCAGCGTTAATGCGCGTGATCCACAGGCTGCGCATATCGCGTTTGCGGTTACGGCGGTCGCGATACATGTAAGCCATTGAGCGCATGACCGACTCGTGGGCGGGTCTGAAAACATTACGGCGCGTCCCACGATGTCCTTCAGCCAGTTGGAATACCTTTTTGTGTTTCTGATGTGATGTTACACCACGTTTTACTCTTGGCATAGTTCTTTATTTTCCTCCTGATATAGCGAATAACGAATTAGAATGCGTAAGGCAGCAAGCGTTTCAAGCGGCGGGTATCCCCGGTAGCAAGCTGAAACGACTTGTCCGCAGCACGAACAGACTCAGGAGATTTGTTACGGCGCAAGTGGCTGATAGCGACTTTACGGCGTAAGAACTTTCCACCAGCGGTCACTTTGACACGCTTTGCCATAGCTTTGTGGGTTTTTAATTTCTGTTTAGGCATAGCTCTTTCTTTCCTGACTAGTAGTGTTCTCGTTCCAGTATCTATGCATAAGGTTCACGAAAAGCGTGTATAAGAGGCATAGACCATCTGGAAACGGGCATTTTTAGCGGGTCACACCACGAACAGACATGGTTGTCAAACCCTGGTTCGTTGAGATGTGAGGCACAAAAGTCTGTGTAGAAGGTGATTGAACCACTTCAATCTCATCATTGTTCCATCAAAGGCGAAGAGTAGCCTTTTTCAAGAACAAAACCCCGCATGCGGCATGAATTATAACATACCCATCTATGGGAAGCAAGGGGAACCATATTTCTTCATTCTACTTCATGTTGAACATCATAACCATGGATCAGGGGCCAATCTTTCACAGGATGTCCTTGAACACGTTTGATAAAGTGCTAATGTCTATTTCTGTGCCCGAAACGCGATGACCAGACAGAGGGGCGACTCAGCCAGGGTGGTCTGATCAGATGTTGTGGTCTGCTATCCTCTGCGGGAGCCTTGTTCCATCCCTGTATCCATTGCCATAACAGGATAAAGAAGAGCATCCAGCCCCAGCATAAGAAAGGAATACTGATGGTGATAAGGCCCTGTTCTGACCAGTCGATTTGTACCTGCAACAGGTAATAGCTCGCTAATGCACCGACGCCAAGCAGCAAAGCGCACAGGATAGGCGCAAGCCGTGTGGAACACAGGGTGAGCGCGAATGGGATAAGGATAAACCATGGACAATATACCGCCTGCAGGACGGTCCAGAGCAATAATAGCCAGCTAGCACAGATGATCGTTGTCTCTACCGTATCTGCGAACCAGAAGGCAAAAAGGAACCCAATCAAAAGGATGATCAGCGTAAATATGCCCCAATGCAGCGGTGTAAACAACCAGCTCACCATACTTATCTGTTTGATTGGTAAGTTTAAGATAGCGGCATCAAACGAATGAAACGCGATAGCTGGTCTGAAGGTCTGCAATAGTGTGTTAGCGATCCCACTGATGCCAGTGCCCGAGTCAGTCCAGTACGGCAGGTAGGCCAGAAAAAGCACTAGCAGCGTCACAAAGAGCAATCCTGTCCACCAGAGCGAGCGCCAGACTGCGGGTAGGTAGCGTTTCTGGCGTACGAACAGGATGAGAAAGACCGGTACAACGATAAATATATTCATATTAATCAATGATGCCAGCAGGAGAAAAACCCAGCCCAGGAGCATGCTATCGTGTTGAAGAGCAATGATTGTAAGGAATAAGAAGCATATTGCAATAATATCCGCATGAAAGAATGAGATACCGAGAAGTAATGATAATGGATTCCAGGCATAGAGGAGCATAATCGTAATGCGCTGTGCAGGTCGTTGACGGGCAAGAACAAACCAGAGTAACACCGTATTCAGGAGATGGAAGCTCATACCAAGTAGTCGAAATCCGAGCAGCATCAGCGCCACATTTGAATGCGCGAAAAGCGAAATCAGAATGCTTATATCAAGCCAGATTGGTCCTGATGGCGGTAAGAGCAGCGTATCGGAGTCTGTATGGGTAAGCTGTGTTAACAGATGGAATAAGGGATCGTTGCCACCAACCGAGCCGAGAGGCAGGTAAGGATTGACGTGATACAGTGCAACCACCCTGCCATAGAAACCCGATTGTAGCATTTCCAGTGAAAGAGCATCGAGACGAATTGGCGCACAGATCATAAGCAGCGCGAGCAAGAGCGTGATAAAAAAGAGCATAAGATAGGATGGATAGAGCTGTCTATGGGTTAAATTTCCCTTGCTTATATGACGACTTATGAAAGCAATAGCAAAGAAAGATACCAGTACAACACATAATAAGGCAGGTAAAAGGTAGCTATGCTGTATGAATTGAGCAGAGGCAGGAATGGCTACAGGGAGAGAGAGACGGGCAAATTGATGATAGAGTGACATCATCCAGGGCAAAGTTGTTTCCCAACTGACGAGAACAGGATCATTGGCAGCGGTGCGATGAAGTAGCAAGGCATAGAGCAACAGATAGAGTAAAGCAGAGAATAAGCCAAGCAAGTATACCTGGAGCAGTGCAGAACGAGCCATATGTTGTTGTCGTTGTTCTACATATATAGGGGAGAGTGGAGCACCGTGCGCATCTAGGGAAGGCATAGTGGAATATTCCTCCTCAAATCCCATGCGACGCCTCTAAAGAATATCAAAAAGTTCTTCCTGAGCATAAAAAAATTGGATACTATCCTGTTAATAGGAAAATTGGATACTATCCTGTTAATAGGAAGATTGGGGACGACGTGGGAAATATTATACGGATAGTATCTTCTATAGAGCCTGAGCTGTCAATAAAAGGCTTTTAATATGTATCTACCGTTCTCGCCATATAGAGAGCGCCAGAACTCAGCTTAATAAGAAATTCATTCCACCTCTTCAGCAATAAATCAGATTATTCTTTTTGCCTTTCCGCTTTTCCGTTTTCTGTCCGCATATATAGAATAGAAAGATAAGAAATTGAACACTCCGACTCTCTATTGTCAGACATCGGGAACAATGTTATAATGCGTGGTACTGATGGCTTCAGAGTGCAATTTTCAAGTTTTATTCCAATAAATAACCTTGATGCATTTATTGTGCCCATGAAGACATCCTGATCCCACAAATCGTGGAGCGATTTTTTCGAGGCCGTCCTTATTATATATAGTGAGCGGCATCTGAATTTCAGCATTAACCAGCGTCTAGTAGTGTTAATGCTCCACCTACTCTGGCAAGCTTACGCTTTAAGCCTAAGCACTAGTTGACCAGAAGCAAACCCAAAGGAAGGAGGTCACTTCGTGAAAAGAGATTACGATCTTGGAGTAATTTTCAGTCCCGAAGTAACCGAAGAAGAGACACGATCTATACTGGATCGTATTGAGCAGATCGTCGCTGATCATGGCGGTCAAGTTGTGAGAGTAAATCAGTGGGGCCGACGTCGTCTGGCATACCCCATTGAGCGTCACCGCGATGGCTTATATGTGTTCATCGATCTAATTCTGACTCCTGAAACCGTTGCAGAGATTGAACGTATGCTCAAGGTGTCTGAAATCTTGCTTCGTTACATGTTTGTGCGTCGTGATCCGAAGGCTGCGCAGAAGGAACGCGAGGAGCGTGAGGCCCGTGCCGCCGCTGCCGCAGCGGCTCCTGCTGAAGAGCCAGTTGTAGAGGAGACAGCACAGGCAGAGACAACGGAGGCCGAGGCAGCACCAGTCGCAGAAGAGACTGAGACTGTATCTGCTGAAGAGGCACCTGCTACGCCGGTTGCAGAAGAAAGCACCGCTCCTGAGGCCCCTGAGGCTTCCGAAGCGCCAGCCACTACTTCTGCAGAAACAACCGTTGAGGCTTAGTAGAAGACCTACGAATTAAGACGACATTGGGGTATGATCATTCAATCTTACAGACGAGTTGGGGTGGGTATCGCACGTCGAAAGGATTTGAGTCATGAACAAGATTATGTTGATTGGCAATCTCGGTCGAGATCCAGAGATGAGCTACACAACCAGTGGAACAGCCATTACACGATTTACGATGGCTGTGAACCGCGTGACGCGCCAGGGTGGAGAGCGAAAAGAAGAAACCGAATGGTTTAATATCGTCGCCTGGAATCAACTTGCGGAGACGTGTAACACGTACCTCAAAAAGGGCCAGAAAGTGTTCGTTGAAGGACGTGTACAGCAGCGCCGTTTCACTGATCGTAATGGTCAGGAGCGTACTGCTTTCGATGTCGTCATCAACGACATGGAGATGCTCACTCCGAAGAATCAGCAGCCGAGTGCTGGTGATAATTACCTGGGTGGCGAATCCGATGACAGCCTTGGAGATCTGGATGATCACCCCTTCTAAGTTGAAGGAGAAAGAAAAGTGCAGAGAAGAGAATCTTCTGCTTCAGGCGGCCCTCGCCGCGAGCGTCGGGGTGATCGTTCATCACGCCGCAAAATTTGTCAGTTTTGTCACGACCACGTCCGTGAGATCGACTACAAAGATGCCGGGCGTTATATGAAGCGCTATATCTCTGATCGCGGCAAAATCGAGCCACGTCGTAAAACAGGCACCTGTGCCAAACACCAACGTGGTCTGAGCACTGCTATTAAACAAGCTCGTTATATGGCATTGCTCCCTTACACTGCCGAACATATGCGTGGGATGTAGTTCTAGCTGATTACTCCCTGAAGGTGAACGATGGCGGAGAGGTGGCTTGAATGAACCGGTATGGTTCGTTTCTAGAGTGTACCTCTCTTGCTACCTGTCTCGCCTGGGTCAGACCTGACGTGGTGTAGTTTTCCCCCGTGGCTCAATCCCTGAGTCCCCATGTTGGAGGTTTTGATGAAGAGTCAAACAGCGCGTCGGTCTGATACAAATCGGCCAGCGCGTTCTGCCCAGACAAAAAACAAAAAACACGCAAGACAAACAGCATTGCACTTTGATACACGGCGAGATGGTCAGCCTCTTATTTTTGGTTGGGGAAGCCATCTTACGCGTCACCAGAAAGATATCTTCCGTCGCCGTGCTGTCTGGTCTGTGATAGGCCTTTTTATTGTCCTGATCGTTGTTGTTTTCGCTGGTTACTGGGTTAATTTCAATATTATTACCCCTAATTTGCCGATTACCTCAATCGCGGGTGTATCTATTCCTCAGTCTGAGTACCACAAGCTTGTGGCTTTACGTGGGCAGATGGAAGCAAACAAAATCCAGGGTGCGCACGGCCTTGATTCACAACGTGATTCGTTGAAAAATCAGGCAACCGCTCAACAGACGATTGTGAATAACGCGAAAACTCAGGTTACGAAACTCAATAAACAGATTGCCGCCCTCCCGGCAAATAGCTCCCAGCGTACCTCTTTGCAACAGCAAGTAACCACTTTGCAGACGCAAGAGAACACTGCTCAAGCGAAGTATACAAGCTATAATAATCAATATAATACAATGGTGAATACGACCATTCCGAATGAGCAGCAACTGGATAATCAGTCACAGATTGGTAATGATAGCGCACAATGGTTGCAGGACGATGTCCTGATCAAAAATTGGCTCAAAACACAGAATGCGAGTGTACAGAATCAGATTGAGCCAACAAGTGCTGCTGTGACGCGAGCTATGGATACTTTTAAAGGGAATTTGCCGACTAGTTTGTCGTATAGTCAGTTCTTGAGCCAGGATAATGTCAGTAATAGTGCTGTTGTGCGCATGATGGCGATTGTACTTCGTCATAATAACATGCAGACTTATCTGGCCTCACAGATCAAATCACCATCACGACAGGTAGACGCTCGTGCGATTACGGTAGCCACGAAGAGTGAAGCAGATAAGATCGTGTCGCAGGTTAAGGGTGGTGCGGACTTTGCAACATTGGCAAAAAATCAGTCGTTGGATAATACAACAAAGGCCAATGGTGGTGAACTGGGTTGGCTGGTAAAAGGTCAATATACGAACCAGTACGGTGATGATATCAGCGCGGTCGTTGATAACTGGATCTCTGATCCTGCCCGTAAAGCTGGTGAGTTAAGTCCGGTTCTGTATGAGAATGGCACGTACCATGTGGTGCAGATTGAGAATATCGACCCATCACGTGTGGTGACAAGCGCGACCCTGAGTTCACTGAAAACGAATGCCTTAACGGCATGGTTGTTATCGGAACAGGCGCTTCCTGGCAATAAGCCTGGCAGTGTGGATCAGAATAAACTTCTGAGCACATTGAATATGCCACAGAGCATTCCATCTTCAGTGCCATCGGGAGCGACACCGACGGTTCCAGCCGTTCCTACGAGTAGTACACCAACTGGTATGACTACCGGGACGACTGATGAAAGCTAAGTCAAGTAGTCGCGTTTTGTAGTACAATAGAGAGCAGTTCTGTTCGGTATCAGAATGATGATCGAAGAGGCTGCTCTTCTTCCATATTGGAAGGGATATAACAGGAAAACATTTGTATCCATGACATCAATGATGCAAGCCGATCAAGAAAAACAGGCGCAAATACAATTCCTACAAACACTTTTACCTCCAGCGGAACCGATTGCAGAGCTTCTGGAAACCGCCTCTTTATATCTGCATGTTCCGTTCTGTCATACTCGTTGTTATTATTGCGATTTTAATACTTATGCTGGTATGTTACCCATACGTGAGCCGTATGTGCGTGCGATGGTGAAAGAGATTGAGCTTGCCGGTGAGAAGGTTCGTCATGCGGATGGCCGCAAGCGTCGGACACGTACAATCTTTTTTGGTGGTGGAACGCCCAGTCTGTTGAGTGTTGAGCAGATCGCACGCCTGTTAGAGGCCTGCTTTTCAGCCTTTGAGGTTGATGCTGATGCTGAGATTACCATGGAGGCGAATCCTGGGACATTGAATCAGGAACAGCTTGCTGGTGTACGGAAAGCTGGAATCAACCGTTTGAGTATGGGGGCGCAAAGTTTCGATGCTCAATTGTTGAAGTCGCTGGGGCGTATCCACAATCCTGATGATATTGTGAATGCAGTCCAATGGGCACGTGCGGCTGGATTTGCGTCAATTAATATAGATTTTATGTTTGGGTTGCCAGACCAGACAATGCAACAATGGCGTGAAACGTTAGATAAGGCACTGGATCTTCATCCTGAGCATTTTTCGCTTTATAGTTTGATTGTAGAAGAAGGCACACCATTTTTTACCTGGGTGGAAGAGGGGCGTATTACACCGGGTGATCAGGATTTGAGTGCTGATATGTATGAGTATGCTGACCAACGTCTGGCAGAGGCTGGCTATCTCAACTATGAAATCTCGAACTGGTCCCTGCCCGGTCATCATAGTCGTCATAATCTGACCTACTGGTTCAATCTTCCCTATATTGGGATGGGTGCTGGTGCGTACTCCAGTTTTGGTGGCAGGCGTTTCTCGAATGAGCGTGAGCCAGTCGAATATGTGAAGCGGTTGCGCGGAAAGCAGTTGCCTGAAGTTGAGCAGGAAATTGTAGAGCAGGAACAGGCGATGTCTGAAACCTCTTTCCTCGCGTTACGAACCGCTATCGGCCTGCATTTACCGACATTTGAGCAGCGTTTTGGGCAGTCCTTTGCCCGATTTGTCGGGGAGCGGTTACGGCCAGTTCAGGAAGCAGGGCTGTTGGTATTTGATGGTGAATGGTTACGTTTGAGTGAGCGTGGACGATTACTTGGTAATGAGGTGTTTCTCCGCCTGTTACCTGATTAAGTAGAGGATATGTCTTTGGAAATATCATCTCTGTTAATGGAGACATGGGGGATCTATCCACAGCTTTCAGCAGATCTGTTTCAGCAGGGCAAGGAGGCAGGTATTGAGGCGCTTCACATGCAGATCCTTGCGAATCGTGGTCTGAAAACAGTTGATGAGATGCTGGCTTTTCTGCAGGTGGATTATCATTTGACGCGAGATCCACTAACGCTTATAGATATGTCACGTGCGCTAGGGCGTATTCAAGAGGCACTGAGTAAGCAAGAACACATTACAGTGTATGGGGATTATGATGCTGACGGTGTAACATCCTCGGCCTTGCTGTTTCGGGCGTTGCAACGTTTGAAGCATCCTGATGCGATACTGGATTATCATATTCCGCACCGATTGCATGACGGTTGTGGACTAAATATGTCCGCGCTGGATATGTTGAAGCAGCGTGGCACGCGGTTGATCATTACGACAGATTGCGCCAGTTCTGATGTTGAGCAAGTAGCATATGCGAATGCATCCGGTATTGATGTCATTATTACTGATCACCATCATACGCCTGCGGTACTTCCCCAGGCATATGCGATGGTCAATCCGTGGCGTGCGGATTGTCACTATGGGGAGCGTTATCTTTGTGGCGTTGGCATCGCGTTTAAGCTCACACAGGCGCTCTTTCGTGCCTACCACCGTCCGATAGCAGAGGAACTGGAACTGCTTGATCTGGTGGCAATTGGAACAATTGCTGATATTGCCCCTCTTTTAGGAGAGAATCACACATTGGTCAGGTTAGGACTGGAGCAGCTCAATGTGACCCAAAAGCCCGGTTTACGAGCGTTGATTCGTGCGGCCAACTTGCAGCCAGGGAAGATCCGTGAACGTGATATCGCCTTTGGTATCTCCCCTCGTATTAATGCCGCTGGACGCATGAAAGAAGCTGCGATTGCTTTTGAACTCCTGGTGACCGATGATGAAGAGGAAGCGGCTCGTCGTGTGGTTGAACTGGATCAGCTCAACATTGAACGACAGCGACAGACGGAAGAGTTGTTGGTTAATGTGAAGATGCAGGCTGTTCAGCAGTCAGAGAAGGGCGTGATTGTCGCTGTTGGTGATGATTGGCATGAAGGTATTATTGGTTTAATTGCTGGCAAGGTTTCTGAAGAAGTGCAAAAGCCAGTACTGGTGATCAGTAACAATCCGGCGACAGGGATGAGTCGCGGTTCCGCACGAAGTCAGAAGGGTTTTAATATTATCGCGGCTTTACGTGGCTTCGCAGACAAATTTGAGCGCTACGGTGGACATGCGCAGGCGGCTGGTTTTACTATGCGGCACGAAGATATCGGGTTGTTGCATGATTATTTGTTAGCCTGGCAAGAGAGTGGAGGTTTATCAGAAGCCGCTATCATTGAAGGTACTTATCTGCCTGATCCCACAGGCATAGTCACTGAGCAGGAGAGCAGTGAGGCTACTACAACGCTCACCCTGAACATGGTTGATCTGATCTTCACGCGTTCAGAACTTCTGAACTATCAGACCTATAAACTACTCCGGCAATTGCGTCCGTTTGGTGCTGGTAATCCTGAACCTGTCTTTATGATGCAGCACCTGCAATTGATTAATACCTGGACCAGTGGACCGAATAGACAGAACCTGCGTTTGCGCCTGGGTGGGCCAAATAATCGTTTGCCCCCTCCTGTCGGCACCTATACGCGTGGAGCCAGTGAGCAGGCACGCCTGGCAAATGTTTCACATGTCGATATCATTTTTCGTCTGGAGTCTGTCGAGGATGATCTGCGACCAGAGGTATGGATCAAAATTCTGGAAGTTCAGCCTTCTGTGCCACAAAATGCAGAAGCCAGCCCGGAAATACAGCCAGGGGCCGACTAGTCCCCTGGTCTGCTGTTTACGCATATAGACAAAGACTGGCGTGGTTGCTTTTTTACGGATAAACACCACGTAATTCAGTCGCCTCCGCGACGCGAGCTACTGCCAGCAGATAAGCTCCCATACGTAAGTTCGTATGTTGTTCTTCTGCTCTGGCAATGATCGCATCAAAGGATCTGCGCATAATCTGCTCAAGACGTTTATTGATCTCCTGTTCTTCCCAGAAGAAATGTTGGAGATCCTGTACCCACTCAAAGTAGCTGACAGTTACTCCACCAGCATTGGCGAGAATATCTGGGACAATAGTGATCCCTCGCTCGTTGAGAATATGGTCAGCTTCCGGAGTGGTTGGTCCATTAGCTGCCTCAACAATCAGTTGTGTTTGTATACGCAGCGCATTCTCGCGTGTGATCTGGTTTTCTGTGGCTGCCGGAATAAGTACATCACAGGGTTGTTCCAGCAGATCGTGATTACTCACCGGATCAGCTTCGGGATAGCCGCGTAGATGGCCGTTGTTCTGTGAATACCGGAGAGCTTGAAGGACATCTATGCCCTTCGGATTATAGATGCCACCACTGATATCGCTGAGTCCGATGATGCGACAGCCCATTTCCTGTAGAAGCCGTGCGGTAATACTGCCCACATTGCCAAAGCCCTGGATAATGATTCTGGCACCATCAGGCTGTATGCCGCGCCTACGCATCGCCTCAAACGTAACGATTTGTACACCGCGTGCAGTTGCTTCCAGACGGCCCTCACTGCCGCCAATTGTCAGGGGTTTGCCGGTCACCACGGCTGGTACTGAATAGCCCTGATGCATCGAATAAGTATCCATGATCCAGGACATCACTTGCGGGTTTGTATTCATATCAGGGGCAGGAATATCACTATTAGGACCGACGAGGACAGAGATTTCGGTAGTATAACGACGCGTCAGCCGTTCGAGTTCCATACGTGACATCTGACGAGGATTACAGAGTACGCCACCTTTCGCACCACCAAAAGGTATATCGACGACCGCGCATTTCCAGGTCATCCACATTGCCAGAGCACGAACTTCATCGAGGGATACGTGTGGGCTGAAGCGGATGCCACCTTTGGCTGGACCACGGTTGATGTTGTGCTGGACGCGATAGCCGGTGAACATTTGAGTGTCACCGTTATCCATGCGTACGGGGAAATTCACAATAAGTTCGCGTTTGGGCTTGCGCAATATCGCACGCATGGCCTGGGATAGGCCCAGACGTTCTGCGGCTTCATCGAATTGCTCTACGGCAACATCGTAAGGATTGATACTACTAATGTTCATAGTAGAGGTACCTCCTATGGTCTGGCTTGCGGCCAGTATGCACCACTGCATGAAAAGCTCCATTGCTTCTCTATAAAGTGTTTATGCGCATAGAGTATGCATTCATAGAAAGACCCGCCTCAGCAGTGGCGGGCTGCATATCCACTTTATACATATACAGTATACCATAGATACGCTACATATTACTATGATATATGGTGTTTTAGTATATTATCTATAGATTGATGGTATAGAGAAGATTAAAGGATAAAACAGCGCAAAAAAGGCAATTTATCATATGATTTCTATTATTTGTTGTTGATTTTTTTGTTCAGACCTTTGTTTATGCTCTTGCATCCTGTATCTGGCATAGTGACTTATTGTCTCAGTTGTTATTACGTTAGACAAAATCTCAATGCAGTAGTTATAATGGAGATGATATCTCTCAGCCATTCAGTTTGAGAGGTAGGAAATGAAAAGCTGAAGGAGAAAAGCTCACATTTGAGCAGAAGGTGATTGTTATGCGTATCCGTGTTATCGGAGCACCAATCGATCTGGGTGCGGACCGTCGTGGGGTTGATATTGGGCCAAGGGCTATTCGTTATGCAGGATTGCAGGAACAGCTACAGCGGTTAGGCCATGCTGTTCATGATATGGGGGATTTGAATATACCTCTGCCAGAGACAGAACCCGCTGGGAATCCTCGCCTGAAGTATCTGGAGCCAATTATCTCACTTTCTGAAGAACTGGCACCAATTGTCACTGAAGGGTTCGAGCAACAGGAGTTTCCGTTAATTCTGGGTGGCGATCATAGTCTTGCGCTTGGTTCTGTGAGTGGTGTTGCGAAGGCACATCCCAATGTTGGTGTGATCTGGGTGGATGCCCATACCGATTTCAATATCGAAGATACAACGCCTTCCGGCAATATCCACGGCATGATTCTCTCCGCGCTGGTCGGGTTGGGTGGCAAAAACCTGACGGATGTCTGTGGATGGTCACCAAAAATTGATAAGAACCGGCTGGTGATTATTGGCGCACGCTCGATTGATCCTGGTGAACGGGAACTATTGCGTGAGCACAACATCCATGTCTTCACAATGTCAGATATTGATCGTCGTGGTATTCTGCATGTGATGCAGCAGAGTATTGAGATAGCAGGTCATGATGGCGCTCCAATTCATTTGAGTCTGGACCTGGATTCACTTGATCCGACGGAGGCTCCGGGCGTTGGTACACCAGTGCGTGGCGGTTTGAGTTATCGTGAGGCCCATTTCGCGATGGAGATGGTCGCGGAGTCTGAGCGTATGATCTCAATGGATGTAGTAGAAGTGAACTCCATTCTGGATCGAGAGAATGCAACCGCTTTGCTGGCGGTTGAACTTATCCTCTCAGCTCTGGGTAAAAAGATTTTGTAGCTGATAGACGTGGAGAGTTCAGGGTAAAAAGATACTGTAGCCAGGTAAACCTGGGGAGTCTGGACAAAATATCTATTTTCAGACCCCCTATCTCTGTTGTAGACTAATACGAATACCACTTTCTAGATAGATGAGCATACTGCTCTCATTGGAGGCGGTACTTAACCAAAATCAGAGAAGGAGGTGAGATAAGTAGAGCAGTATTTGTCTGCTTATCTACACATATTATGAACTCAAAAATACTCTTTATGGATGGTAAGTACGTACCAGCCGAGCAGGGCGTCATTTCCGTGCGCACGCATGGTTTTGCCTATGGAACAGGATGTTTTGAGGGTATTCGTGGATATTGGAATGAAGATACCAGGCAGGTCTATCTCTTCCGTCTCCGCGAGCACTATGAGCGCCTCTTACATTCCTGTAAAATCTTGCGCATTGAACTGCCCTATTCAGTTGATGATCTTATTGAGAGCAGTGCTGAACTTGTACGACGCAACGAGCAGAAAGAAGATGTTTATTTACGTCCCGTCGCCTATAAGGGTGATGAGATCATTGGTGTGCGTCTGAACAATCTCACTGACCAATATTTGCTCACCTCTGAGCCAATGGGAAATTATGTTGAGATTGGTGGTTTGCGTTGTGGTGTTTCATCCTGGCGTCGTATTGATGACAATGCTATGCCCGCCCGCGCAAAGATCACCGGTAGCTATGTCAATGCCGCCTTCGCGAAAACTGAGGCTCTACAGAATGGTTTGGATGAGGCAATCATGTTGACGCATGATGGTCACGTCTCTGAGGGTAGTGCTGAGAATATCTTCTTGCTGATCGATGGCGAGTTGGTCACACCACCACCCTCCGATAACATTCTGCTGGGTATCACCCGTGATACGGTGATGCAGTTGGCGAAGCGCGAACTTGGTCTGACCGTGCGTGAGCGCTCGATTGATCGCACTGAACTGTATACTGCGGAAGAGATTCTCCTCTGTGGTACTGGCGCACAGATCGCTCCAGTTGTCGAGGTTGACCATTCACCTATCGGTACTGGTAAGGTCGGCCCGGTTGCTCAGAAGCTACAGGACATCTACTTTGATGTGGTCCGTGGTCGCAGACCTGAGTATCTGGATTGGTGTACACCAGTCTATGCGTAATTCACTTCGCAGCGCTAATTAAGCAAACATAGATAAGCATGGGCACTCTATCCTTCGTGTCCATGCTTGTTTTCATGCTGGCTTGTTCTTATTTTCCCTGGAAGGTCGCTTTGCGTTTTTCAATAAATGCCTGCATTCCTTCACGCATATCTTGTGTTGTAAATAGCAAGAAGAAATCTTTTTGTTCGATACGCAGACCTTCCTCAAGTGAAGTCTCAAATGCTGCCAGAATGGCGTCTTTGGCCAGACGTGTTGCGACAGGTGCCTGAGCCGCGATGGTCTGAGCCAGTTTCATAGCGGTGGTCATGTGTTCCCCGGCAGGCACAACATGGTTAATGAGTCCGTGCGCCGCTAATTCATGGGCGCTTATTGTCGATCCGGTCAGAACCATTTCCATCGTACGGTATTTGCCGATAGTGCGAGCGAGCCGTTGGGTCGCGCCCGCCCCTGGAATGATGCCGAGCTTGATTTCAGGTTGACCAAAAGCCGAATTCTCGGTGGCGATGATGATGTCACAGTGCATTGCCAGTTCGAGACCTCCACCAAGCGCGTAACCGTTGATAGCTGCGATCAGCGGCGTTTTAATGGTACGAATACGTTGCCATGCTTCAAATCCGCCTGACATCATCTCAAGCGGAGACTTATCCGCCATCTCCTTGATGTCGGCACCCGCAGCGAATGCACGTTCGCCCGCACCTGTGATGATGATACAGTGGATCGCTTCATCGCGATCAAAGTCCTCTAACGCGCTGGCTAATTCGCCGACCAGTTGAAAATTGAGGGCATTCAACTCTTTGGGGCGATTGAGGGTAGCGATGCCAACATTTTCGTTACGCTCAACGAGGATATACTTGTAATCAGGCATGTTGTTCCTCATATTCTGAATAGTATTCTGGTAGAGTATATTCAATATGATCCTATTTTGTAGTATATCACGCTTCTAAATAGTAATTAGATAAGATGATGGAAAATTGACATGGGTGTGTATCAGGGTCGGGGAAGTCATGGTATCGCTGGAAATAGAAAAGAAGCGTCGATCATCACATGTGCTCGACACTTCTCTGATAGTTTTTTGTGTTTACGCCATGTTCTGTAAGAACTGTGTCACGGTGCGAATACCGTTATAAAACTGTTTGAGTGAATATTTCTCGTTTGGTGCGTGGAGATTATCATCGGGTAGACCGAAGCCCATCAGGACACTTGGTACCTGTAAGACCTCGTTGAAGAGAGCGGCAATAGGAATCGAGCCACCTTCGCGTAAGAAGACTGGTGGTTTGCCATAGACTGTTTCTAGTGCACTGGCGGCGGCCTGAATAGGAGCACTGTCTGGCTCGATCAGCACACCTTCACCGCCATGGATATTGGTGATATTGAAGCTGATATCAGCAGGTGCAACCGCTGTAACCGCTGCAACCAGCAGATCAAACACTTCCGCTGATTTGATATCAGGTGGGAGGCGCAGGCTCACTTTGGCTTTGGCAACGGCTGGAATAACTGTTTTTGCGCCCTCACCTGTGAAGCCACCGCTGATTCCGTGGATCTCAAAGGTTGGTCGTGCGCTGGCCCGTTCGATGGGAGGATACTCAATTTCGCCTGACAATTGTTTGACGCCCATTTCACGCATGTAGGCTTCATTGATGTGCAGGGGATCTTTTTCCCAGAAATCCCGTTCCTGTGCGGAGGCTGGACGGAGTTTGTCATACAGACCAGGGATGTTAATGTGTCCATCCTCATCCTTGAGACGGCTGAGAATGATGGTGAGAGCATGGAGTGGGTTAGGAGCGACACCGCCATAGGTTCCGGAATGGAGATCCTGTTTCGCGCCCCGTACCTCAATCTCTGTATAGATAACGCCGCGCAGACCGATAATCAAGGCTGGAATGTCTTCGGCTGGCATGTGGGTATCACAGATAAACGCGGCATCGCAGCTCAGGCTTTCAGGTGTGGCGCGGATGTACTGTTCGATTGTCTCGCCACCGGCTTCCTCTTCACCTTCAAGCAAAACTTTGACGTTGATTGGCAGACTGCCATTCACACTCATCAGTGTCTCAAGTGCTTTGAGGATCACCATGACCTGACCCTTGTCATCAGCGGAGCCACGTGCGTAGATATTGCCATTACGCACATCAGGCTCGAATGGTGGCGTATCCCAGAGTTCGATCGGGTCGACCGGTTGCACATCGTAATGTCCATAAATAAGCAACGTTGGCTTGCCGCTGGCTTTGAGCCATTCGCCATAGACCAGTGGATGACCATTTTCTCTGGCGTGAATAAGTCTTGCATTCTCCATGCCGATGTTCTGTAACTGGTCTACCGCATACTGAGCAGCACGTTGCACATCATCTTTGTGTTCTGAGAGAGTGCTGATGCTGGGAATACGTAACCATTGTTGCAAATCAGCAAGGAATTTTGGTTCGTGTTCATTGATATAGGTATTGATTTCAGACATTCCCTTACGTTCTCCTTCCAGGGGGTGTATTCTCCAATGGTAGTCGCTGGATGTATGCATCCTGTTATGGGCATATTTCCTTGCGAGAACTGATGGAGAATGCTCTGTAGACTTTATGGTATCAGCCCTGAGAGGATATTGTCCAGAGGAAGTTATCGTATCCTCTTTTTCCACTTTGTTCGGAGTCACTCCTGCTTATAGTCATGAAGATATAGCCATAAGGGTTGTTTTTTTCTCATCTCCTACCTGTTTCGTAACGCACCTGTGTTATAATGGCACATGAACACTCGTTCTTATTTTTCTTGTTGTGTGCCAGTGTATCCGCCTGATTGACTGGATGTGGAGTAGAGAGATGCCCATAAGACAACTCGCACCTGATGTGGCCGCCAAGATCGCGGCGGGGGAAGTAGTAGAGCGACCGGCGTCTGTCGTGAAAGAGCTGATCGAGAATAGTATTGATGCCGGAGCGAGCCAGATTCGTGTTGATCTGGCTCATGGTGGTTTGCAACTGATTCGTGTGACTGACAATGGTTCTGGCATTGCAGTGGATGAGCTACCACTGGCATTAGAGCGTCATGCGACCAGTAAAGTTAGCGATATTGATGACCTTGAGCACATCCATTCGCTCGGTTTTCGGGGTGAGGCATTGGCGAGTATCGCGGCTGTGGCTGAAGTGACACTGGTGAGCCGTAAAAAGGGTGAGGATCAGGGCGCACAGATCGATGCCAGAAATGGGCAGATTTCTCAACCGATCGCTGCGGCATCCTCGGAAGGAACATCGATTACCGTCCGTAATCTGTTCAGTGCTGTGCCCGCACGTTTGAAATTTTTGAAGAGCCGCAATACCGAAGTCAGTCATTGCCATCACCTGTTAGAGCAGTATGCACTGGCGTATCCTGAGATCCGTTTCAGTGTCTTCAGTGAGAACCGACAGATTTTTGCCACTCCGGGTGATGGAAAGCTTTCCAGCGTACTGGTTGAGGTCTATGGCTTACAGATCGCAGAGCAGATGGTGCCGATTCATAGTGAAGAGCGTGAGGATGATGGGGAATATCCTGTGGTAACCGGGTATGTGAGTCGTCCAACGTGTTATAAGAGTACGCGCCAGCATATTTCCTTTTTCGTCAATCGTCGTTGGGTCTTGAGCCGTATGTTAACTTCAGCGGTTGAAGGTGCCTATCATTCACTTCTGTTATCAGGGCGGCATCCGATTGCTGTTGTGAATATTCGCATCGATCCCTCGTTGCTTGATGTTAATGTGCATCCCGCGAAAACAGAGATTCGTTTCTTGAAAGAGAGACGTGTTTTTGCGGCTATCCTGCGGGCAGTGCGTGAGGCACTACTGGACGAGCCTGAGGTACCACAATGGCAACCTAAAGGTATCTCCGCTCGGTCTACTTTCGCCGAATCACAGCAGGTCGTGCAGGATGATACAGAGCAGGATCAGGATGAAGCAGAATCGTTTGCTGGATCTGAGCCGTCAATAGAGATGCCCAACCAGCAACGTTCACACTCACAAACAATCCCCGATGATAATCCCTGGTTGACGGTAACGGAAGAAGAGAGTGGGACACAACCGCCGATGACTTCGCGGCTCTGGCAGAGCCATGTGCATAGCCCTATTCGTAAACGTGAGACTGAACCTGCTACCGAGCGTTCACAGAAGAAAGAGCGCGTTGCTCCGATTATTAATGAGACAACAGGCGAAGTTATTACCAGCGTGGAAGATCAAGCCGTTGAGACTACCGATCAGGTTGAGATTAGTAGCGAGATGACCTTTACAGAGCAGACAATTTCTAGCGCCGGAATGTCACCAATTGAGCAACTCTGGACACAGAGTCAAAGTATGCAGAATGGAGATGTTTCGGTGGCATCAGCCGCCAGAGAGCATCATCCCGATAACAGGGAGCAGGCGCAGCAGCAATCATTCGTGGCTACACTACGTGATTTGCAGTCCACGCAGACGGCTGAGACAATGGATGAGCGACGAGCACGACATTTCCCGCGTTTGCGTGTCGTTGGTCAGGTGGCACAGAGCTATATTGTGACCGAGGGTGAGGATGGGATGTATTTGATTGATCAGCATGCCGCGCATGAGCGTATTGTGTTAGAACGTATGGTTGCGAGCATGAAGGGCCGTGAAGCTATGTCGCAGATGTTGCTGACACCAATACAGCTCGAACTGTCTCCGGCGGAAATAGAGGCGGTCGAAGAGCATCAGGGGCAACTGGAACATATTGGTTTTGCCTTTACGATGGAAGATCCGGGGGTAATCGAAGTGCGGGCCGTGCCTTCGGTGCTGGTAAAACATATGAATGCTCGCTCGTTACATGATTTATTGCTGGAGGTCACATCACCTGAAAGTCTGGGTGATACAGAGACGTGGGAAGAGCGAGCGCTGGCAAACGTTGCCTGTAAGGCTGCCATCAAAGCCAACTACTTTTTGACGGTCAGTGAGATGCGTGAAATGTTGGAGCAATTGGAGGGGACAAGTGCTCCATTTAGTTGCTGTCATGGGCGGCCAACCATGGTACATTTTGGCCTGACATCCCTCTCACGTTCATTTGAGAGGCGTTAACACATGCTGGTTGATGTCTTAACCTCAGCCGCTATCTGGCAATCTGAGCATCCACTGGTGACTTATTGTGTGTCTGATGAACTGGTTTCACAGCTTCGTGTGGGGCAACTGGTATCCATTCCCTATGGTGAGCGGTTGGTTGAAGGTATTGTCTGGACTATTATCTGGCAGGCGACCCCCGAAGAATGGCAGGCGGCTGACCCTGATGCTGTGCTTCGCCCTGTGCATAGTATTCTGGATGGTGAGCCAGCACTCTTACCCTATCAAATGTCGCTGGCGGAATGGATTGCTGAATATTATGTGACGCCTCTGGCATATGTAGCGCAGATGATGCTGCCACCGGGCTTGCTCCAACATTCTCGTGCTGTGCTGCGGCTCTCAGAAGATGATTTGCAAAAGCTTCAGGATGCATTATCTTCCAGTTCCTTGCAGATGCGTGCCTTGATTGGACTGCTGATGTCCGATGGCAAAATTGATATTGAACGGTTGAAGGAAACGCTGGGGGCGAAGCGTGCCCGTGAGTTCTTACGAGAAGCGCGTTCATCGACCGTCATTCGACAGGATGCAACGCTGGAGGCACCGAAAGCAAAAGCGCGTGTCAAGCGCATTGTGCGTCTGGTAGCTGATGAGCAGCGACTGGCTCAGTGGCGTGAGGGGATCGTCACGCTGATTGAGAAAAATGGGGCGGCTGCCCCTTCGGAGATGAATGCTTTGCAAATGGCGGGATCATCTGAGCGCAAGCATGGTGAGGCACTGATTGATCCGTGGGGCTTACAGACAACGGTGAATGCCAGTCCTGCGCTGGTGTTAACCCAGGCGGATCGGCAGAGTTTGAAGGCTCGTCATCAACTGGCAGCGATTGATCTGCTCCTGCAAACGCTCAATCAGGCCACACCCTGGACACCGCATGCATTATGTAAAGCCAGTGGCATGACCCAGGCTCATCTGAACGAATTGATGCGTGAGCGGATACTCCTCATTGAGGAGGCTGAAGTACGTCGTGATCCGCTGGCTGGCAGGAAGATTGTTCCGCAACCTCCTTTACCTCTTACCGATGAGCAACAATGGGCACTCAACTGTATCATTGGGGGCGAGTATGATGGGCGACCTGTGTTACTGCATGGTGTGACGGGTAGTGGTAAGACAGAGGTCTATTTGCAGGCGATCGCGGCGGTCATCAAGCAGGGGAAGCAGGGGATTATCCTGGTACCGGAGATCGCGCTGACGACTCAGGCAGTGTTACGTGTTGCCGCTCGTTTTCCTGAACGAGTCGCGATTATCCACAGTGAATTGAGCATAGGCGAGCGCTTTGATGAATGGCGGCGTATCCGCTCTGGTCAGGTTGATGTCGTGATTGGATCGCGTTCCGCGCTCTTTGCGCCGTTACCTGATCCGGGTATTATCATTATTGACGAAGAGCATGAACCCGCATATAAACAGTCTGAACGGCGTCCCACCTATCATGCTCGTGACGCGGCGGTTACCTTAGGGCAGATTCTTGGTGTTCCCGTTGTGATGGGGAGCGCTACACCTGCCGTTGCTTCATTTTACAACGCGCACCAGGGTTTGTATCGTCTGGTAGAACTGCGCCATCGGGTGAACACGATGTTACCCGCCGTTGAAGTTGTTGATTTGCGCAATGAACTGCACGCGGGGAATACCAGTATTATCAGTCGTCGTTTGCAGGAGGAATTAGAGCATGTGTTGGAACATGGTCAGCAGGCAATTCTTTTTCTCAATCGACGTGGAGCAGCGAGCTGTGTACTCTGTCGGGATTGTGGTTACGTTGCTCGCTGCGAACGCTGTGATATTCCGATGACGTATCATTCAACCGAGCGTATTCTGCTCTGTCACTATTGTGGCTACCAGAGTCAGGTTCTACTATTTTGCCCGCAGTGTCGTGGTTCTGGTATGCGTTACTTTGGTCTGGGAACCGAGAAGGTGCAGGAAACCATTCAAAAGAATTTTCCTGAAGCTCGCTTGCTGCGCTGGGATCGGGATACCGCGCGTAATCGTCGTGCGCATGAGCAATTGCTGGATCGTTTCGCGAACCGTGAGGCAGATATCTTGATTGGTACGCAAATGATCGCTAAAGGTCTGGATCTGCCCGGTGTGACGCTGGTTGGTGTGGTATCCGCTGATATTGCGCTGAGTATGCCTGATTATTCGGCTGCCGAACGAGCCTTTACGCTGTTGACACAGGTAGCCGGACGTGCTGGTCGTGGCACGATCGAAGGGCGTGTCATTGTACAGACCTTCAATCCACAGCATTTTTGTATCGATACGGCCTCTCGTCATGATTACCATGAGTTTTATAATGTCGAGATTGAGACACGTCAGCAGTATGGGTATCCACCGTTTCGCCGCTTTGTCAAATACACCTATCATCACGAGAGCCGCTATCGTTGTCAGAATGAGGCAGCTGAGCTTTATCACCAGTTACAAGATTGGATTGGACGTTTGGGATTGACCGAGACAGATGTCGTTGGACCCGTACCTGCTCTATTAGAAAGAGTTCGTGGAAAATATCACTGGCAATTGATCGTACGTGGCCCTGATCTGCAGCGTCTGTTGCGTGTAATTGAAGCTCCGGGTTGGGAGATCGACATTGATCCTGTGAGTTCGCTCTAACATCAGGAAATAGTATCTGACAAGCTCTGCCCCCTTTGTAAGAATGCGCGAATTTCTGGTATGACAAGATGGGCATGTGTGTAAAAGGCCATATGCGCGGCTCCCTGAATTGAGCGAAACGTAACATCAGTAATCGTTTTTGCCAGATATATGGCATGTGAAAAAGGCACTTCTTCATCACTGGTCCCATGAATGACCAGTGTCGGGGCCGTAATCTGCGTTAATGGATAATCAGGCATCCCGCCGAACTGTTGCATGTCATTGTTGTAGCCGTCTGTGCGCAGTTTATACAGCATAACGGAGCGTAACAGATCAACTGCTGCCTTCTCTGCGGGTTGCAGATAGGCTGCAGGTAGTGCCAGATAGAGTAAAGGATCAAAGGTGGTTACTTTATTGAAAAGCGTGCGCCAGAGTTGTTTGGGGCGCGAAAGGGCTTGCATCATCTCAGCATCGGAATAGTGTTGTGTAACAGCACTAATGGTAATCAAACCCTCGCAGCGTTCCGGATACCGCAAAGCGAATTGGAGCGCGGATGGACCGCCACCAGAGATCCCCAGTATCGTTGTTTTTTTGATGCCGAGTGTATCAAGGAGAGACGCGTATAAATCAGCCTGCTCTGCGGGCGTAGCACCACTGTTAAGAGGGGTACGCAAATAGCCGGGGCGTGAAGGCGAAATAATAGTTATGTTCTGGTCAGCAAGCAGTTTAGCAAGAGCGATACCTGTATCGTATCCGCCGGGAGTGCCGTGCGCGATCAGGAGTGCTGGTCCTGTGCCTATCTGAGCATATTCAACTGGACCTGCTGTCGTATCAATCAGTTGACTGCTGGTGTAGATGTGTGCGACCTCTTTGCGTTTCCAGTTCTGGTATGCTACGACTCCACCCATACCTGCCAGAATGGTTCCCAGCAACAAGAGTAAGTGAGCTTTTTTTGTGTTTGTTTGTCCTGTAAATTTCATATTGTGCCCTCATCTATGATGATGAACTATCTGTGAGCTATCATAATAAAAACCACAACTTTTTTATTTGCATACGTTTCTTATGAGAAAAAGGTTGTGATTTTTTATAAAGTTTAAGTCAAGATCGTATAAAGCAAAAAGTGAGAGCGTACTATTTTAGAAAAAAGTTTTTGAGGATATATATGGAAATAAGTATGTATTCATACAATGGAACACATGAGCGCATTGTTATTTAACACAGCAATAATGGAAAACATGATACAATGGCTGCTATGGGAATGTTGCTCGGATTATTGGCGGCGATCTTTTGGGGAACAGGTGATTTTTTATCGCGGTACATGACGCAAAGCCTGGGATCGTTTCGCTCACTCTTTTTCATGCAATTTATCGGTATTATTGGTCTTGGCGCATATTTACTTTTTACGGGAGAGATGCAACACATTCTACAATCGACCTCGTCTCTGGTCTGGGGTTGGTCTCTGCTCGCGGTGGTTTGTAATGTAGCAAGTTCATATGCTCTCTATCGTGCCTTTGAGTCTGGTACATTGACGGTTGTTTCCCCAATTGTGGCGAGCTATGCTGCTGTGACAGTGATGCTCTCGTTTCTGGCGGGACAGGTGCCGACACCGATACGAGACATTGGCATTGTACTTGTGCTTGTGGGTGTGGCTGGAGTGGCTACTCCATTGCGGTGGGGTTCCAGGGTGGACGCCGCTTCAGGTGTGATGATGCAGGCGCAAAGTGATAGCGTCATTACTGCGCGTACACAGGTATTTCGGGGTGTAGGTTGGGCGCTGTTTTCCGCGTTAGGATATGGTGTGACCTTCTGGATTTTAGGTTTTCGAGTCACACAAAATCTGGGTGGTTTAATGCCTGTCTGGTTAATTCGTACGTTGACGCCGTGTATCTTATTGCTTTGCCTGCCATTTACACGCCAGCGTTTTACCCTGCCACGAGGTTCTATCTGGTGGATTATTGTCAGTGTAAGTATTGTTGATACATTGGGTTACATTGCGTATACATCAGGTCTGCTTCTTCAGGGGCAAGTGGCGATCATTACTATTCTTTCCTCATTATATAGTGCTGTTACGATTATTCTGGCTGGTCTATTTCTGCGTGAAAGACTCCAGTATACGCAATGGTTCAGTATTTTTGTCATTTTAGGCGGTATCGTTCTGGTGAGGATATAGCCATCTACCATTGTTAGCTGTAATGTTTCTCTGTGTACGTTGCCATTACTTTCTGAGCAACCACACATCATACGATCAACGATGATCAATGATGTGTGGTTTGTGTTTTTTACTAACCTCTATGGAAATGGCACCGTGATTGTTGGTAAAGGAATAAAGAAATTTGGTGTTGGCGATGGCGATGGAGTCGGCGTTGGTGTTGGTGTTGTATTGGTCCCTGCCGAATTTTTTCCTGGTGTTGCTGTTGGTGAAGGGGAAACTGTTGGCGTTGGTGTTGGTGTTGCTGTTGGTGACTGACTATTGACCCAGGTTTTTAGCGTTGGGGTCACGATGATCTGCGATACTTGCGAGAGCGTGCCATCAGCATTGAGCAGGCCAATTGTACTTGGCAATGTTTGCGATGTTTGATCCCAATCAATTGTGAAGACATATGTGCCTTGTTTGTGGTTCACACTGGATATTTTGACGGGTTGATTGTTAATGATTAATTGCGCATTATTTGAGATATCCTGACCAGTGATTGTTACCGTGATCTGTTTATGAGCCGATGTTTTGGACGTAGATGTAGACGCAGGCGACACGGTCACTTTTGAGATCCGGGTAACTGGTGTGCCCAATTGGGATAGAAACTGTGTTGTTACTGCTCTCTCTGAGAGAGAGAGGTGTGGTAATAA